>PVBE012725296.1_pt1 | contig 29450 bp, 25 predicted proteins | sample 1631181 | NCBI WGS metagenome assembly PVBE01 (sample SAMN08397723, study PRJNA350692) | Marine metagenome, whole genome shotgun sequencing project. | isolation source: water | place: Pacific Ocean | collected 2012-04
GGATCGTGATCCAGCGAGCCGGAGACGTGATTCCGCAGGTCGTCCGAGTACGTCTGGACAAGCGCCGGGAGGCACTCTCCGAGGGCTTCGAACTGATCCGTCGGCCGCTGCCCAGCCAATGTCCGGTCTGCTCCGCAGCGACCGTGCGACTCGAGGGCGAAGCGGTGACGCGCTGTCCGAACCTCGACTGCCCAGCCCAACTCAAGAACAACCTGAAACACCTCGCGAGCCGAAACGCCCTGGACATCGATGGACTCGGGGAGAAGCTGGTCGATCAGCTCGTCGAGGCCGGTCTCGTGGGGCGGCTCTCCGATGTCTTTGGGCTGGAAGTGGGAGCGCTCAGCGGGCTGGAACGGATGGGCGCCAAATCCGCCGCCAACCTGATCGCCGCCCTCGATCGCGCTCGCACGACGACCCTGGCCCGGCTGCTGATCGCGCTGGGCATCCGGCACGTCGGCGACTCCGTGGCCGAGCTCCTGGCTTCACGATTCAAGGATATCGACGGGCTTCTCTCTGCTGACCGAGATGCCATCTCGGGCATCGAAGCCATCGGACCGATCATCGCCGAGAGCGTGACGCGCTTCATCGAAGATCCCTCCAATCGCCAGGAGATCGAGCGTTTTGCGGAGCTCGGAGTCAAGATCGAGACGCCTGCCTCGGGTCCGAGGCGAGACGGCGGCAAGACGACCCTCGAGGGCTTGACCTTCGTGCTGACGGGAACGCTCAGCGTCGCTCGAAGCGAGATCAAGAAACGCATCGAGGCGGCGGGTGGCAAAGTGACCGGCTCGATATCCCGCAAGACAGCGTACGTTGTTTCGGGCAGTGACCCGGGAAGCAAGCTCGAGAAGGCGGCGAATCTGGGCGTGCACATCCTCGATGAAGCTGAACTCGAAGCGCTCCTCGAAGCAGGACCGGATCCGGCGTGAGCCGGACCGGGAAATCAACCGCGCGCGACGCCCCCACAGCGAGCAGCCCGTTGAAGAACCCACGCTGTCGCCAGGCACGCGTCTTTCGCACGATCTCTGCGTTGCGAAAGCTTGCCCTAGCCAGCTAGGGCTGCCACCGCGCCTTGATCTCGCACGCTCTTCTCCTCATCAGGAGGCACGCACCTGACTCCGCGGGGGTTCTTCAACGGGCTGCTAGCGGAGGAAGATGCGGGTGAGCGCCCGATCGAGGCCCGCCGCCTCGCCAACCAGAACGTCGCGTTCGACCTCGCGTCCGAAGGAAGGGTAATAGGGCCCCTGTTCCCGATGCCAGCGGAGCGCGGCGGGTAGCTCGATCTCGAAGCGCTTCGAGCTCGCATCGACGCCGTCTCGAGGGGTCACCCAGGCGCGATGCGATGTCGCGTCGAGTTCGATCTGCCAACCGGGATCGATCGGCAAACACAAGCGCACGCTTCGACACGGCCCCTCTAGCTGATCGACGATGGTGGCGACGCCCGGCTCGACCCGGAAGCTGCGCCGATGCAGGGTGCGCGGCCTGGACCAGCCACTGCAGCTCGCCTCGGCCATCCCGGCCCCGTCCCAGCCAAGCAGCGCAACGACCGGTCGACCCCCGACCCGATGCGCAGCCCAGATCTCCGCCTGCTCCTCAGCATCGACCTGCAGGGTCGAATGAGATGCCGTGCCGCGCGCTCGATCGCGGCGGGGCCCGGGCCGATATTCGAAGAACCCCGTGTCGGTCACCACGCGCACACCGCCCAGGGAAAGTTCGAAGGCCAGCGCGTCACAATGCGCATGGCCCGGCTGGTGGACCGGCGCTGGACCCGAAGTCGAAGCCAGGATCAGCGCATCCCTCGCGGCCAATCGAATGTATCCGGACTGAGGAAGAACGGCCGAGCTGTCGGCCTCGGGTGCGGGCTCCGACAGCTCGACACCCAGTCGTGTCGCATAATCAGACAGCGCCGCGGGCTCCGCAGCGATATCGAAGCCCGAGTCCGCAAAGAGCGCGATGTGTCCATCCGGATGCGTCAAGACACGCAGTGCGGTGACCATCCTGGCAGCCGCGTGGGCGACGAGGTCGACCAGACCCGCCGGGGCGCGCGCCCGATCCGCTCGACACAGATTCAACAGATCGAGCAGGCTTTCGAGGATCAGCGCATGATACATGGGGCTGCGCTCTTCGTGCCCACCGTCGGGATGGATCTGCGCGTCGACCTCCCTCTCGAGCAGCGACGCCAGTCCACGCCAGCTCGAGCTGAGCTCACCCTCGAGCAGCATCCCGGCCCAGACCACGGCGATCAAATTCGAGAGCAGATGATTTGCCTGCAACCGAAGCTCGAGGCCCCGGGCCAGGGTTTCCGCCTGATCCGCCATCGACGCCAGGATGCGGCGGCGTTCCGACTCCTCGAGAATCAGCGTGCCGGGCGTCATCAGCATCTTTCCCCAACACAGAAGCCGCTGCGAGATCGGGTGCGGGTCCCATCCGACACCCGATCCATGCTGCTCCACCCAGTCCAGCATGTACGCCACCCGCTGTGCTGGGCCGAAGCTCGGAGTCCGCAGATATTCATGTTGGTGAAGGTGATAGGCGAAGAGCGGACCGAACTCGCGCGATCCCCAATCGGGCCTGAGCCCGAGCTGATAGGGAGTCGCGAGCAATTCGATCCGATCGCTTCCGGTCGCCCGCACATGGGCTGCCGGCGGCAGAAAGGCAGTCGAGCCGGTCGCGATCGCCTGGACCGGCGGCGGGGTCGACAGCCGAGTGGGTGCGCGAAGACCGAAGAGCGAGTGATGAAGCTGTGCGCGGGCCTGGGCTGGACGCAGCCAGCGCAGCGTCCTGAGCAGCGTCGGCGCTCGGCCGATCTGTCGCGACAGCGATGAAGCGAGCGACCCGAGGCAGCTCAACCCGATTCGCTCCCTTCGTCGCGCAGCACGACAGCTCGGGCGTAGAGGTCGCGGCGCGACCTTCCCGAGTACTCGGCAAGTTCAGTCGAGAGGTCACGCACCGATGCGCCCGCTTCGACTCGCTCCCGAATCGCCTGGTCGACTTCGAGATCGGTCCAGCGGCGAGCCAGTTCCTCCTGCTCGGTCGCCCCACCGATGACCAGGGTGCATTCACCGCGAAGCGGCTCATCCCCCAGTCGCTCGGCAAGCGTCGAAACCGTCCCGCGCAACACCTCCTCGTGTTTCTTGGTCAGCTCCCGCGCGAGGCAAGCGGGACGATCGCCGAGAACCTCACGTATCTCGGTCAGGGTCTGGGCCACTCGCCGCGGCGATTCGAAGACTACGAAGCTCTCGCGCCGACCGCGTTGCGCCTCGAGAATGCGGCGCCGCGCGCCGGCCTTGCGCGGCAGGAAGCCGAGAAAGAGCACCTGTTCGCCGGGCAACCCCGCTACCGTCCATGCCGCCAGCAGCGCCGAAGGCCCTGGCACCACCTCGACCCGATGGCCGGCAGCACTCGCTGCTGCGACCAGCCTGGCTCCGGGATCCGAGACGAGAGGCGTCCCGGCATCCGAAATCAGGGCCACGCTGCGGTCTTCGTCGAGGGCCTCGAGGATGCGCTGAATGCGGGAGGTCTCGTTGTGCGCGTGTAGCGAAGTCGCCCTCTGCCGAATCTCGAAATGCTCGAGCAGGATCCGGCTGCGCCGTGTGTCTTCGGCGAAAATCCAATCGGCCTCGCGCAGAACCCTCAGTGCGCGCAGGGTCACGTCCTCGAGGTTGCCGATCGGTGTCGCCACGATATGGAGCGTTCCCATTCCCTACCCTGCTCGGCACTGATCCTCGCGCGCCATTCAACCCGCAATCCAGTCGCGCAATCGCAGACCGATCGGCGCAGCGACGATCGCGGCCCCGGGAGTCGAGGAACTCGCCCGTGTCGCCACCCCACATCAGCCACACGAGCCACACGAGTCAAATCCGCGCCAAAGCCGGGCCGCAGCGGCGAAGCCTCGGCCGCCCGCTGCCTCGGGTCGCGATGATATCGCATCGTCGCAGAACGTGGGCGGAGCCGTGAAGCACGGTGCGGACGATCCCATCGTCCCGGACGAGCGGAATTCCCCGGTCCCGCGCGCGGAGCATCCTAACGTCCCTTTGAACGTGCTTGCGCTTCTCGAACCGCCAGGCTCGCGCAACTTCGTCCGATCGAGGATGCGACCCGGTCGGCATCTCGGCCGGGCTCAGCTCGACATCCGCTCAACCGATCCTGCATGGCCAGGCGGCTCCTGCCCTCCCCAACCGCTCCGGAGGCTCGTCTGCCCATCGCGAGGGCGATTGACATCTCGCCGTCGATGTCAGCGCACGAGCCGCGACCCCGACCGTCCACGACCAGAGCAGGCAGATCGAGGTCGTGTCACCCCGGGTGCTCGACCGGACCCACACCAGCTTCGAGACCTCTACCGCGACACCACACCCGCTGGCCAGGCACCGATCACGCGCGGGGCGGGGCGGGAAGCGCAGGCGACCGATCGACGTGCCACGCCGAGCAGTCGCGCGGGACCGAACCCCGCATCCGCCGAGCCGTGGGGTGCTCTGCCTCACTTAGGGCTTCGAGCGCGACATTCTGCCAGACGCCCGCCGACGAACAAGAGCCTCGGAGTCGGGGATCGGGCGCCGTCCTGCCCCCCCAGAAGGCACTCAATCCCGTCCCAGGTCGACCCGACAGCGACCCGGGCGCACGCGCCAGCGACTCGTCCTCGGCGATAACCGAGCGGCCCGTTCCTTGCAGTGCCTTACACGAAGACCCGGGACGAGAGGCTATTCGACGGGCCCCGACTCGCAGGAGGGGCAGCCGCGCGTGCGGTCGTCCGCTTGTCCCGCGCCAGCTCGAGGACCGCGCGTCATCGAGTCGGTGGCTGCAACTCGGCGCCCTGCCGCGCAGGGGCGACCCGAAATTCGGGACCACATGAGTGACGAACGGGTGTGACCGGTGTAACAGGAGTTACAGGAGTACCTGGCATGAATGACACAAGCCCCGCAGACCCCACCGAGATGAACCCTTTTCGCGATCTGGGCGGTGAAGCGGGTGTACGCGCTCTCGTCGACGACTTCTACGACCGGATGCATACGTCGCCAGCGGCATCTCTCATCAGGGCGATGCACGCTGAAGACCTGAGCAAGATGCGTGAGCGGCTTGCGCTGTTTCTGTGCGGCTGGCTGGGTGGGCCTCCGCTTCACACAGAACGCTACGGACCGCTGTGCATGCACACCGCCCATGCGCCGTATCCGATCGGGATCGAAGCTCGTGATCAGTGGATGGAATGCATGGTGGCCGCACTCGAGCAGCGGGAGCTCGAAGACCCGCTGCGAGAGGCCCTCATCGCGGCCTTCTCGCGCATCGCCGACATGCTGCGCAACGAGCCCGAGGACGCCGCGATCGACACCAACTCGAAGGACGGCAACTGACCCGCCCACCCCAGCCACTCACTCCACTTATTCACTCCGGCCATTCACTCCGGCCATTCACTCCGGCCATTCACTCCGACCGTTCACTCCAGTCACGACGGCGCCCGATCGAATCGCAGCAGCACCACCGGCTGCCGGCATCAGGGCAGGCAATCCGGCGGAAGCGGATGTCGGTAGAGCTTCGCCGCGTTCTCATGCGCGATCATTCGGATCTCTTCGTCGGGCAGGTCCCCGATCAGCTTCTGCATCACGGATTGCGTGTCGGGCCAGGTTCCGTCGCCATGCGGATAATCCGATTCGAAGAGGATGTTCTCGACGCCAATCGCGTGCCGGGTCGAGACTGTCGAGGGATCGTCGATCATGCAGAACCAGAAATTCCGGCGCAGACAGTCGGACGGAGCGATCGAGGGGTCCGGCCAACCGGAACCGTATCCCGATCGCGCCATGATGTTGTCGAGGCGATCGATCAGTCCGCCGACCCAGGCGATGCCACCCTCCGCCATCGCGATCTTCAGCTCGGGGAATCGCGCCGGCCAACCACTCCACAGCCATTCCGCGCAGGACTGAAGGGCCATGGCCTGGAAGAGAGTCGAGCCGAGCTCGATCTGCGGCGAACCCGGCGGCGTCTTGGCGAAGCCGGAGGAGCCGACGTGGAGATTCAGGACGGTGTCCGTCTCGGCACAGGCGCGGACGATCGGCTCCCAGTACTCATCGAAAACCGAGGGATAGCCCTTTTCGTGGGGCTGCTCGGGCAGGGTCACCGCCTTGAAGCCGCGCTTGGCATTGCGTCGAATCTCCGCGGCGCCTTTTTCGGGGTCGGACAGATAGGTGATGCCCATGGGCACGATCCGATCGGGAAAGGGCCCGGACCACTCCTCGAATAGCCAATCGTTCCAGGCCTGCACGCATGCGAGGCCCAGCTCCGGATCCTTGGTCTCACTGAACAGCGTTCCGCCGAAGCCCGTGGCACCCGATGGAAAGTTCACCGACGCCCAGATACCACCGAGATCCATGTCCTTGATCCGATCCTTGATGTCCCAGCAGCCGCGCCGCACTTCTTCGAAACGCGAGGGCTCGACGCGGTAGTCCTCTTTCGCGCGCCCCGCCACCGCCATGAATCCAACCTGGAAATAGGGCGTGCCCTCCATGGTCCAGACTTCGTGGCCCTCGACGGTTTCGATGACCCGCGGCCCCTGCTCGACGAATTTCTGGGGCAGCCTGCCCTCGAAGGTATTCGGGGGCTCCATCAGGTGGTCATCCACCGAAAAGAGTGTGTACAGGACTTCGCGCGGCTCGGGATCCGGCAGCAGCGGTTTCGTCGCGGGACGTTTGATACCGAGTTTGACCACCTCAACCATGACTAGCTCCTCCTTGGCAAAATGCGCCGTGCAGCGCTCTTGAGTAGCGCATTTGCGCTGACGCTGTCGTGTTGACCATTCGCAAGTCCCACCATCACCGTGAAGACGAGATGTCCGAACAGATCGCAGACCTCCTGGCGGTCTCCGACATCCTCGTCGCCAAAGGCCGCTTCCATGCAAGGGCCGATCACCGTCGTCTGCCACTGAGCGGATGCGCTCACGGCGGGATCGCCGGAGGTCAGCGCCGTCACGCCGGCCGCCGCCAGATTGAGATCCTGAGTCACCATCGAGATCAAGCGCTCGCAGACCTTCGTGACCCGCTCCACAGCATACTCGCCTGCAGGCGGCGAGGCCTGGAGCTCCCGGGCGACCTCCTGGCCGCGCGCCGCGTGGACCTCGGCAATCAGATGGTCCTTGGACGAGAAATATCGGTAGACGGTGGCCAGACCCATGCCAGCTCGTTCGGCCACGTCCCTCATCGTAACGACCGGATAGCCACCTTCCGAGGCCAGGCTGCGAGCCGCCTCGAGCAGCCGATTCCTTCGCTCGACCTGCGCATCACCGAGCCGCCGCTCGAGCCGCAGCGTCGGCCTGCCTCTGGCTTCGGATATACTGGACGCAGAAGACATACTGGAAACATATTCGAGAACATGTTATCGATCAAGTTTCGGCGCTGCGAAGCGCCGTGACCAGCTGATCCGTCTGGCCACGGCCAGTGCGCGCCAGAACGAGGGGCCCATGCCGATCAAACCAGACTTCGACCTTCTGGACCGCAATTTCTACGCCGCCGATCCCTGGCCGGTATACGCCTGGCTGCGAGAATTCGAACCCGTCTACTGGGACGAGAAGAACGAATTCTGGTGGGTTTCACGCCACGAGGATGTGGCGCACGTCTCGAAGCACCCCGAGCTCTTCTCATCTGCCAAGGGAACGCGTCCCAACGTCCAGGACCCCGATCCGTCGATGATCAACCAGGACGACCCTCGCCATACCTGGGTCCGCAGCTTTGTCTACAAGGGCTTCACGCCGCGAAGACTCGGCGAACAGGAGAAGTCGATTCGCGCGATCGCCAAGCGCATCGTCGACAACGTCGCGCAGCGCGGCGAATGCGAGTTCGTCGAGGATGTCGCCGCGAGGCTGCCGATGGCGATGATCGGCGGCTTCCTGGGCATCCCCGAGCAGGATTTCGACCAGCTCCGACACTGGTCGGACGTCATGACCCTGGGCTCCGATGCGGAGGACACGAGCGAGGTCACGACGGCCTTCGTCGATTACGCCGAGTACGTGAAGAAGATGATCGAAGATCGCCGCGACCATCCTCGCGACGATCTCGTCAGCATCCTCGTACACGCCGAGGTCGGTGGAAGACGGCTGGAGGAGAATGAGATCATCTCCGAGTCCCTGCTGCTTCTCGTCGGCGGCAGCGAGACCTCGCGCAACGTCACGGCCTCGGCCATGGAGATGCTCTCGCGCCATCCCGACCAGAAGGCGTATCTCATAGACAATCCCGGCGCGATCAGGACAGCGGTCGATGAGTTCATCCGTTGGTCCTCACCGGTCCTCAACATGAAGCGCACAGCGACCCGCGACGTGGAGCTTCGCGGAAAGACCATCCGAAAAGACGAGCGCGTCATGATCATGTATCCATCGGCCAATCGCGATGAGTACGTCTTCGTCGACCCCGAGGATTTCGACGTCAAGCGCGACCCGAACCCGCACATCGCCTTCGGAATCGGGGCGCATTTCTGTGTCGGCTCGAATCTGGCACGTCTCCAGATCCGCATCATTTTCGAGGAGCTGCTCGCCCGGCTGCCCGACATCCACGTCGAACCGGGCTTCGAGGTGAGCTATGCGCCCTCGGTCTTCGTATCCGGCTTTCTCGAGCTCCCCGTGCGTTTCGAAAAACGTCCCTGAAGACATCGAATAATCACCCTTCGAGGAAAACAACCATGCATGATCTCGTGATTCGTGGGGGTCTCGTCGTCGACGGAACCGGTGCCGAGGCCACCCGCGCGGACGTTGCGCTGCAGGACGGAACGATCGTCCAGGTCGGCCGAGTGGGCGAGAAGGGCCGGCAGGAGATCGACGCCGACGGCGCGATCGTGACGCCGGGATTCGTCGACATCCACACTCATTTCGATGGTCAGGTGAACTGGGACCCCGAGCTCAGTCCGTCCTCGTGGCACGGGGTCACGACCGCCGTGATGGGCAACTGCGGTGTCGGTTTTGCGCCCGTGCGACCCGGCCAGGAGGGCTATCTGGCCAAGCTCATGGAGAGCGTCGAAGACATTCCCGCCGCAGACCTCGAGGCGGGCGTTCCCTTCTGCTGGGAGAGCTTCCCCGAGTATCTCGACGCCATCGAGAAGCTGCCCCTGGCGATCGATGTCGCGACCCAGGTGCCGCATTGCGCGCTGCGCGTCTATGTCATGGGCGAGCGCGGAGTCCACAACGAGCGCGCAACCCAGGAGCAGGCAGCGGAAATGGGCCGCCTCGTCAAGCAGGGCATCCAGGCCGGCGCGCTGGGCTTCTCGACTTCTCGTACACTGGTCCACCGAGCGCCGAACGGCGAGCCGGTCCCGGGCACCTTCGCCGACGAAGCGGAGCTGCGCGCGATCGCACTGGCCATGGGCGAGATCGGGGCGGGCGTATTCGGAGTGGCCGGCCACGGCGCCGGGGGCGAGGACTTCGAAGCACCGATGCGCGAGCTCGAAATGCTCGAGCGGCTCTCGAAGGAAAGTGGACGACCCTTTTCCTTCATACTGCTCCAGGTCGATGGCAAGCCCGGGCTGTGGCGCGAGCTGCTCGACGCGAGCGAACGAGCCCGAGCCTCGGGTGCACAGCTCACGCCGCAGGTTCACGTTCGAGGCGTCGGCCTGCTGATGAGCTTCGCCTCCAACCTGAACCCCTTCATTCTCCGGCCCTCCTACCAGAAGCTGGCAGGTCTTCCGATCCAGGAGCGCATCGCGCGGCTGCGGGATCCTGCCGTGCGGTCGGAGATCCTCGCTGACAACGTCGAAATGGAGCCCCTCGCGAGGGAAGTGCTCACGTCCTACGAGCGAATCTTTCCCCTCGGCGATCCGCCTCGCTACGAGCCCGAGCAGGGAGACAGCATCGCGGCGAAGGCGTCGCGATTCGGCCTCACTCCGGAAGCGGTGCTCTACGACGCCATGCTGGAGGACGACGGGAGGGCCTTCCTGCTGCGCCCGACCCAGAACTACTCGGAATACTCACTCGATCCGACCTACGCCATGCTGACCCATCCGAATACGGTGGTCGGCCTCGCAGATGGCGGCGCACATTGTGCCCAGACCTGCGACACGAGCTCACCGACCTTCATGCTGACCCACTGGGTGCGAGACCGGACACGCGGCGAGCGCATCCCGCTCGAGCACGCGGTCAAGAGCTTGACCGCTGACACGGCGGCGCTCTACGGGCTGGGCGACCGCGGTGTGATCGCGCCCGGCATGCGGGCCGATCTGAACGTGATCGACCACGCCCGTCTGCAGATCGGTGCGCCGCGACTCGTTGCGGATTTTCCAGCCGGTGGCTCGCGCCTGGTCCAGGACGCCAGCGGCTATCTGGCAACGATCGTGTCGGGCGAAATCATCCGCCGCAACGACAAAGCCACTGGCATTCGGTCAGGTCGCCTCGTGCGTGGCGCCCGAACGACATAACGCAAAGAAAGAGAAGACGGAGAAAGACCGAATGCGAAACGTCCAGATCGACCGAAACGGCCCCGCCTCCCATCCCGGCGTCGAGATGGCCCGCTCGATTCGCCAGATCGTGCTCGACGAGGCCGAGGCGAACGAGTGCGATCGCACCTTGAACAAGGAGACCGTCGAGGCGCTCTGGCAATCGGGACTCATGCAGTTGCTGAATCCCGCTGAAGCGGGCGGCGTCGAACCCTCGATTCCCGAGATGCTCGAGGTCTGGGAAGAGCTCGCGTGGCAGGACGGCTCGGTGGGTTGGATCGGAATCGCGAACTTGCCCTCCACCGCGTTCGCGGCCGCCTATCTTCCCGATGAGGGCTTCGCCGAGGTTTTTACTGCGCACGACCACCGCATCACCATGGGGGGGCAATTCGCACCAAACGGGCAGGGAACCCTCACCGACGGTGGCTACACCGTGTCGGGTCAGTGGAATTTTGGAAGCGGGATCGGCCACAGCGAATACATCGCGGGGGGCTTCATTCCCTTTCGAGAGGGTGCGCCGCTCATGACTGAGAGCGGACTGCCCGACATGCGCGTCGCGATCTTTGCGCGCGACGAGATCCGCTTCACGGACGGCTGGCACGTCACCGGTCTCAAGGGCACCGGGAGCTTCGACTACGAGACTCACGAGGTCTTCGTTCCCGAGCACAGGACCTACCCGCTCTTCACTCGTGAGCCCCGACGCGGCGGCAACCTGTTCCGGCTGGGCATCATGCCGATCACGGGCGCCGGCCACGGCGCCTGGGCTCTCGGTGTCTCGCGAAGCAGCCTCGACGACGTCGTCGCACTCGCCGAATCGAAGCAACGCATGGGTGACGCCTCGACCCTCGCGAACAAGATGACATTCCAGGCTGGGCTGGCACATCACGAAGCCATGTGGCGCGCGGCCTGGTGTCTGCTTCGAGACACCAACGAGGCGGTCTGTGAGCGGATCGAGAGCGGCGTGGAGCTCACTCTTGCGATGCGCGCAGACCTCCGAATCGCCGCAACCTACGCGACCCAGGCGAGTCGAGAGATCGTGCAATGGGCGCATCTCGCGGCGGGGACCGCGGCCATTCGCGAGGGCTGCCGCCTGGAGCGCGCATTTCGCGACATGTACACCGGCACTCAGCACACATTCATCGGCGAGAAGACCTACATCGATTCCGCGAACGTCATGCTCGGACTGGCGGACCAGCTGCCCGGACTCTGAGCCTCGAGAAGACGTGTCTTCCATGTTGCGTCTTCGATGAGAACCCGATCGGCCTCGCGCAGAACCCTCAGTGCACGCAGGGTCACGTCCTCGATGTTGCCGATCGGTGTCGCCACGACGTAGAGCGCCGCCCTTCCCTACCCTGCTCGGCACGAGTTCGTGCGCCATTCGGCCCGCAATCCAGTCGCGCCATCCCAGACCGATCGGCACAGAGACGACGGTGGTCCCGGAAGTCGAGGAACTCGTATGTCGAGGAGCAAATCCAAAAGCATGTCCAACAATGTGTCGAAAAGCGTGTCGAAAAAGACGACTGGTTCGACCAGACCCGATCCTCGCCAACGCCTGGGACGCGCCGGCGAAGCCTCAGCCGCCCGCTTTCTCGAATCGCGAGGATTTCGCATCATCGCGCGGAACGTGCGCGCGGATCGCGTCGAGATCGACCTCGTGGCGAGACGCGGGTCGCTACTGGTCTTCGTGGAGGTCAAGAGTCGAAGCTCCGATCGACATGGCAGTCCGGCAGAAGCGGTCGATCGGCGCAAACAACAGCGCCTTCGTCGAGGCGCCCGAGCCTGGCTGGCTTCGGGACCCGCAATCGCCCGGGGCTACCGACGCCTGCGTTTCGATGTCGTGACCTGTCTACGGGTCGGACCGCGCGCAAGCGGGGAACCCGGGCCCCAGAGGTCACCGGGACCGGCACGCTTCGGCACCTGGGTCGAAGATGAAACCAGCGCGTCCGACCGGAAGCGCTGGTGGATCGAACATTGGGAGGCCGCCTTCTGAGCGGCCCATCGGGGCTCACGACCCAACGAAGCGATACGCCGTCGCCCGAGTGCCCCGGGCGCTTCCGAAGGCCTGCGCCGCCTCAGCGTCAGCTTTCTTGCGGGGTGTCCTCGGCCGCCGCGCCCTCGGTAGATTCCTCGCTGCCCGCCGCGGCCTCGGCCTTCTTGGCCTTCTTGGCCTTCTTGTCGGCGCGTACCTTGTCCTGCTTGTCGAGTTCGACCCGACGCTTGGCCTTCTCGGCAGCCAGGGCCTTCTTGCGGGCCTTGCCCTTCAGCACCTTGCCAGCGGCCTCGTCGGTTGCAAGCGCTGCTTCGGGCTCGACCGGGGCCACCGGGGTCGTGTCCGCGTTTGCGAGCGCTTCGGCCGCCTCATCGGAGATCAAACCGGAGAGGTCGCGAACCTTGCTGTGAAGTCGAGCCTTCTTGCCCGACAGATTGCGGAGGTAGTAGAGACGCGAGCGACGAACATAACCCCGCGCCTTGATCTCGACCTTCGTCACCAGCGGCGACTGCACCGGGAAGATGCGCTCGACACCGACACCGCTCGAAATCTTTCGGACGGTGAAGGTCTCGCCGACACCCCCGCCTCGACGCCGGATGACCAGGCCCTGAAAGACCTGGATCCGTTCCTTGTCTCCTTCGCGAACCGTGACGTGCACGGCGACCGTGTCACCAACCTTGAAGGGGGGAAGGTCGCGGCGAAGATTCTCGTTCTCGACGAAGTCCAGCGTTCGCATCGCTCAATCCTCTGGCCGTGGTTCCGATCCGGGCCGACTCGGACGGGGGGTCGCATTGCCGCCGCGTCTCAGTTCTCTCTACTACTCATACTCAACGCTCGATGCTCAATGCCCAGCGCCCAATGCTCAGTCTTTGCGCGCAACCCACTCACTCGCCGTTGCCCGTCTTGCCCGCATCCGCCGTCGCAGATCCCGACGGATCGGTCTCGACGCGACCCGTGCCTCCGGCTCGCGGAGAGACGGCTCTGCCGCCCCGATCGAGCAGATCAGGTCGACGTTCGCGCGTCCTGGCAAGGGCGTGCTCGCGACGCCATCCCTCGATCGCGGCGTGATTGCCGGATCGGAGCACCTCTGGCACCGCGAGACCTCGGTAAATGGGCGGCCGAGTATATTGCGGACCCTCGAGAAAGTCTCCCCCCCCAAAGGATTCTGTTTCGATCGAGCTCGGATTTCCCAAAACCCCGGGCAGCAGCCGAACCAGCCCTTCGATCAGCACCATGGCAGGCAGCTCCCCGCCGGACAGCACGTAATCCCCGATGGAGATCTCCTCATCCACCGCCAGCTCCAGGATCCGTTGGTCGATCCCTTCATATCGCCCGCATACCAGCAGCAGCGGTGGCCCCGCGACCAGCTCCGCCAGCCGGACCTGACCGAGCGGGCTGCCCTGGGGCGAGAGGTACACGACACGTCCCACCCGATCCGGCCCCTTGCGTCCAGCCAGGCTCTCGATCGCCGGCACCATGGGCTCGGGCGTCATGACCATGCCCGGTCCACCACCGTAGGGGCCGTCGTCGACCGAACGATGTCGATCCTGGGCCCAGTCGCGAAGATCGTGGATCTCGACGGCGGCGGCAGCCTGCCGGCGGGCGACGGCGACGAAGGCGGTCTCGAGAAAGGGCCGAAACAGTTCCGGAAAGATCGTCAGCACGTCGATCCGCAACATCACACCCCTCCCTTCGCCCCCGCTTCGGCCCTGGCGCGGCCTCAACAGGGCTCGAGAAGCCCCGGCAGATCGACGACCACGATCCGCCTGGCAGCGATATCGATCTCGGTCATCAGCGGTCCGGCGGTCGGCACGAGTCGACGAACACCCGCCTCGTCCTCGACCAGCAACACGTCGTGGGCGCCGGTCTCCCAGATCTCGCGCACGGTCCCGACCCACTGCCCCGACTCCGACTCGACCCGACACCCGATCAGCTCGTACCAGTAGAATTCGCCCTCGGGCAGATCCGGCAGGACGGAAGGCGAGGCCGTGATGAGCTGGCCCACCAGCCCCGCCACCGCCTCGCGACTCGAGATTCCGGCCAGTCGGAGCCGCACCTGACCGGCGCGAGCCAGGGCGCATTCGAGCACCGCGTAGCGCCTCGCCTCGGGATCGACCGGGCCACGGCCGATCCAGACGGACTCGAGCTTAAACAGGGGATCGGGCGAATCGCTCGCGATCCGCACGCGGACCTCACCGCGAACGCCATGGGCGCCCGTGATCTCTCCGAGAACAATGCGTTGCGGCTTCAAAACGACAGCGATCCGCCCCTCGGGCCGCAGTGCCGGTCGCACATCGGACTGCATTGCCGAGCGCCTATCCGAGGACTCCGAGGACATAGTCGGCTGCATCTTCGGCTACCCAGTCGGCCACTACTGCGACACGGAGGGCCCAAGAGGGTCAGTCGACGATGTCCAGGCGCGCGCCAGCCCCGTCGGCGGTGGCGTTCAGGATCGCCCGCAGCGCCTTGGCGACGCGGCCCTGGCGACCGATCACTCGACCGCGATCCCCATCGGCGGTCTCGAGTTCGAGAAGATCGCCATCATCCTCGATCACGACGTTGACCTCTTCGGGCTGGCTCACGATGGCCTTCGCCAGAAATTCGATCAGATCCGCAGAGTCGTCGCCGCGCTCAGCCACCGGTCACCTCAGCGATCGCGGAAGCACCCGCGGCGTTCGGCGAAGCGCTTGCGGCGATCGAGGCGCCTGCGGCCCCCGAAGCGCCTGCGGCCCCCGAAACAGTGCTTCCCGAGCGACGCACTCGCCGCACGATGCTGGCGATGGTGTCGGAGAGCTGGGCACCCTTGGCGGTCCAAGCGTCGATGCCATCGAGATTCAGGTTCACCAGCGGCGGGTTGACCCGCGGATCGTAGGTGCCCAGGAACTCGAGGGGACGACCGTCACGCTGCTTTCGCTCGTCGATCGCTATCACACGGTAAAAGGGGCTCTTCTTGGAGCCCATGCGCATCATGCGAATCTTGACCATCTTCGTAAAGAACCTCTCGGGTTGACGGAGCAGATGGGCAGAGCCGCTTCAAAGCTCGTAAGAGAGTCGAATCGGAAACGCCCACTCCGGCTTTCTATTGGATCTGGCTCACTGGTCCCGAGCCGCTGCGAACCCGGAGCGCCCGCGCCGACTGCCGATTCGGGGACCTAAGCAGCCGCGCAACTTAGGGAAATCGATCGCCCGGGTCAACGCCATCGGCCCGGGTAGCCGAGTCTGGTGGAGCTGGCAGAGTGAAACCGGTAGAAATGGTGCCGGATCAGCGTCGCGTCAACCCCAGGCGCTGTCGCTCCTTGTGCTCGAAGCACGCGGAGCAGGAATACAGCACCTGATGAGCCTTCTGGAGACGATCGTACTCTCGATCCAAGGCGACTCGGCGAACAGCCGTCACCCGATCTCCGCAGAAATCACACTTGCGGCCCCCCGCCATCTCGGCGCTCGGCTGACTCGACGCTCCCACTGACTCGCCCCTACTCGCCCCTACTCGAGGTTCTGCCCGGATTCATGCCACCCCGACCGATCCTCGGGTCGGCTCCACGCCCCGCAGCCAACGGCCGCGCGCGAGCATAGCCGACCTGGAAGTGAAGCTCTCGCGGCGCGCCGGATCCCACTGCCTGCTCGAGGGCGGCGAGCAGCTCCGGCGTGCGAAGCTGAAGCTGTTGGGACCAGACGGGGCTATCGACTTCGAGCTCGAGGACGTCATCGCGCATTCCCAGGGGTCGGCAATGAGCCGCCACCTGAGCGCCGACCGCAGATTCCCAGATCACACCGATCCGCTGCGCACGCGCCACCGCGTCGAGGCCCAGATCGCCGAGCACCTGGCCGACGATATCCCCGATGGCGGTCGGCTGGCCTTTACGACGCTTGCCGCGTCGGCTCATCCTTGGTCGCTCGGCGCAGCGAGATCGCGATGATCTCGAAACACCATTCCGGTCGGGATCTTCGGATAGAAGAACGTCGATTTCTGGGGCATGACCTCACCCTCTCCAGTGGTCCGGAAGACGTCGTCCGGGCTCATCGGGTTGAGATAGAGGGCAACCTTGCCCCGCCCAGAACGAATCTCCTCCGCTGCACGACGAGCACTCTTCGGAAAACTCACGGCGCCACCGCGAATCGCTTCCGCGTCGAGGCCGAAGACTGCGCGCAGGATTTCTTCCTCCAGGATGCGGACCATGAGCCGAGGTGCCAACACTTCGTTGCGACGGATCAGCAGCAGCGTGCCGTCGTCTGACTCGGCGACAAAGGCGGGCTGCTCGGCCAACGGCGCGAGATTTCGAGCCAGCGCCGCCTCGATCGAATCCGGGTTCGCGGCCGCCAGCCGAACGATCTCCCAACCTGGCAGGCTGCTGCGCCAGGCGTCTTCGCTCGGCGCGGGCACCTCGAGCACCACACGATGAATCGGCAGCAGCAGGCTACCCGCCGAATAGGCGTTCGCAAAATACGCGATCGTCGACTGCCAGGCTGCGGTCGGGTCGTCTCCGAGCGCCTGGATCTGCTGGCGACGGTATTCGAGCGCCGTCTCGTAGCGGTGATGACCATCGGCGATCACAGTCGGGCGCTCCTGCATGAAACGACGGATGGCCAGGATCGAGCCCGGCTCGGTCAGCCTCGCGAGGACGCTGTCGACGCCGGCCGCGTCGGTTGCGCGCCCGAGCACACTGCTCGTAAGGGCGGCGTCGAGGATTGCTCCGAGCTCGTCCTCACGATCCTCGTAGAGCAGGAAGACGCTCGACAGGTTCGCCTCGGCGGCCCGCAGCAATTTGAGTCGATCTGCCCTGGGTCCCGCCAGCGTCCGTTCGTGTGGACGCACGATGCGACTATCGTACCCCTCGAGCGCGAGCTCCGCGAAAAAGCCAACGCGCTCGAACATCTCGCCAGAAGGAGCTTTGTAGGACTGCCGCATCACGTAGTAGCCCGGTTCCACGTCCCGAATCAGCACGCCCGTGTCGCGCCAGGCATCGATCGTCTCGCGAATCCAGCCGTAGTCGGTCGCGGATTCCTCCCCGACATCGCGGGTCAGCTCGAAACGGATTGCGTTATGCGGGTCGCGGTCGAAGAAGGACGCGCGTTCATCGGCCGCGATCACGTCGTAGGGCGGCGCGATGACCCGCGAAAGATCCAACCGATCGGCGTCATAGCGAAGGGCTCGGAATGGACGCACCACAGTCATCGAATCTTCTCCTCGCTCTGACTTCGCACTAGCGCGACCAGACCGCCTCGAGGCGACCGCGATCGATCGCGCCCACCCGCAAGACCTCAGGCGTCTCGCCGGTACAATCGACGACGCTGCTCGGCGCCTCTCCTCCAGCGTCGTGGCCCGGATCGCTCACCAGAACCGGCTCGGCCGGGTCGCCCGTCTCGGAAGCCTGAACCAGCGCACGAGCGGCGCCGAGATCGCGCGCCGGCGGCTCCCCGCTGCGGTTCATACTCGTCGAAGTGAGCGGACCGAGACCCGCTTCCCCGACCGCCACGGCGAGGGCATGCGCCAGGGGATGGGCGCTGCATCGCAACCCGAGCGCCCCGTCCGCGCGACGCACCCCAGAGGCGAAACGCCCTCTGCAGGGCACCACGACGGTCAATGGGCCCGGCCAGAAAGCCTCGATCAATCGCCTTGCCGACCCCTCCACGATGCAACCCATCCCATGGGCCGCTTCCACCGAGCTCACCAGCAGTGACATCGGCGCACCCGCGGCGCGCCCCTTCCAGCGCGCCAACCGCTCGATCGCTCGCGGCCGATCCGCACAGGCACCGAGTCCCCAGACCGTCTCGGTCGGATAGGCAACGAAGCCGTCTGCGGCCAGGCGCACCAGGGCGGGCCCAAACGTCGAGGCCGAGATCATCCGGAAGCCTTCGGGCGAGCCAGGGCCCGGGAAGCGATGTCCCGTCGGTAGTGCGCGCCCTCGAATCCGACCCGCGCGACTGCGCGATACGCGCGCTCGCGCGCCTCGGCGACCGTGGCGCCGCTCGCGGTGATGCCGAGAACCCGGCCGCCGGCGGTTTCGAAACCCGCACTCGAGACCCGGCCGCCGGCGGTTTCGAAACCCGCACTCTAGACCCGGCCGGCGGCGGTTTCGAAACCCGCACTCGAGACCCGGCCGCCGGCGGTTTCGAAACCCGCACCCGAGAGGGCGCGCCGCGTTCCGGCGTGGAACACCACGAGGGAGGCGTCCCCCTCGAGGCGATCCAGTCCATCGATTCGTTTGCCAGTCTCGTAGGCGCGCGGATAGCCGCCGGATGCCAGCACCACGCAGACAGCCGCTTCGCCCCATCCGATCGCCGTCGCTTCGTCGAGACAACCCCTCGCCGAGGCATCGAGGATCGGAAGCAGGTCGCCCTGCATTCGCAGCAGGAGCGGTTGAGTCTCGGGGTCACCGAAGCGCACATTGAATTCGATCACCCACGGATCGCCGGCGTCGTCGATCATGAGCCCGACAAAGAGCACCCCCTGGTAGGGCGTACCCTCTTTTGCCATGCCGCGGATCGTCGGAACCACGACGCGCTCGAGGATCTTCTTCTCGACCTCATCGGAGACCACTGGCGCCGGTGAGTAGGCACCCATGCCCCCGGTGTTCTCGCCCTCGTCCGCGTCGAGTGCGCGCTTGTGATCCTGAGCCGCGGCGAGGGTCACGATGCGTTCGCCGTCCGTAATCGCGTAATAGGAGGCTTCTTCGCCTCGCAGCCATTCCTCGACCACGACGCGACGACCCGCCGCACCAAAGCGCCCCGCTAGCATCATCTCGTCGATGGCCCTTCGTGCGGCGATCGCGTCGTCGCACATGGCCACGCCCTTGCCGGCCGCCAGGCCATCGGCCTTGACGACGCAGGGGCCGGCCAGTCGATCGACGTAGGCCTTGGCAGCCGAGGCCTCGTCGAAGACCGCGTAGCCGGCCGTGGGGATCCCGTGGCGCTCCATGAAGGCTTTGGAGAAGGCTTTGCTGCCCTCGAGCTGTGCGGCGGCGGCCGAAGGCCCGAAGGTCGCGACATCGATCGCGCGGAGTCGATCCGCCAGGCCCTCGGCCAGAGGATCCTCGGGGCCCACGACGACGAGATCGATCCCCTCCCGGCGCGCGAGCGCGACGATCCCATCGAGATCCTTCGCCTTCGTCTCGGGATGACAGGTCGCGAGCGCCGCGATGGCGTCGCTCCCCGGCGCGGCATGCAGCGCCGTCAACGCAGGACTCTGCGCAATCTTCCAGACGAGCGCATGTTCGCGCCCACCACTACCCACCACCAGAACCTTCAATTCCACCCTCCGCGTCGCGCTTCGAAGCCCCAGCGAGCCAGCCCGGAGCTCAGTGCCTGAAATGGCGCCTGCCGGTCAGGAGCATCGGCACGCCGAGCCGATTCGCCGCGGCGATGACCTCGTCGTCCCGGTTCGAACCACCCGGTTGGACGACCGCAGCGGCACCCGCCGAAACCGCGGTCTCGAGGCCGTCCGCGAAGGGAAAGAACGCGTCGCTCGCCAGCACCGAGCCCTCGAGCGAGAGCCCCACCCGCCGGGCCTTGGCCGCGGCCGCGTGGACGGCATCGACCCGCGACGTCGCACCGCCGCCGATCGCGAGGGTGCGGTCGGCCGCCGCAAAGACGATGGCGTTGCTCTTCACGTGCTTGACGACGCGCCAGGCGAATTCCATCGCACGACGCTGCTCGTCACTGGGCGCACTCTCGGTTGCCAGCCTGGCGCTCTGGACCTCGTCCGGCGCGGGATCCGCCTCCTGAACGAGAAGCCCGCCAAACACTCTTCGCACCTCGAGCTGCTGCGGATCGATCTTTTCGGGGTCGAAGGCGAGCAGCCGTCGGTTCTTCTTTCTCTCGAGCAGAGCCAGGGCATCGTCATGGAAGCTTGGCGCAATCAGAACTTCAGTGAAGATCTCGTCGACCTTCTCGGCCAACGCGAGATCGAAGGCTCGACTGGAGACGATGATGCCCCCGAAAGGCGAATCCGGATCCGTCGCAAAGGCATTCTCGTAGGCCTCGAGCGGTGTCGCACCCGACCCGACACCGCAGGGTGTATTGTGCTTGAGGATCGCAACCACCGCGGGCGAATCGCCCGTGGCCGATGAAGCGGCCGCGGTCGGTAGAGCGCCCGCGGCCGGTAAAGCGCCTGCAGCCGGTAGAAAGTCCACGATCAGCGCGAGGGCTGCCTGGACGTCGATGAGATTGTTATAGGACAGTGCCTTGCCGTGAAGCAGCTCGGCGATCTCGAGGAACCCGCCATAGAGAGCAGCTCGCTGATGCGGGTTCTCGCCGTAGCGAAGCTCGTCGGCCCGATCGAGAGAGATGATCAGCGACTCGGGAAAGACCTCGGCTTCGACCTCGGGATCGTTCTGCGTTAGCCACTCGGAGATCGCCGCGTCATAGCGCGCCGTGTGCCCAAACGCCTTGCGGGCGAGCCGGCGGCGGGTCGTCGCCGCCAATCCGCCGTCCTCGCGCAGCTCCGCCAGGATCGCTTCGTAGTCGGCCGGGTCGCAGACCACCCCGACATGGGCATGATTCTTGGCGGCCGATCGAATCATCGAAGGGCCGCCGATGTCGATCTTCTCGACCGCTTCGGCCCAGCTGACGTCCGGACGCGCGACGGTCGCTTCGAAGGGATAGAGATTGCAGACGACGAGATCGATCTCGCGAATCGAATTGGCTTTGAGATCGGCCCGATCTTCCGCCAGATCGCGGCGCGCGAGAATCCCGCCGTGGATCTTCGGATGCAAGGTCTTGACCCGACCCCCGAGCATCTCGGGACTCGCGGTGAGCTCGGCCACGTCCAGCACCGGCAATCCGGCCTCGCGAATCGCAGCGGCGGTGCCGCCGGAGGCGACCAGCTCGACGCCGAGTGCGTCGAGATCCTTGGCGAGTCCGACCAGCCCGACCTTGTCCGAGACAGAAAGCAGCGCTCGCGCCACCCGGCGCGGCGAGTCATTGGGGGGCATCTCGACCTCCTCCACCTCTCCCCGTCCGTGTCCATCTGCATGTCATGTGCACGTCCAAGCCAGGCTGCCTGGCGGAGCCCCGAAGCGGCGGCTCACCGGACCCTGGCCGGACCCTGGAGAGGAAGAATCTTCGATGGGGATCCTGGGGGCTGGCAAGGTTTTAACCGGGCGAAGGGCCGGCGTCAATCCACACGACCCAGGGGTTCGGGATCGGGGGCGGGCGGCGGCCCATCGGCGACACGGCGGGGCACTCGATGGCCCACGCCGGTCAGGATCTCATAGCCGATCGTGCCCGCCGCGATCGCCAGCGATTCCGCCGGGACCCGCTCGCCTTCCGGCGTCACGCCGAAGAGCGTCGCCACACTACCCACTTCAACGGCCGCGGCGCCGACGTCGATCCCGATGTAGTCCATCGAGACGCGACCCACGATCGGCCGCCGAGCGCCGCCCAGAAACACCTCGCCGCGACCCAGCACCGCACGCGGAACGCCGTCCGCGTAACCGAGCGGCAGCGTGGCGACCCGCGTGTCGCGCGGCGCCCGCCACTGACCGCCGTAGCCAACGCTCTCACCCTTCGCAACGGGGCGGATCGCGACGACGCGGGCGGCGACGCTCATGACCGGGCGCAGATCGAGTTCTTCGGCCGACCGGTCGGGAAAGGGGGAGACGCCGTAGAGCATCAGTCCGGGACGCACGGCCTGGGTCCGCAGAACGGTTGTCTCGATCTCCTCACGCCGCAGCAGTCCCGCCGAGTTGGCGAAGTGCACGACGGGCTCGCCGATCTCGCTCCCCGCAGCGGTCAGGATCTCGGCCAGGGCCACGAGCTGATCTCGGCTGGGCTGGGGATCGGGCTCCTCCGCCCTCGCCAGATGCGTGTAGACGCCGCTGAGAGTGAGCTGGGGCGCCCGCACGACACGCCGAAGAAATTCGGCCGCCTCGCTGCGTGGGGTACCCATTCGACGCATGCCCGTGTCCACCTCGACCTCGACACTCAGGGGCGCCCTGCGGCGTCCGACGCCACAGGCGAGCTCAAAGCCACGCAGGTCGTGGAGTGCGGGTGTGAGTCCCAATTTCACGGCGCGCTCGGCGGATTCCCGGTCGTCGAGACCACCCATCAGCAGAACCGGCGCCACGATCCCAGCGCGACGCAGCTCGGCCGCTTCTCCCACGCTCACCACCGCCAGCCGCGAAATGCCCTCGGCCAGCAGCCCACGAGCCACATCGGCCGCGCCATGGCCGTAGCCGTCCGCCTTGACGACCCCGAGGACCCTTCGACCCGACGCACACTCGATGGCCCGGCGCGCGTTGTGGCGGAGCGCATCCAGATCGATCCAAGCCCAAACGGGCCGCTCTTCCGCAGCATCGCGCATCACGCGCTCCATCTGATTCCGGAGAATTCTCCGGAGGGGACGCTGCAAGCCTACCGGACGCAGCCTCCAGTGCGAATCTGCGGCGGCGTCCCGGTGCGTCGGTTATGTTGCCCACTGCTCGCAGCACCCCTGCGGTCGCGCGAAACGCGAGAGAAAAAAGAAGAAGGAAGAGCTGGGCCCCGATGAGCTTCCCCAACACCGATGCACGAGCTGCGCTGAACCTCGAGGTAAACGGTCAGCCGCACAGCCTCGCAGGCGCCCGCTCGGTGGCGGAGCTGCTCGAAACGCTCGAGCTCGGCGGCAAACGGGTCGCCGTTGCCGTCAACCGCAGCGTCGTGATCCGATCGCGATATGCGGAAGTCGAATTGGCCGACGGCGACCGGATCGAAATCCTGGAAGCGGTGGGAGGAGGCTGATATGGGCCATCGAGAGAGCGATGCAGAAGAGCAGAACGCAGACGCGGGATTCCGCATCGGCGAGTTCGAGTTTCGAAGTCGACTGATCATCGGCAGCGGCAAATACGAGAGCTTCGAACAGAATCTGGCCTGTGCGGAGGCCTCCGGTGCCGAAATGATAACGATCGCGCTGCGGCGCGTGAACTTCGACGCGGCCAAGGGGCCGCGACTGCTCGACGTGATTTCGCCCAAGCAGTTCACGATCCTGCCGAATACGGCCGGCTGCTACAGCCGAGAAGAGGCCGTCACAACGGCTCAGATGGGTCGCGAGCTGCTCGACACGAATCTCATCAAGCTCGAAGTGATCGGCGACGAGCGCACGCTCTTCCCCGATGTCCCAGCGACGCTCGAGGCGGCTCGGATCTTGATCGAAGACGGTTTCACGGTTCTCCCCTATATCACCGACGATCCGGTGGCCTGCCAGCGACTCGAGGCCATGGGTTGCCCGGCGGTGATGCCCCTGGCCGCGCCGATCGGCTCCGGGATGGGCATCCGGAATCCCGCCAACCTGCGAATCATCCTGGAGACGGTGGAAGTCCCGGTGATCGTCGATGCGGGGGTCGGAACCGCGAGCGATGCCGCCTTCGCCATGGAGTTGGGCGCCACGGCGTTGCTCATGAACACGGCCATCGCCCACGCCAAGAAGCCCATCCAGATGGCCATCGCCATGCGGAAGGCCGTCGAGGCGGGACGCGCCGCATACGAGGCGGGCCGGATGCCGAAGCGACTCTACGCCTCGGCGTCGAGTCCACTGGATGGAACAGCGAATTTCTAGAAGTCCTGTCGTGAGCCCCGACCGAGCCACGCGTGATTTCGAGCCGGGATCGAGGCGCGAAATCGCAGCTCGCTTCGCTGCCTCGAGATTTCGCAACGCGGAGATCGGGTCGAGGGCGCGTGCATCGCGACCGAGGGGACCGAGGGGTCGGTGAGATGGCTTCCAGTCAAAACCCGATTCTGTGCGCGGTGCTCGACGGATCTGCACTGGGTCCCGACCCCGGTCGCTTCGCGGAGGCGCTCTTTGCCGCGGGCGTCGACTGGATCCAGCTGCGCGATCGCGCGCTCGAGGACGAGCCACTCTACCGACTGGCCCGTGCGCTCGCCCGGGCCGCGCACGACCGGCCGGGCCGGCGAGTGCTCGTCAATCGCCGCGCTGACATCGCGCTGGCGGCCGGAGCCGATGGTGTCCATCTCGGGTTCGACGCGATCGATTCGAAGAGCGCCCGCGCCCTGCTCGGAAACGACGCCTGGATCGGCGCTTCGCTTCACTCCCCGGACGACTTCGAAGCCGCCGCGGGAAGCGACCTCAGCTATGCTCATCTGGCTCCGATCTGGGATCCGAAATCGAAACCCGCATCTCGCCCCGCCCTCGGACTCGAGGCTCTCGCGCGTGCGGCTACCTTCGGCCTGCCGGTGCTTGCCCAGGCTGGTCTCGATGCCGGCCGCGCCCGGCTGGCGATCGGGGCCGGCGCCGCTGGCATCGCCGTCACGGGCCAACTGAGTGGGTCCGCTGACCCGGCAGCCATCGCCGCCGAGCTGCGGCGGGGGCTTGACCAGGCGTCCGAGCCCGCGGGGTCAAATCCCCGGAACCAATGGGCGCCGGCCGGCTACTAGAGTGCGGACCGTGGCCAGTGCCTCGCGGGGCGCCAGCGCCCGGCCACTTCGGTCGCCAGCCGCGCCCACTGCTGGAGCGAACGGACTGAGGGATGATTCGAGCGATCCGCACGCGCACGCGTAGAAGAAGGACGAATTCCCGAGCGGTGGGGATCGCCAGTGCCGGCCTCTTGCTGTCACTTTCGGTCTTCGCGTGTGGGCTGGGTACACCCGATCCGGCGCGGGCCAGCGATCCCTTCCTGCGCCATACCGCGACGGTCGATGTGGTCCGGAATGTCGGCCCCAGCGTCGTCAACATCACGACCGAACGAATCACCCAGTCTCCGAACCCCTTCGGGCGCCGCCGGAGGCTGGACCCCCGCTTCGAGAGTTTCTACCGCTACTTCTTCGAGCCGCGATCCCGGACCGTTCAGAGCCTGGGCTCCGGCGTGATCTTCGACGCCGCCGGGCACGTCTTGACCAATGAACATGTGATCGCCCGAGCCGATCGCGTCCGGGTCACGATCGCGGACGGCCGCGAGTTCGACGCCGAACTGGTGGGTGCCGACCCGAACAACGACATTGCGGTGCTCAGAATCCTGGCAGACACATCGCTGCCCTTCACGCCGCCCGGCAGCTCCGCCGACCTGATGGTCGGCGAGCCGGTGATCGCGATCGGCAATCCCTTCGGCTTTTCCAATAGCGTGACGACCGGGGTGATCAGCGCGCTGGGCCGCTCGGTCAATGCCGACGACCATACCTTTCACGGACTGCTCCAGACCGATGCCCTCATCAATCCCGGCAACTCAGGCGGACCGCTGCTCAACGCCGAAGGCAAGCTGATCGGCATCAATGCCGCAATCTACGGCGGCGCTCAGGGGATCGGCTTCGCGATTCCGATCGATGTCGCCACCCGCGTCATTCATGAGCTGCTCCTCTACGGTGAGGTGCACCCCGTCTGGCTCGGGCTCGAGTTCCAGAATCTCGAACCCAATCTGCGCGAAGTCATGGGTCTTCCGAAAGGCATGGCAGGTGCGCTCATCAATCGACTGCATCCGGGCAGCCCGGCTGCGAAGGCGAACATTCGCCGCGGAGACATCGTCGCGAGCCTCGACGGTCGAGCCGTCAAGGACGCGAAACAACTCTTCGAGATGCTCGAGGGCATGACCGCTGGGCAGAAGATCCTTCTCGAGCTGTATCGGGAAGGTGCGATGCACAAGGCCACAGCGGTCGCCGAAGAGATGCCACCGTCGATCGTCCGCCGCATCGCGAATCAGAAGCTCGGACTCGATCTCGAGCTCTCGGAGCAAGGCAGCGCATTCGCGATCGTCGACGTCAGTCCAGGCTCTGCCGCCGAGACGATGGGTCTGCGCCCCGGCGACTTCGTGCTGGGCATCAACGGCGTCGTTCTGGCCTCGGACGATGATCTTCGGCGCGCAGTGGCTCGACTTCGTGGTCGAGCTCGCGCGCTGGTCGTGGTCCAAAGAGGACCCGGCCGATACCATCTCACGATCCCGCTTCACTAGACGGCCTGCAGACCCGACGTTGGGACCGGACCCCGTCTTCGACTCCAGCCTGAACAGGGAATAGACCTAGGAGAACCCAAAGATGCGACGCACGATCTTCCTGGCTTTGATTAGCGTGCTGGTTTTATTCGCGTGGACGAGTCCTGACGAGCTCGATGGCGGCGTCAGTGTTGGCCCCGATGCGGCTGACGCCCTCGATCTGTTCGGAAGCGACGACGAGCCGAAGACGCCCGGCGACAGCGAGCGCGAAGCGTTCTGGCGCACCGACAGCGGCATCGAACCGGCCGAGCCGCTCGGCATCCCGACGAGTTTCGCAGACCTCGCCGAGCACGTGGCCCCCGCGGTCGTCAGCATCCAGACGAGCGGCCTCGTTTCATCGAGCCGGCCCGGGTTTCCGCCGCGCCTCGAAGAATTTTTTGGCGGCAGCCCCTGGCATAATCGTCGCGATCGCCCAAAGCGCAGGAGCAGCGGCGAGGGGAGTGGCTTCGTCATCTCGCCGGATGGCTACATCGTCACCAACAACCACGTAATCGAGAACACGGACGAGATCAAGGTCCGCTTTCTCGACGGCAGCGAGCTCGATGCGGAGGTCGTCGGCCGAGACCCCAAGACCGACGTCGCGCTACTCAAGGTCGATCCAAAGGGCAGAGAGCTCAAAACCATCGCCCTCGGTGACTCCGACGAGGTGCGCGCCGGCGACTGGGTAGTCGCCATCGGCAATCCTTTTGGCCTCGAAAGCACCGTCACCGCCGGCATCGTCTCCGCCAAGCATCGACGCGACGTGACCGACCAATCCTATGAGGATTTCATCCAGACCGACGCTGCGATCAATCCCGGCAATTCGGGCGGCCCGCTGATCGATCTTAAGGGGCGCGTGATCGGCATCAATACCCTGATCCGCAGCAACGCCAATACGATCGGTTTCTCCGTGCCGATCAATCAGGCGAAGCAGATCCTGCCCCAATTGCGCGCAGATGGGCTCGTGACCCGGGGCTGGCTGGGCGTGCAGATTCAGGCGATCACGCCCGAGCTCGCCGAGCGCTTCGAGCTGGACGACGCCAAGGGCGCCCTGGTCTCCCAGGTCCTGCCGGACACGCCGGCGGCAGAGGGCGGGATCGAGCGCGGCGACGTGATCATCGAGTTCAACGGCGAAGAGATCTCAGAGTGGCGCGACCTGCCGATCGTCGTCGCAAACGCGCTGGTCGATACGAAGGCCAAGGTCGTCGCGATTCGCGACGGCAAGCAAAAGACCTTCCACGTTCGCGTCGGACAGCTCGATGATTCGGTACAGGTCGCATCGGCTGAAGAGCCGAACGCCACGACCGATGCCTTCGGCCTGCGCGCCCAGGACCTGACTCCCGAGATCGCGAATCAGCTCGGACTCGACAATACAGACGGCGCCATCATCACGGAAGTCGACCCCGACGGGCCCGCCGCGGAGGCCGGCATTCGGCGAGGCGATGTCATCGTCGAGCTCGACCGGAAGGCCATCGAAAGCGCTGGCGATCTCGCCAAGATGCTCAAGGACGCCTACGGAAGCGTGCTCGTCCTGGTGCGACGGGGCGACAACACGCTCTATGTGCCCCTCAAGGGGCGCAGCTGAACGATTGGCCGCGAAAAGTGGCGATCAGGAAGCTGTTTCGAAGCGGCGGTGCTGGTAGAGGTCGCCGTCGCTGAAGCCCTGACGGCGATAGTAGGCACGGGTTCCGATTGCGGAGATGACCGCCAGGCCCTCGAAGTCGTTCGCCCGCGCGATGCGCTCGGCCAGGTCGAGCAGCCTTGCGCCGAGGCCTCGATGCTGGGCTCGGCCCCCTGCATCAGAGCCGATCGAGACGGCGCCACCATAGATATGGAGCTCTCGGACCAGCGCACGCCCGCCCAGTTCTTCTATGAAGCCATCCGCCTCGGGAAGCGAAAGGCGCAGGAAGCCCACGATGCGATCCTCGGGCGTCACCAGCTCCAGAAAGCGCTCGCGACTCGTTGCCGTCGCGTAGTCGGAGTCGATCAGCTCGAGCTCGTCATCCGAGAAGGCAGCCGAGCGGATTTCACGGTGTCGGATCTCCATCAGCGCAACGCCGCGCCGCGCGATCTCCTGCTCCGCGATCTGTCGAAAATTCGTTCGCTTGTTGCCGACGACGATGTCGTCGGAGGAGATATCGCGGATCACGCGGGTGACCCGACACCAGCGAGGGACCTCAGCCAGCGAATCTGCCACCACCTGGAGCAGTTCCCGGTCATCGTAGGGCCGCCATTCGCCGCGACGCCAGGGGCCCATCAGCTCTGCGGTTTCGACGAGACTACAGGGATAGAGCTTGAGCTCGTCGGGGCGATAGGCTTCGTCCTCGAAGAGCCGTCTGAAATCCGCGCAATCGCTTTCGGGCGTAGCGCCGAGTAGATTCGCCATCCAGTGGGCGTGGAGCTTGAAGCCCGCCTGGCGCAGCAGCGAGAACGCGCGGCGGGTTTCCTGGCTACCGTGACCACGATGGTTGGCCTCGAGGATGGCATCGTCGAGGCTTTGGACGCCGAGCTGAATCTTCGTGGCGCCGAGCCGCCGAAGCCGCAAGACCTCGTTCTCATCGATATGGTCGGGACGCGTTTCGAGGACGAGTCCAACACAACGTGCGCCCGATGCTTCATTGCGCCGCTGTACCTCGAATAGCGACTGCCAGTCGGACTGCTCTTCGGGGAGCACCAATTCGCCAGCCTGGCGGTCGCGTAGATAGTCCGCGACCCGCTGGTTGTAGGGATTCTTGTCGAAGAGATCGCCGTGCACGACGGCGTCGATCTGCTCGAAGTCGGGGGTCGTCGGAACCGCGTCATCGCGGCCATCGCGGCCACTCCCGTAATCGTTCATCGCGTCGAGGCAGCGTTTTACGAACTGGACCTGATAGGCCTCGGGATAGAAGGACCAGGTCCCACCCAGCACGATCAATTCGACCTTGTCGATCGGATGACCTGTCGCGTCGAAGGCAGCCAGTCGATTCCAGGTCTGCAGATAGGGATCGAATTGATTGTTCGCGGCGCGCTGAGCACCGGGCTCGTCCGAGAGATAGCTCTTCGGCATCCGCACGTCGTTGGGGCAGAAGATGCACTTGCCCGGACACGGAAAGGGCTTGGTCAGAACCGTGAGCGGCGTGACCCCGCTGCGGGTGCGGACGGGTCGGCGCTGCACGCGTCGCCGGAAGCGCGCCTCGTCA
>PVBE011258947.1_pt1 | contig 29445 bp, 27 predicted proteins | sample 1631181 | NCBI WGS metagenome assembly PVBE01 (sample SAMN08397723, study PRJNA350692) | Marine metagenome, whole genome shotgun sequencing project. | isolation source: water | place: Pacific Ocean | collected 2012-04
CTCCGAACAATACTCAGAAAACTGCCTTCGCGGAACTATATCCCGGGACGGTCGGTCTATCATCTTTCAAACCGACATCACCCAATTGAGTCCGTTTTTCACAGGAACCGCTTCCCTTAACTCCGGTACCCCCAACGGGCTTTCCCAAGCAGCCGCCAATTATGATCAAATCATCAAAATCGGCCCCAATTAGACCTTTCCGAACCGGCCCAACGGTGTAATATAGGCTCATGCCCATCCTGCTGCTGCTTATTTTGCTTCAATTCCCTTTCCTCCTGCAGGAAAAACATACCATCCCGAAAGGATTTAAAGCTCCCTATGAATCTGCGCTTATTGAGTATGAGAAAGCGGTCCAATCGCTCGACGAAGGAGATTCTTTCGAAGCGATTGAATTTCTCGATCGAATCATCTCCAACAAGAAGGTGGAATCAAAATATAGGGAGGTCAAACTTCGGATTGAGAAACAGCTGGGCACCCACGGACCCTGGACCGATTTCTACCCCTACCAGCTGCGTGGTCGTGCCCGCCTGGCCCGTGCTCAAATGACAGTGGAACATGATCAGGCCCGCAGACACCTTCAATTGGCGAAAAAGGATTTCCAAGAATCGGTCGACCGAGGACTCAAATCAAGCGAAGATTTGCTCGCGCAAACAGTCCAAAAATTGGAAGAAAGAAAAGAACCCCCGGTCATCAAAGATCTCGAACCTGAATTCCGTAACGAGTGGGAAAAGCTCATCGAGAATCACCACTACTCCTCCGCCAAATCCTGGATCGAATCGAATGGAGAATTTCTCCCCACTGAAAAACAAAGAAACTATGCAAAAGAGACCGATCAAAGGTGCCTCAAATACATCGAAATGAGAACGTTGGAATTCCTCGATGCTCTCGAAAATAATGACCGAGATTCGATCCTCGTCATGAAATCCGGTACATTTGGAAAATCATTTTCCAAGGTACTCCCTTTGTACGAAGACCTCTCCACAACAACCCCCACCTATGACTGGTGCCAAAGAATCATTCAGGTCCTCGGAGCGATGCGAAATCAAAAGAAAGTCTTGGCCCAACTTATTGATCTGGCCATCACGGCACTGCCGCTCGTTCCCAAAGAAGAAAATGGCTGGTACCGATGGGCCGAAGGACTCGCCTATTCAATTGTAAAAGAGATTCTTCAGAAGACGTCACTCCTGGCCCGGGATGCAGACAAAGCCCGGCGGACAATCCTCCAAAAACAGAGTTTGGAAGTAGAAAAAGTTTGGCAAGAATTTCAGAACAAGACAAAGGGATCCGCACCCTTCCCTCCCCGAAATGTTGGGACCCTTATTGACTTCCCCAAAGATTATCCCGGGATCGAAACACTCCAGGATGATGTGGAGAAGGCCCTCTCCGAGGTCAATTTCATCAACGCGCTTCAAGACTTCGAGAAAATGCACCAGAGTCCAAAGGGCAACCTGACGATCGAATCCCGCCGGGAAATCCTCCGCTGCCGGATCGCCGCCAATGCGCTTCTTCGTCTTTATGAGAATGGCGGGAAGTATAAGGAATGCGCGATCAAGTTAAAGGACATGGGAGAAGAATTAAAACGCCTGAAAGGATCTTTCATTTTCGAACGGTTTGGCCCTCGGGTGAAGAAGGTCTTTCAAGAATTAGGGCGCCCCTCTTAGTTCAATCTGCCCCACTTTGCCGGATAAAACATAGACCTTTCCCGGTTCCAGAGTGTCCGGAATCTCCACCTCCTGACGCCCTAAGTTTGGATGTTCCAGGATAAAAGTCCATGAACCTACCGGGAGACCTCCCAACGTTACGGGGGAAGGAAGCCCTATTACCTCCGTCGCATTCCATACCTTTCCATTGAACTTTATTTCAACTACTTCCGCATAGGGGGAGGGAATGATCCTCAGATCAAACTGACCCTTCCAGGCAAGGATCTTTAGCATATCGTTCCCAATCGAGGTCAAGTCGGCAACTATTTGATCAAAGATCGAGTCCTTCGGAAGAATGGCGGTAAGGAATTTGGAATATGTCAGCCGCTTCTTCGCTTCCTTCTTTCGATCCAGCCACTCTTTCCTTTCCCAAGGTTTCTGCAAGGGAGAGATCTCTTCCCGCAAGTATTCCATCACCTTGCGCGGGTCCGCATTACTTAAACGGAGAACCAAATCCTGTATTTCCCCCATTTCATCATTCGTTATAGGTTTAAATGCCGAATAGGAAGCGGCGCTCATAAACGCTTCGAGCAGATCATTGCCATTTTCTGATGAGGCTTCGATGGGATTCGGGTTGATGTCTGGGGAAGGAACCACCGCCTTCTTCGAATCGATTTCTCGGTAAAGAAAATACCCCCCTACGAGAAGAACAAAGATGAGGATCGCAAGCCGGGGAAGAACCCTGCTCTTCTTTTCCGGGAGAACCGGAATCTCTCCACTACTCGCCTTCTCCACATCCGATTTTAGTTCGCTCGCATGCTGATACCGGGATTCCGGTTTCTTCTCCATCGCACGCTTGATAATCGGATCGAACGGCGCAAGGGTGTGGGAAATTTTTGAAGGGGGCTCGACAACCCCCACCGGGATTTCCCCGGTCAACATCTGGTAGAGCATCGCTCCCATCGAATAGAGATCCGCACGGTGGTCGACATGAACCGCATCCCGCATCTGTTCGGGCGCCACGAAATGAGCAGTCCCCATCCCCGCTCCCGTCGCCGTCAAGAGCGTCATCTTTCCATGTTCGGCAAATTTGGCGAGACCGAAATCGGCCACCTTCACCCGTCCATTCTGGTCGACCAGGATATTCGCCGGCTTGATATCCCGGTGAACTACATCCATCGAATGAGCATAATCGAGAGCATCGCAGATCTGCGAGAAGATCGCCCGGATCTCTTCCATCCCCGGCTTCTTCCTGGAGATATAGTCGTGAAGATCCATCCCATCGACATATTCCATCACGAAAAAGAAGACCCCGCTCTCTTCCCCAAAGTCGTGAATCCCCACGATGTTGGGGTGCGACAGAGTTGCGAGCGTTTTCGCTTCCCGGTGAAACCGGTCTCGGAACTGCATGATATTGGACTTGTCGGTGGGAAGAACCTTCAGGGCGACCATCCGATCGAGCGTGACCTGACGTGCCTTGAAGACCGCCCCCATCCCTCCTCTTCCGGCAATAGAGAGGATCTCAAGACCGTGGAACTTATCCCCCTTCTGGAATTCCGCTCCGGGAGGAAGCAAGTGGGTACTGGGACTCTCTTTAATCGCATCCGCGAACAGATTTGCCCTCGGAATCACCTTCGTCGGAACCGCCGCCTGGGCAGCAGCACATTCCGGACAAGATTCACCAACAAAAGCGGTCTTACAGATCGGACATTCTTTATTCCAAGTGTTCCCTTCGGCCATCGACCTATTATACCCTCACGACCAAAATGAAATATCAATCTTCCCGATTTTCCGCCCACCACACGCGAATTTTTTCGATCGCCGTTTTCCGATCCGAGGAAGATGGATTGTACCCCACCTGGCCAAGCGTGAATTGACGATAAGGAAAGAGGGCTCCAAGAGTATAGACGAGTGAGGAAGAAGCGATCGATCGTACCGACCCATTCTTGTGATCCATAGCCAGGAGCAACAGGGCGACGACCTCTTTCCTTCGACAACCTCCCATCGCCTGAATCGCCGCAACTTGAATCACCTGGGATGTATTGGAAAGTTCTTTCTCAAGAACGGGCAATCCTGAAATGTCATCCAACGCCAGGAGAGTCTTTGCAATCCGGATTCGGGTCGAGGCATCCTTGTTGTCGAGAAGCTTGATCAAACCGGGCACATTCCCCCGCCCGGCGAGAGCGAGGATTCCATTGAGCGCCGAGCGGGAAAGCGAAACGTTCTCACTCTTGGCGAGTTTGTTGAAAAGGGAAAGAGCTTTTCGATCCCTCATTTTCGTTAACGTATCAATGAGCCGTAGTCGAATATTTACGTCTTCCAGTTTCTCCAACGCCGCGCGCAATCTCGGCAGGATCGATCGCCCCCCCCCTTTTTGAATCGCGAGATAGAACGCAGGATCGGTAACCCTTCCAGCTTCAATTTCATCGAGGGCCCGGTCGAGAGCTTCCCTCTCCCCCAAAAGAATAAGCGCGGCGAGCGCTTCGTGATAAACCTTCCCGTCGACCTCTTCTGCGAAACGACGCACGACTGGGAGACAAGTGGGATCCCCCTGCTCCGCCACCGCCGTCAGGAGTCTTTTTATGAGAATTACATCCGTTTCTTTGTCGAGCACCCGACAGAGAACCTGTGCCACCCTCTTCTTTTTCCCCGCATAAGGGGCCCCAAGGAACCGAACCACCGCCAATCGGTCCGCTGTCTTCATTCGGGGATGACCAAAGCTTATTACCAGGTAGTCTATTCCCCCGGAATCTCCACTAATCTTCCGCGCATAGGCAACCTCCCCCCGACAGGCCCAGTCATACTTGTCCTGGATCCCCTGAAGAGCCTTAAGCGCAAGCCCTGTTCGAAGCGTCTGGAAAACACGAACGAGATGGGGACGCACCACGGCCGGTCCTTTTGCGATCGCCCGCATCACCAGGGGAACATGATGATCCTTTACTTTGAAACGCAATTGAGACTCGATGTATGAACGATTCTTCGATTCCACAATCTGATCGAGTAACTCCGGAACATCCTGAAGAAGGGCGAAACAGAGAAATGCGGTGATCATCTTCGACTTAATCCCCCGTCGCCGTACCACCGGAACCGGACCCACCTGCTCCCGGCCTCGGTGGCCGGTTCGGATTGGGGGTGGCGGTCTGTTCATCCCCGCTCCCACTCGATTCCGGTTTTGGACGTTTCTTCTGTTTTGCCGTTCCCGCCTGGATTATGGGAGTAAAGAGAGCGAAAGCGGATCGGCGAACCAGAACCTCCCACGGGGTGGATCGGTGTCGGTCGATCAATTGATCTGCAAGATCGAGTATTTCCCGCTGCTCTTCTCCCACACGATCTCCTCCGAGAAAGGTCATCCCCCGATACGGAGTTCCCCCATGACAGAGGTATAGATTTCGATATGAGTATCCGGAGATCCTCTTTCCGATATATTGATCGAGTCTCCTCCCGCCAAATTCTTTCCGGGGAACCGATTTTGTCCGGGAGATTCGATTCATCTCTTCACAGAAATATGCGAACTGTTTCAAATTAAAAAGCAGCATTTTCAGGTGAAGATGAAAAGCGTCCGCCGTTGCCCCCACACGAAGGTCCGCATCCGGCCCAAACTTTTCGAGGACGGGAAGGAACTGCGCAAGAACCGCTTTTATTTCTTTGACCTGTCGAAGCGCCTGTCCTTTCCGGGCCTTCCAGCTTCCCCCTGCCGCAATGAGAGAGGAGGAAGATCCCATCTGGGAACGAACCTCTCTGAATCTCTTCCCCGATAACTTCAGTTGCGAAGCCCCTCGAAGCACTCCTTTTTTCTGAAGAGTAACCCACGCCCGATGTTGTGCAATCGCCACCGGTTGTCGGCCATAATCACGCCGAACCAAATCCCGAGCTCGCAGGTCAGGCGCCGTCATGGTCAATTTGGTCGACTGGAAATGGGCACCACACTGCTGATGCTGTCCTGAACAGATGCTACAGGCGTGACTCTGGCAGAAAGTACTTGCAGACGACCCGGAATTGTAGACGTAGTAGGTTCCCCCGGTACCAACCGCCAATCGACTGAGCGCGTAATACCCAAATCCGGAAGGAACGGTATACGAAGGGTCGGTCGACATCAGAGGCCACCCGTAGGGAAATTCGATATAGGCACTCTCCTGTCCCGCCAGATCGAACTTTAGCCTGCGAAATTTATCAGTCTCACTGCTATAGGAAGAAACTCCTGCGAGGACACTTTTCCAGTAGGGGTCGCTATAGACCGCTTCGCCGGCAATCGAGAAAAACCGCACTCTCAATTTCTGCAGGAATCGAAGGGTCTCTTCGAGTTGATCTTCATTGTCCCCGTTGGACGAAGTCACGAGAACAACGAATCGACTGCCCCGGAAAGAGGAAACTCCCTTTCCAGCGATGCGTACTCCCAAAAGACAGTTCTTGATCCGGTTATCCGGAGCCTCTTTCAACAAGGCATCAAAGGCCGTGGTGATGCGAGAGATCTCTTTCGTTGGGGCGATCAAGCCCTGAGTAGGATCCCCCAGAACATATAGGGAGTGATGAATCTCCTCTTTGTCCGAGAAGTTTTGGACGATCAAGTCGGATAGAATTTTCCCCTGCCCCGATGATTTCAAAACCGAGGCGTTGTCGACCAACCAGACAACCAAACCCCTTTTCCCTTCCGGAGTGGCCCGGGAAACCTGTTCGGAGATCTCCCGTACGATCTGGGGAAGGTCCTTGTTCCGATCGACCGATCCTTCCCGGCTTTCTTGCGCAAAGAGAGGCAAAGCCAGGAAAACGGCAATGGAAAAGCTGATGTTCCGGGTCATACCTTCCTATCCTACACCATATTGAGGGTCGGTCATTCCCTCTTTTCGATTCCAGGAATAAGAATACAAAAAGCCATGTTCCCGAAATTCCGGGAACATGGCTTTGAAAAATCAAAAAGAATGATCGGGATTACTATTTATAGGACAGAATCCCCCTGTCACCGTCGCTTCCAATCATTGGAAGGACCCATAGACTCCAGTCCATGCCCTCGTTGCCCTTTTTCATGGGGAAGGGGTACCGGCTCATGCCGTAGCCGGGCCGGCCATCTGGAAGTTCCTTATAGCTGCCAAAGGTCTTCTCGTAGCCTGCCAGCTCAAAGGCTTCAAGGCCCAGGGTCCCACGGGCAGCCATTAGCTCCTCGTCCCTGGCCATCAGGTCATTGGCCCCTGCGTTCTGGCTCCAGCGGTGAAACCACTTCCTGGACATCTTGACGATGAACTTGGGAACCTCGTGGACGTTGTTGTCGTCCATGTTGCATTCGAGCTCGTCCTCGAACTCGTCCACGTTGCATATGGAGCTACCGCCGTTGCCGGCATCGGCCTTCAGGAAGTAGAAGAAAAGGTTGTTGTTCAGGGACAGAGAGTCTCCCTTGGCTCCGAACTTGGTCATGACCCCTGATTGGGTACCGAAGGCGAATACATTGTTCTCCACCAGATAGTTTCCGGTGCCCTTGCGAGGATCAATGGATAGGGCGCGTCCCTCGTCGGTGTGGCCAAAGGCCACGGTGTTGTTGCGGATGACCCACTGGGGCTTTCCCCACCCGCCCCCGGGAATGGCCTCTATGCCACGCCCTCGGTAGCTGAGAATGAGGTTGTTTTCGATGATGATCTGCCCTTCTCCGCCCCCCTTCACATAGATGCCCCACCAGGGATTGTTGACCATGATGTTGTTTCGCACGGTGAAGCTGCCCCGGCCCAGCAGCTGAATGGCCGGAGAGCTGCCAGACTTCTTCTTGTTGATGGCTCGGTAGCCCCAGGGGCTGGTGTCCACGTGGCCTTCGATCCGCTTGTTGGCTCCTGGCTCTCCGTCTGAGCCGTAGTACATTCCTGCGCCACGATCGATCATGAAGCCGTCTATGGTAATGCCAGTGGGCCCCTCCGAATGGAAGACCCATGCGGTGTCGCCCTGCCGGTCACCGGAGGCCGTGATCACGGTAAGGTGTTTGAACGGGTCCCGTGCGCTGAAGTCCGCATTCCAGCCTCCCTCAATGATGACATTGGATTTGATGAGCTTAGGCATGACCCCAAGCTTCTTCCTCCCATGGTAGGTTCCCTCGGCTACGCGGATCACGTCACCTTCCGACAGGTCGTTCAGTACCTTCCAAAGTAGCTTCTTGGGCGCTTCCTTGGTGCCCGGATTACTATTGCTCCCAGTCGACTTGGATACATAAATATCCCCCGCCCAGGAGATTCCGGACATGAGGAATAAAATTGCCACAGACACAGCGATACCTTTACGCATCGGTTCCTCCCATTAGATTTGAAATTCCACCCACAAAAATCCAGCCTACTCCCATACCGAAAAGAGAAGTGTCCTCTTTTCCTGAATTTAGTTTCAAAATAGTACCATATCCCACAAGGGACCCACGCTTAAAATTCGAAGAAATTACTGATCTTTATCCATTCTTTCCGTCGCCAGGATCACTTCATGAATCTCCAGGACATTCTTCCCGGCAAACATCTCGGCCGGAGGCCGATTTTTGTGCGCTTCCCGGAACGCCTCACTCTTCGTCCAGTCCCAGAAATGTTGCTCCGTCTCCCAGTAGGTCTGGACCAGGTAATACCCCTGTTCGGTTGAATCCTCATACCCCCCTGTTTTGTGATTAAATCTACGAGAACTCGGCCGAAGGACTAAATTCCTCACAAATCCAGGTGAGCGATCGATCAAGTGGGCGCGATTGCGAAACCGGTCTTCAAAATCGACTTCCGAACCCTTCGACACTGGAATCCGGTTGGTAACAACGAACATGAGGCCTCCCATTCAGAATGATGATCCTTTTGATTACCGGAAGAGGGCCTCTTTCCGCAAGGTTTTCATGGCCTCTCTTACCATCCAAGCATAGGAACACTCATCCCGAGGGCAAGAATTCCCACAGAAGCCGCACAAAACCTCCCGATATTGTGATCCACATCCCGACGCCCTTTCAACCACTCCTTCAACGCATGAGCAAGGTCCCCTGCGGAGGAATACCGGTCTTGGGGATTACGAGAGAGACAACAGAGAATGATTTCTTCAAGTTTCGAATCGACTTGTGGGTTCCTTTCCTGAATAGAGGGGAAGAAGCCTGTTTCCGGGAAATATCCGGTGAGAACTTCAAAGAGGATCACCCCAAGAGCATAAATGTCGCTACGCGGGTCTACTATTCGAGCCCCCTTCAAGGCAATCTCTGGGGAGAGGTAAGGCGGGGTTCCGAAAACATACCCCTTTGGGAGATAATCGTTTTTTTTGTCTATCCGTCGGGCCACACCAAAATCCAGAATCGTAATCCGATCCTCTTTGTCAAAGAGAATATTGGATGGCTTCAGATCATAATGCACGATCCCCTGGGTATGAGCGTAATGAACAACCTCGGATACATTCTGGAGCATCTTCACCACTCTGGTTACGTGATTTCCAGGAAGATGGGAGAGCGGTACCCCTTCAATGAATTCCATCGATATGTAGGGAACCCCCTCCAGTACTCCGGACTCATATCCCTTCACAATCCCCGGATGAGTCAGCATTTCCAGGAGGGAAGCTTCCCCATTCCGCACTCCTTCTCTTTCCTTGAGAAATTTTAATGCGACTCTTTTTTCCAACTTGTGATCCCACGCCTTCCAAACTTCCGACATCCCGCCTTCCCCAATCATTTCGATCAGAGAATATTTACCTCTGCGCTCTGTAGAACGGAACCTTCCTCTTTCGGACCGAACAAGGAAAACGGTATCGGCGGAAGAGACTTCTTCCCGCACTACATCCCGGAAGAGTCTACAACTCCCGGACTCGGAAAGATCCGGTTCACAATCGCCTCGATTTTCCCCCGTTTGCACCATAGATCACCTCCACAATATATATTTATCTTTCTGGAGGGGAGATTGCAGAGGGGACCAAAACCTGTCAGGAATAACGGAGATTTTCCGGAGAAACCGGTGGGATTACCCTAAAGGAAGAAATGCCTGTAAATCGAGGAGTTCATCCATGACTTCTCCTTCATCGGAACAATATTCCCGAACCGCCGCTCGAATTCCATCCCCTAATTTCCTCCGTCCCCGGGAAAGGTAATTATGAATGGTTTCTTCGCTCACCCCCATTTCAGAGGCGAGTTTATCGGTCGGGACGCCTTCAAAATAGTGCTCCTGAAGAGTCCGAAAATATTCGGTCCCTAACCGTTTACTTTCCACTTGAAGAGAATCCATCGCATCCTGGAGGATTTTTGTCGCCCATTCCCGGTTGAATTCAGCCAGTTCCCCTTTTGAATCCGCCCCAAGAGCCCCAAACAGCTCTTCCTGCCCAAGAGAGATCACCTTCTCCCCCCCTTTTCGCCGGCGAGAATATTCCCCCCGTAACCACATTTTGATCACATTATCGGTCACCGCAAAAAGAAGGCTCCGAAAGCGCCCTTTTTCCCGATCCGCCCTCTGGAGAAAATCTTCGCCTGATATCTGGATAAAGACGTTCTGAACAAGATCTTCCCGGTCGGCCTCCGAAATCCCCTTAATCCGCCGCATGATTTGGCCGGAAATAAGGCCCTGATAGCGATTATAAATACCATTCCAAGCGCCGGTCGATTCAGCTTGTGCCGCACGAATCTGAGTCCAAATCGTAGAAGGAGCATCCATCCAGGGGATTATATCAGATATATTCCGTCCCCAAATTTATTTTTTCCTGACAGGATCATATCCGGGCCGCAATCTCTGTATCGAACCAAGAATATGAGGAGATTAAAGATGATGAACAACATAGCCCCCCTGGAAGGCATCCTGATCAGGAAAATCCACGAAGCTTACGCTTTTGATAGCTTCCACCACGCCAGAATGCTCTGGCAGAGAGGAGACATTGATGGAGCCCTTGAAGAACTCGATGTGGCAACCGTATTCCACCCATCCAATCCAGAAGCGTTTGTTCTTCGCGGAATCCTCCTGGCAAAAAAAGGGAGAAAAATATCGGCTCAAAATGAAATCCGCTTTGCCCTTAATCTGGGCGGGACAAATTGGAAATACGCTCCGCTGGTTCAAGAAACTTTGAAAAAAGTGGAAAGGAGCGCCGCAGGATAAAAAACCCTTATAAATATGTAAGACAAGTGATCCTCAGATCGCCCTAAATTGCCATATACGGCTTTTGGGAGCGAGGATATCAGTTGGCCCATTTATTCCCGATTTTTTTCCATATTTGGAAAAATATGGTTACGAATCAGACCACTCTTCTTCTAAGAGGTACGGCTTTGGGATAGGTGGATGAGACCTGTGGGCCAGCATATTTTTTCATTTGAGGATCACATATATGATGAATACAACTTTCTTCTCCCGAAACACCCTTCTAGCGAGCATAATTTTTTCACTTTTTTCAGTAGGTTGTGGCGGAGGTGGAAGTTCCACAGGAGCCGTTTCCCAGGCACCGGCGCTCTTCACCATCGTCGAATATTCCTTCGATCAGGATGAAGATATCACAGAATTCACTCCAGAGAACATGGAGGGAAAAGAGGAAGAAGATTCTGAAAATATTCTGGAAAATGCACTCCTCTCCCGCCATTGGATCTTCCTCGGCACCTCTCTTCAGGAAGGAAATTCGAGCCTCGGGAACAGCCTGAGCGTTCTGGAAATTCCTGAATTGAAAAATGAAGAGTTCTCCGATCTCGTCACAAACTTCACCGGGCGCATCAACGTCGGAGCTCTTGTTATCGGAGACAAAAATGCAACTCGCCTCAAATATGTGGGAGTGCAAAGTTTTAACGAGATCACGAGCGACCTAAAGACCTTTACTCTCCGTATCCATAACGGAGACCTTCCGGAAACAGAAGGCGGATTGATGATGCTCGTCCTTGGATTAGAAGGGGCGAAAGGGTTTGCCGCATCCCCTGCCATCGAAATCCCCCAGGGCAATATCAAAATCACCTTCACCTGCTGGGAAGATTCGGAAGGCAAGATCTACCTCGATAATCTCCATGTACAGGCAGACAACCCTGCCCCGACCCAATATGACTGCCCAGAATTGATGGATTTCTTCTACACCATCCGGGATATGGCCGAAGAAATGAACTCGAGAGAAGAAGAAGAAGAAGAAACTAACGAATCGACTATATAACGAATTCCAAAAATCCATCCATAGGCGCGTATCGAAAGATACGCGCCTTTTTTTAATTTCAAAATGAAAATATAAAACTATCCCCCATTTCTGAACAAAGTAATTCCAAGAGAATGGCCACTGCTGGCCCTTCTTCCCATGTTGGAATTTAGACCATAGGAGGATTCACTAATGGCATGGATGAGAAACCTTGGGCTTTTTGGAATGAGTGTAATCGGGGCTTTGGGCTTGATGAGTTGTGGTGGTAATGGAACACCCCTTGCCGTTCAGAATGGGCCGGAAATCACGACGGTCCTTCCCACCTGGACTCTGGATAATGTGAAACTTCAATACTATCCGGAAGATGCCGTAGTAGAAGAGTATATGACAGAATTCGCCCTTCCTCCGGAAGAGATGATCCAATGGTGCCTGGATGGATGGGAAATTGTCGATGGAGCTCTTCAATCGTACAGCACGGAAATGGAAAAACCCTATCTGGAAATCCAGTTCCGCGACAAAAAAGGGGGGCTCCTCGGGACGACCTACCCCTATGACTGTACGACAGAGGTCCATAAACACATGGAACGCGCTTTTATCTCTGAAAACCTGGGGTTTGTACATTTTGTTGTGGCCAATGATACCGCCATCCTCAAAGTACAATCCCACCTCGATTCCATCAAATTCACCTGTCAGAAGGGAGAAAAGTAAGCCTCCCTTGGGATGAACTGGGACAGCACCCAGGGCACACGTCTTCGGACGTGTGCCTTTTTTTTACCCCCATTTTTTAAAACCATATCCATATTTGGACCAATGTATCCGCAGTTAACAAACCAAAAGATTACTTTTGTTCCCACCCAGAGCCCCTTCTGCGCCCTCGCAGAAGGGGCTACCCTTAACTCCGCATGGAAAAGTCCCCTGATTCATTAAGGCAATTATCAACAGAGGAATAACGGAATGCTTTTTGAGGATAAGAGCGAGCGCATGTCTACGGTCGTAGCATCCTGCGGAAAAACTCTCCCAACACCCCTAACCGCCCTTCTTCCCTTGCCCGGATAAAATCGGGGTGCTTGTCCGCCATCTTTTCCATCAATTGGCGCAACTGTTTTCTTCGATCCGACTCGGGCTCCGGCTCTTCTTTTTCGGGCTCTTCCGGAAGATTCAGGATCGCTTTCAAAATAACTTTCCGGGCCACTTCCCGGGTACGTTCCGGAAACTTCTCCTGGCGAAGAACGATTTCCGCCCGCCTCCGTTCCGACAGGTTTGAAAGGATTTTCAAAGAGACTTTTTCGGGCACCGAGGAAAGAAAGGCCGCGACCATCTCGTCCGCCACCTCTGTAAGCCCTCTTTGAACCTCGGCGTCCGAGATTTCAAGAATCGCTTCTATAGGAGGCTCATTCCTCATGATGGGCGAAACCTATTTCCCCTCCGCCTTGAGTTTCTTCAAGGTTGCCTCATGTTTGGCAAACCACTTCTTCCAATATCCGGTTCTCTTTCCATACCTCTCTCGAACACTTTCAATTCCCAATTCATACGCATCCACATCACGAATCGATTCCGCATGAAGCAGAACATAATTCCAAAAATTGAGAATATCCCCATCCGTGACCGGTCGTTTTCCATCCTTGTACAAGGCATACATTTTTTCAGCTGCCTTCTTCCTCGCTCCTGTATCCCTTCCGATCCCCCGGGTCAGAACATGGATCTGGTTGGAAAGCTCGGCGAGCCCCCACCGTTCCTTCTGTTGCACACTGAAATCGTTCTGGTCAGGCAGGACTTTAGATGCCTCTTCAAACGAAATCGAATTTATTTCCAAGCGGGCAATCGTCACTTCAATCAAGGCATTTCGATCCCCCTCCTTCGCCATTTTCTTATACCTGGCTATCGTGATCCCCTTGTTCGCCATCCCCTTCATCGCTTCGATTGTCCGCGTCGATCCGAGTTTTCCGAGCAGTTCTCCATCGGAATCGAGGAAGAGAACCGTAGGGTATGCTTGACGCCCGACAAGCTTGTAAAGTTGATCTTCGTTCACATCTCCTTCGATCCGGGAAACGATCTTCACGTACAGGGTGAATTGGTCCGAAAAATTTTTGAACTGTTCCGTTGAGAAGGCGCCGCCTTCCAATCTTTTGCAAGGCGCTCAGGGAGCGTAGGATCGGGTGAAATAGGCGAAGATCCGTTTGTCTTCTTTCTGAGCAATCTCTTTCGCCTTGTCAAAGTCATACATCCATGCGGCATTCTTGAGAAAGGCTTCTTCCTTCTTCGCCGCGAGCTTCGATGTAAGTTCCTCTTGCGTCGGTTGTTTCCGTTGCGCCATCGCTGTCGAAGCGATTCCCATAAGAAGAAGAAGTGCCGCCGCCGATGTTTTCATGATCCTATTCCTCCTCGCTCACTATACCACATCACGCTTCCATCATAATCTCTCGCTTCCAATCCTTCTCTTCTTGCTCTGGGGTGACTCCCCGTTCTGCTCTGCATAAGAGCCTCCAGATCTGAAGTCCGAGAACATCAATCTCCGTAGAGGTGAAATTCTCGCCCCCAAACCTCTTCAACGCTTCCGTCTGTCGGGCCAGAATACGGGCATCTTGCTTAAATATGGACATCCCGATCGGGGTTAGAATCAACTTGATCAACCATCCGGGAAGCCTCATCCGGAAGGAAATCACAGCATGCATTCGAGTTACAAAATCTTCTACCGGAGTACAGAGCGATGTGACCAGAATATGGAGATCCGCTCCCAGGCGATATTCCACCTGGGCCACAGAGGGCAAAAAAAATCGGTCGTAATGGATGACCTCCCCGCCCGAAGGCGCGAGGACTTTCCCGGCCAATCCCGACGGTCTTGGCTCCCCCATATATTCCGCCTGCACACTCTCCCCGGTTCGCGTCACAACCGCTTTGATCGGATGGGTTTTCCCCGTTCCCCGGAAAAGCCCCCGGTGAAGAAATGCGGTATGCGGAACATCGAGCGCATTTTCCAGCGTTGAATGAAGAGACCCTTCGACTTCCACCCTCTTATGAACCGTGGTGTACCCTTTTTCCCCAAACAGGGGGATCGGGTAGGGATCCCCTTTGGGCTCCTCTCCGGGGGTGGCATAGACCCAAATATACCCGTCCTGTTCTTTCGTCGCGAAATGGGGAACTCGGCGCCCCTCTTTCTCTATTGTCCCGCAGAGGCCTGGTATCTTTTTACAGGAGCCTGAGGAATCAAATTGCCAACCGTGGTAGCCACACTCGACTCCCTCTGGAACCACTCTTCCCAATGAAAGCGGAACATTTCGGTGAGCACACCGATCCAAAAGCGCTCCTGGATCCCCATTGTTTTGTCGAAAGAGAACGATGGGTTGGCCAAATAGCGTACGAGAAAGAGGCTTCTGACGTAGTTCTCCAGTGCGGCAGAGGACATACCATGCCTTCGTTACACGGGAAACCATCATTCCCTCCGGCTTAGTCTCGTCCGAGGTATTCATGACATTTCTCCAACGAAGAGGCCATCTGGGGAACAAGATCAGGACGGAGTTCTCCCCCCTTCTCAAAATCAGCAACTGCCTTTCTCAATTTTTCTTCCGCGGTGGCGCCTTTCCCGATGATGTATAGAGCCCAATTTAAATTCGCCTCCGCACGGAACCATCTCGCCCGGGCACTCTTTGGATCCAGTTCTACCGCACGGTTCAATTTCCCCAAAGCACTCTCATATTGAGATAAAGGATCTTCTCCTCTGGACTGCCGAAAACCAGCCAGGTTGATCAACGCGGCTCCGGAATCCAACCAGGCTCCGATCCAAATCGGGTTCATTTTGATCACGGTCTCAAAATCAGAAATAGCCGCTTCATACGCTCCCGTTGGATTTCCTCCCCGGTCATGTTGCCAGGCTCCAAGATTGAGCAAAACATTTCCCCGGACCATCCAGGTTCCTTCCTGTTTCGGTCGAGCCTTGAGAACCACACTGAGATCTCCCACCGCTAACTTATACTGCTCCGAAGGATCTTTTCCCGATTGCTGCAATTGATCCCCCCACCCACTCCGAATCTCCCCCATCCATTGTTTGAGTTCCACCCGTGAAGGATCGATCTGGAAGGCTTTCGAGAAATCACGGAGGGCTCTCTGATAGAAACGAGCGGGATCTCTTCCCATCGTTCCCTCGTAAGAAGCCCTGTTCTGATAAGAGAGTCCCCGGTGAATCCACGCGACCACCCTCCCCGGATTCCGGGAAAGGGCCTGATCTAAATCTTCAATGGCAGCCTGGTAGAGAGGTACAGGATCTTCCTTCTGTTCTTCCCGGTAGACCCCCCAGTTCAGACGAACCAATCCACGTGCATACCAGATCCCATCCCGATTTTGATTCCATTTCAAAGCCTGGTTAAAGTCTTCTACAGCGGCAGAATAGTAGGGTCCCGGATCTCCCCCCCTCACCTGCTTTGAGGCTCCCCAATTGAACCGAGCCAGCCCTCGACTAAGCCATAAAGCGGGAGGGACCGGGGTTCGCCGGGAAGCTTCATCAAAATCGGTAACGGCCGCCTGATAGAGAGCCTCGGAGTCTTCCCCCCGCGCCTCCAGGAACCCCGCCCACGTCATACGAACCACACCCCGACCAAACCACCCCTCCGCTCGATCCGGCCCCAACCCGATCGCCGACCGGTAATCCTCAATGGCCTGCTCATATTGACCGGTAGGATCCTCCCCACGGGAGGCCCGGGAAATCCCCCACTGTAAATAAGTTTCGCCTCTTCCTTCCCGATGGGGAAGATATCCCGCATCGGCCTCGATTCCTTCGCCCCACCATTCAATCGCTTTTTCAAATCGTTCCGCTTCCAATTCCAGAGTGGCAATCGATTGATACACCTCTTCCAAATATATCGATTGGGAAATTGCTTCTGTAAAGGCGGACCGCGCATCCTCTTTCTTATTCGTAATCCACGCGAGCACCCCCCGGGCAGCGAGAAGTTCCGCTTTTCCAATGAGCGGAGTTCCCTCAAGACTTCTTAAATCACTCTCTATGAGATGCCGTATTTTCAAAGCGACCGGATCCTTCTTTGCCAGTTTCCCTCGGGAAGGAAGAGGTATTTCACCCCCCGCAATAACGTGCCCCTGCCCCCGCTCCAGAAGTCTTCGCCCTTCGGCAAGCCACGCCTCGGAAACCAATTCTCGGATTCGGGTTCGATATCGACCGGCATGAAGAATCATCCGTTCGTAAAGAGCCGGAGCAAAGTCAGGATCTTGTTCAAGAGCTTTCTGCTGAAATTCGAGAGCACGGTCGTCAACCATCATGGCACGACACATTCGACCCAATTCATAATACGGTTCCGGCCTCCCGGGAACTTCGGAAATCACTTCCCGACACGCCTCTTCGGTTTCGATCGCAAACGCTTCCATTTCAACAACGCGCCCTGCACGCCGAAGAGCAAGAGCGGCCGACAGTGTTGCTTTTGTCCGCTTTTGGAGTTCTTCAATCATTCGGGACTGCGATTGCGCCGCTTTCCGTTGCGCGTCTGCTTTTCCCTCCGATTCCCGTTTCAACTTTGGAATAAAATACCCTCCCAAAGCCAGAACGGATATCAGTGCGAGAATCGTAACGGTCACGACTCCTTTGCGTTTCCCAAATTGCTTTCGAAGTCGGTAGGCGATACTGGGAGGGCGGGCAAGAATCGCATCTCCTTTTCGCCAACGGGAAAGATCTTCCACAAAACCATCCGCGTTTTCATATCGGTAGTGGGGATCTTTCTCAAGAGCCTTTAGGCAAATTACTTCCAAATCGCGTTCAATAGATCGACTTGCCCTGGTCGGACGAGGTGGATCTTCATGAACAATCTTATGGTAGAGAACCGCCGGGGATTCTTCTGTAAAAGGGAGCGTCCCCACCAGGGTTTCATACAGAATGACGCCAAGTGCATATACGTCCGAACGGGCATCGATATCTTTCACCCGACCTTCGACCTGTTCGGGAGCCATGTATTGAGGTGTCCCCATAATTGTTTTCGATCGAGTCAGACGTGTGGTGAACGATTCCGCACGGGCGAGTCCGAAATCGGTAAGGAATACATGGTCTCGATTATCGACGAGAATATTTGCCGGCTTCAAATCCCGATGAATGACTCCGCGGGAATGTGCAAACCCAACCGCCCGTGCCGCATCCTCCAACATTCGCAACTTCTCTCCCTGGGAAACCCCCTCCTTACGGAGAACTTCTGCAAAGGTTTGCCCGTGAATGTATTCCATTGCGATGAAATGGAATGGCCGGCCTTTCGGGCTTCGCACCATGCTCACTTCGTGGATGGAAACGATATTCGGGTGTTGAAGTTGCGCTGCGATGGCCGCTTCCCGGTGCAACCGCATTACTTCATGAGAACCGGATGAGCCCTCTTGAAGAATCTTGACCGCCACTTTTCGATGGAGTTCCGGATCATCCGCTTCGAATACGATTCCCATACCTCCCCGGGCAATCTCTCTTGTCAGCCGGTATTTTCCGAGCCGGACTCCAGGTTCGATCGATTCGGGGGCCGTCGGGGGATACTCCACGGGAGGATCATCGGCAATGGTCGTTTCATAAGGGGAAAAAAGAGGAGTCGAACATCGACTGCAGAATCCCCCCGGTTCATCACTGGGCGGATTTCCGTGCCCGCATTCGAGGCAGATACGCAAGAGATCTGGTTCTGCAAGAAAATCCCGAAAGCGGTCCATTGAATTATTGCCTGGGAACATTCGGCCCTTATCTCCTCCCATTCAATCTCAATATAACACGGGAAGGTACCTTCTGTTCAAGGAAGGTAGATCAGGGTTTTTCTTTGAAGTTTGTTGTCCAGAGATGGCCTCCCAAAGAGGAGGGATTCCAGGAATAACCGGTCCCGATGTGGGTCCAATCTGGATCTTCCACCGTGCGACGATGATTCTCAGAAGCAAGCCAATCAGCGAAGACCTCTTCGGCCGTTTCCTGACCCGTCGCAATATTTTCCCCGAATCCGGACCAAATAATATTGGCACGAGTCGCACGATCCCAAGCGGAATCTCCCTCCGGATTGGGATGATCGAAAAAGCTATGCGTTCCCATATGATGGGAATGGGCCCGTGCAAGAAGAGTGATTTCCGGTTCAACAATGAGCACGTCGTAGCCCAGGGAAACCCGATAGTTCTGAATCAATTTGTTCAGTTCCGCTTCCCGCGAAAGAACATCAAGATTGTCGGTCCGGAAGAGGAGGGGATGCCCATTGGGATAGGAAAGCTCTGAGTCCCCTTCTGTAGGACCGGCCAAGAGCACAAAATCACCGGAATCCCCCGACCCGCCACAACCGGCCGCAAGTAGAAGAACCCCAAAAAGTCCAATCCATTTATGAGCCATCACTTACCTTACTATAGACTATAGAACCGAAACCTGACGGGATTCCAGTCTCTTTTTGTGCAAATTTTCAGGATTCGAGCCAATTATTCTGAATCTTTTGGGAAATTGGGGAGAACTATCGCCAGAATTTCTTCCGGATTTTCGATTCCCTTCTCATACTGAACATCCCGACAACGCTGTAAAATCCCTCCAAATTCTGGTCCTGGGGTAAATCCATGCGCAATCAAGTGTCGACCTAAAACTACATCTTTGGGAGCCTCTTTCTCTATTTTAAGCTCTCGGACATTTTCCAAAAAAGAATCTCCGGCAGGAAATTGCCGGGCCAACGCGTCCGGTGTGGTCCGACCAAAATGATCTGACCTCGCCACTTTTTCCAACATTTCCAAAGAAGTTCCTGCTGATTCCAATTTCCGCGCCAATCGACGGTACGCACCGGGGCCGGCAGATCCTTTTTGCCAATGAGCCGGAGTCAGGTGTGTCTTCACCAGAGCAACCACAGATTCCACGATTCTCTCCGGCACACCTTTAAATCTATTCAGGAATATTCTGGTCGGATCTTCCCCAGCCGATTCATGATCCAGAGAACGCCAACGCCCATCGATTTTTTCAGTCGTTGCCGGCTTTCCAAAATCGTGGCAAAGGGCCCCCAACATCAAAGTCAGATCTTCTTCTGGATCTCCCGTTCGAAAAGTGGTGGCCACATCAAGAACCATCAGGGTATGAACCCAGACATCCCCCTCAGGATGCCATTCCGGGTCCTGTTCACAACCGACCATAGAACCCATTTCTGGAAACATTTCGAGCAAGCCCGACTCCTTCATGAAATGGAGTCCCTTGGAAGGGATCTCTCCCTTCAATAAAAGTTTACTGAATTCATCGAAAACCCTCTCCCCCGCAAGTTCCTGAAGTTCCCCCCTGGATACCATGGATCTGGTAAGGGAGGTCAATGTATCATCCGGCGTCAGATCGAACCGCGACAGGAATTGTACGGCACGCAAGGGTCGAAGAGGATCCTCGGGAAAGGTAATCGAATCGGTAACACGCAAAACCCGATTTTTTAGATCTCTACGCCCCTCAAAAGGATCGAGAATCTCACCGGTAAGAGGATCCAACCCCATGGAATTGATTGTAAAATCTCTTCTTCGTGCCGCATCTGGGAAAGAGAGATCCGGATCGGTTTCTACCGAAATCCCCCGGTGCCCCTTTCCCACTTTGGAATCTTTCCGGGGAAGAGAAAAATCGGTATCGAGGCCTTTCACCTTAAGGACACCGAAAGCCTTTCCGACGAGAACAACCTCACACGACTTCGAAAGAAGATCCTGCAGGCTCTCCACGTCGAGTCCGTACACTTCTACATCGTAGTCCAGGGAATTGATCCCCAGAACAAGATCTCGTACAAACCCGCCAACAATAAACGCCCGACCTCCTGCCTTCCTTATAGACTCGAAAATGCTGGTAAGGATGGGGGGGTAAGTAACCTTCATTGAATCAATTATACCTCTTCCCCCCTTGTCGGAAACAGACATAAGTCGGCCCTTCAATTTCCCTACTCGCAAGACCTTGATCAAGATGATTTGGTATACTGGTTCCCATGGAAGTGGTTGATTTGATTCTGGAAAGAATTCTCCTAAAGAGAGGGATTGTTCTCTCCAAACAGATGGAAATCTGTAAAGCGGAAGAGTCTGATCGCCCTTTATCCATACGACTGCTGGAGAAAAACCTGGTTTCACAAGAGCAACTAAAGCTTTTCCAAAAAGAAGCGAAGGAACTCGCCCCATACGTCCGGAATAAGGGAATCAAAGCCCCAATGAAAATGGGGGAAATCCTGGTCCAGTTGGGAATCCTTACTCCCGCGCAGGTTCAGGCCGCACTTCGAAAGCAGAATCAGAAATTTGAATCTGGTCAGACCGTTCTTCTTGGGGAAATTCTGGTGAAAAATGGGTATATAACCCAAAGTCAGCTTCGGCAGGCCCTGAAACAACAGGGAAAAACGGTGATGACCTGCACGGGATGTGGAACTTCCCTGAACAGAATGGGCGTAAAATGGGGCGATTCTCCCAAATGCCACTCCTGTGGCGCACTCTTACAGGAACAGACAGAGAGTTTCCATGTTCATGAGACAAAAGTACGAATACAGACCGCGCAAGATGACCAGGTCCCTGACCATATGAAAGATGCGACCGCAAACCCCCTTGTCCAATTCGGGAAATTTATCATCGTCAAAGAGATCACAAAAGCCCCTTTTGGAACGATCTTCCACGGATGGCAAAAGGATAAAAAGAAAGAAGTAGGGATTATCTTCCTTGAGAAGAAAGAAACGAAAAACAGTTCCGCCACATTTATTCAAGCACAAAGAGAATTACTGTCGAAAGGGTTCCCCAATCCGGGTCTTCTTGAAGTGGGTGAATATGACGGGCGAAATTATATGAGCATGTCCCTCGATGAGTGATCAGCTGGAGGGTCCGTCCATCCCTTTTTCCAATTCCTTCAACCGATCGGACAGAACGAGCAGGCTTCCCTTTAATTCCTGATTGCTTCTGCGAAGGCGTTCATTCTCCGCTTCCATATCCTGAAAATCAGCAGAAGTCCCCGCAGAGGATCCCGATTGTCGAACAGTAGTCGCGGCATAATCCGCAAACAGTTCCAGAACAAGCATATCTTCTGCCTGAAAGAGACCGCTTCGATTTCGATTATCAAGATAGAAAGCCCCGATCGTTTTGGACCGACGACGTAACGGGAGACAGGCAACAGAGGCAAGCCTTAGGATGGCGACACTCGAACGGGTCCCAAACTCTTCATCCTTTTTCGCATTATCGAGGACAACCGGTTGGCCCGATTGCCACGCTTCATCGATAATCCCACGACTCACTTCAAACATGGGATGATCGATCACTTCCAGACCAATATTGCGTGCGACAGGGATATCGTATCCATCTCCCTCTGGTTTCTTGAAGATCAGAAATCCCCGTTCCGCCCGACTCAGCGCGATCGCCTGATCCAGAATAAACTCAATCAGTTTTCCCCGATCAGACTCCAAATCCATCCTACGATTGATCTGGTGAAGATGAACAAGAACCTGACGTTCTCTCCGAATGTTGCCTGGATCCGCCATAGAACGCCGATTATAGCATGATTCCCCCTCAGGAAAAGGGATAGACCCCAATGAAATTAGAAGCAACTGCAGGGAAACTGTTGACCCGTTCCGTCTACTATATATAGGATTCAGCGTCATTTCAGTTCGAGGAATATACCGGTATGATCAGATCGATCTTCTCTAAAGCGGCAGCGCTTCTCGTCCTTCTTGTTACCGCCAATCTGGCGGAGGCCCAGGTCCGTGATCGTTGGCATCTCGACTGGAGAAATGAGAAACCGGAAATGTTTCTCTACCGGACCCCCGACAACAAAATCGAGGTCTACTGGTTCCTGCGGTATGAAGTCGTCAACCGAAGCAGCGTTCCCGCCCCGATCATTGTCGATCCGATCCTCTATGTCGAAACGGGTCGGGAAATGCTTGCCGATGTGAACAAAGTTGACCGGGATCTTCTCAAAGACCAACTGGCCGCCGATGGATATGACGTGCTGGTCCTCCAGAATGGGAAAAAAGTATACGGAAAGGTCACCTTCTCCCGGGACAAATATGATGTTCGCACTTCTGGCAGCATGGAGACTTACCCCAGTTCGGACGTAATCAAATGGGTGAAAAATTCGGGAGAAGTAATCGAACTTCTAAAGTATGGCCGATACCACTCTCCCGTTACGGATCCTGTCGTAGAATTCAAAATTATTGAATACATTGCCAAGTTGGGAAACCGGTCTCCTGGAATCGTCCAGGAGTCGATCGAAGCGTACAAGCGGGGATTCACCCGGGACCCAAAGGTTTGGGATCCAGCGGAAAAGAATTACCTCGTCAAGGACAGTTGGCTCAAAGGCCGGTGGAAAAAAGGGGACCGTCTCTTCCTCTCCCCCCGGGAAATGAGAAGACAGCGATACATCCAACCAGGACAGAAATTGGGGGGACTCGCCATCTATCGGGATGTCAGTAATACGGCAAAACGGATCGAAGTTCAGATCTCGGGATTAATCGATATCGTCAAGATTGAACCGTACGATGAAGGTGAACTCGAAGAAAAGGGTGAACTCGCCGAAATGAACATCGTCTATGAGAACCGGGTATTGAAAATTATGTATGAATTCCCCGGTGATGAGGTCAACCGAATCGAAGATGTTGTCATTTATCGTGGACAGGAATGGACAGCAAAAAAGATCGGCCCCATCGCAGATAAGAAGACGATTGGAAAACTGGTCGACGCCATGGTGGATGCGATCCGGCATGAGAAAGATTGGCAAGTAGAGGCAAAATCAGACGAGGAGAAGGATGCCCTCCGTGAGAAAGAAGGGATTGGACCTCTCGATATCCGCATCATCGCCCGTACTTTACAGATGGCAACCGGACAGGAATTCGGATTCGATTCTTCCAGTTCGATCCTCGAGAACGAAAAATCAATCTGGCGAATGCATGAATGGTGGCTAACGAACAAGTCCCGTCTGGCATTCAACGAAGTGACGAACCGTTACGAAGTGGTTACCCGGGAACTACCCGGGACGGTCGATCGATAGGGAGTTGGAACTCCCGGCCACCCTCTGCTAAGATTCCCTCCCTTATGGGAGACATGATCCAAGAGAATCTGGATGGGGGTTCAACACGCCTCACTTTTCTGTCCGACTGGAAAGCCCCCCTCCGGGCCGACCTGCTCGACCATTTTCGCTCGATCCCCCAAGAAGAACGAAAGCTCTATGGAGAAGGACGAGTCCCCCACTTCTCTTACAAACCAAAAGAGGCTTCCACTCGAATTTTCGTCCGGCAAATTTTCCGGGGAGGAATGCTTCGATTTCTGGGGAATTTCCATTGGGGATATCGCAGAGTCGAAAAAGAGGTCCGGGCGGTGTCAAAAGCGCGTGCCGCAAACATTCCCGTCCCCTCTATTGTGGCCACAAAAGCGGAACGGATTTTTGGGCCCTTTTATAAGCTCACGGTCATCCTCGAAGAGATTCCTACCGCGAAACCGGTCCTACAAAGAGCCGGAAATCTTGCGCAATCCGATCGAAGAAAAGTCCTGGAACAGATCGGTCGAATCATCCGAACCATGCATGATAATGCCATCTATCATGTAGACCTGAACGTGCAGAATATCCTTCTGGATGAGAATCTGAATCCCTACATCATCGATTTGGATAAAGCCGTTACTCTGGGGAGCCCTGATGGACACAAGGGAAAATCGGTCTTGGCACGATTAACTCGTTCGGTCGAAAAGATGAATCTATCCCTGAGCCGGGCGGACCGGATCCGCTTTCTTCGCGCCTACCTGGGAAAATCGAAAGGGATCAAATCTCTTTCTAAAGCATGCTCCCGAAAGCTCTGGATACACCGATGGGGATGGGTCCTCTTCGGGGAAGCTTGATTCAGCCTCCTACTTGCAGAATCACCCCTTTTTTGATAATATTGAAAAAACCGAAGGACAACGTATGTCAAACGTGGCGGCCATCATCCCAGCAAGATATGCCGCCTCCCGTCTCCCCGGAAAACCGCTCCTTCAGGAAACGGGGAAATTCCTCATTCAACACGTTTATGAATCGGTATCACAATGCAACTCTATTGATCGGGTTCTTGTGGCCACCGATGACCGGAGAATAGAGGATGCCGTACGATCCTTTGGGGGTGATGTAGTCATGACCTCACCGGAGCATCCCAATGGGACATGCCGGATCGCGGAAGTGGCTGAAAATATGGAATCGGAACTCATTCTGAACGTACAAGGAGATGAACCGGAAGTTCGGGAATCCGACCTTGAAAAATTGGTAGCAGTTACCCGGAAGGCCCAGATGGCAACCCTGGCAACCCCCTTTCAGAATCGGGATGATATCCAACTTCCCGAAAGGGTAAAAGTGGTCCGGGATGAGCAAGGGTATGCGACCTCTTTTTCTCGGAAACCGATCCCGGCGGGAGAAAACCTTCTTCATGTCGGTCTGTACGGATTTCAGAGAGAATTCCTGCTGCAGTTTGCAAAAATGGCGGAAAGTCCCATGGAACAACAGGAACGATTGGAACAACTCAGGGCGATGGAAAACGGAATTCGAATCCAAGTCGGCGTGATTGAAGGAAATCCGTGGGGAGGAATCGATACTCCGGAAGATTACCGCGCCTTTGTGGAACGATGGAGAGAGAGCGTACAATGACGAAACACATTTTTGTTACGGGAGGAGTGGTCTCTTCTCTCGGCAAAGGTCTGACCAGTGCCTCGATCGGACTTCTCCTCGAAAAGCGCGGTCTTCGCGTCGCGATGCAGAAGTTTGATCCGTATATCAATGTCGATCCGGGAACGATGAACCCTTATCAACATGGGGAGGTCTACGTTACCGAAGATGGACTGGAAGGGGATCTCGACCTCGGGCACTACGAAAGATTTACGACGGCCGCGGTGAACCGATTCTCAAACTATACGACGGGTCGAATTTACAGTTCGGTGATCTCCAAAGAGAGAGAAGGGAAATATCTCGGCGAAACGGTACAGGTCATCCCCCACGTTACAAACGAAATCAAGGATGCGATCCGCAGCGTGGAAGGGCCGGGAATCGATGTGGCGGTCACGGAGATCGGGGGAACGGTCGGAGACATTGAGAGCCTTCCCTTCCTCGAAGCCATCCGACAATATGGGATGGACCATGGAAAAGAAAATGTACTTTTCATCCATCTCACCCTCATCCCTTTTCTTCGTGCCAGCGGCGAGATCAAAACCAAACCAACGCAACAGAGCGTCGGAAAATTGCGGGAGATCGGAATCATCCCCGATATCCTCGTCTGCCGGACCGAAGTTCCCATCTCGGATGAAATCAAGTCGAAGATCTCCCTCTTCTGTAACGTGGTGAAGGATTCGGTGATCGCGGAGCAGGATGTTGAATTTTCCATCTACGAAATTCCCCTCATGCTCCAACAGGAGAAGGTGGATGAACTGGTCGTGAATAAGCTGGGACTGAAATCAAAACCGGCGGACCTGACCGAATGGAAAAACCTCCTGGAAGTCGTAAAAAGTCCTCATCACGAAGTTACCATTGGCGTCATCGGGAAATATCTCGAACTACAAGATGCGTATAAATCGATCTATGAATCCCTCTCCCATGCAGGATTTGCCAATCGGGCCAAGGTCCATATCAAGAAGATCAGTGCGGAAGATGTGGAAAAAGAAGGCATGGAAACCCATGGGGAAGGAATTTCGGGGATCCTCGTTCCCGGTGGTTTTGGCTCCCGGGGAATTGAAGGTAAAATCCTTGCCGCTCAATGGGCTCGTGAGAACAAGGTCCCCTACTATGGGCTCTGTCTCGGAATGCAGATCGCCTGCCTCGAATTTGCCCGGAATGTCCTTAAGATCAAAGGGGCCACCAGTGCCGAATTCGATGAAAAGGCAAAAGAGCAGGTCATTCACATGATGGAGCACCAAAAAGGAGTAAAGGTAAAGGGCGGAACAATGAGACTCGGCTCTTACCCGTGTACCCTTGTGGAGGGCTCTCTTGCGGGCCGGGCGTATCCCACCAAAGAGATCAAAGAGAGACACCGCCACCGGTATGAATTCAACAATCAATACCGGGATCCGTTCTCTCAGAATGGCATGAAATTTACCGGGATCTACCCGGATGAGAATCTTGTGGAGATCGTGGAGCTCGAGAATCATCCCTGGTACGTCGGGGTGCAGTTCCATCCTGAATTCAAATCGAAGCCAACCGATCCCCACCCCCTGTTTCGTGATTTTATCAAGGCCGCATTAGAACACGCCCGACCCAAGTCGAGAGCGGTAGAGGTGAATGTATGACTGACATCCAAAAAAAGAAGGTAGACGAAGATTGGAAACGGCAGGCGAGCAGTGAGAAGGAAACCGAATCCAGGAAGTTTGAAGAAGAGGCTTCAAAGGGAGGCCCTTATGAAGGGCAGATGAACTTTAACAGCCTGGTATCAATGTTTGCCACCCAGGCGATGCTCTTTCTCGGAGCGATCCCGGACCCCCAGACCGGACAAACCCGGCTCGACCTCGAACAGGCTCGAATTCCGATCGATGCCTTGGAGATGTTACAGATAAAAACAAAGGGGAATCTCACAGCGCAGGAAGCAGAACAACTCAAGAAAGTTCTATCGGATCTGCAGATGGCGTTCGTCCAGGTATCCCAGAAGGAGCAGGCTCCCCCCCCTACTGAATGACGTAGAATTTCATTGCGCCCCAAAAGACGAGGGTAACGACCAGAATAACGGCCCAGGGCAGAAAGGTCGCTTGCGGTGTTACTTTCCTTGAGGTCTTCTTCTCATCGCTGGTCCCGTAGAGAACCGCGGCTGGATTAAGCTCCTCCATCTCATCCGGAGCGGGACCCTGATAAAGATCGGCCTCTTTGGCCACCGGCCGATCTTCGTCGGCAAAGCTGATCTCATCCGAAGCGGGAGCCGGGGCGGCCGGTTTTACCGGAACAGGAGTCGATCCGGATGGCTTTCTCGGTTTCCCACCCGGAACCCGAACCGCTTCTCCACAATTCTTGCATCGGAGTTTTTTCCCCGCAGAGTCATCGGGCGTCTTGTACCGTTTCCCACAATTGCAGGCGAATGAAATAGGCATGCGACAAGTATAGAGAGCCTTCTGAATCGCTGCAAGATGTGTCGTTGACCTTTAGCGAACGGGAACGTTAGAATCTCCGCCCATATGAACAGATTCCCGGCTATTTTATTCGATCTCGACGGGGTACTCGTCGAAACATACAAAGCGTGGTTTCATCTTCTCAATGCGGCGGCAACTCATTGGGGATTCCCCCCGATTTCGACAGAAATCTACAAGGATATCTGGGGGCAGGGAATCCAGGCCGATGCCAACCGATTCTTTCACGGAAAGAGCGTGCCGGAAGTCGAAACGTTTTACCGGGAACATTTTCAAGACCATCGGGAACATATGATCACTTTCCCGGAAGGGCCTGAAATTTTCCATCTTCTCCAGGAACAGAACCGGGGAATTGCGATCATTACCAATACAGCAAGACAACAGGCGTTGGAGGTTCTTCAAATCGCTGATCTGAAACCGGATGTACTGGTCGGAGGAACGGATGTCCCCCACTCCAAGCCTGCACCCGACATGATCTACAAGGCTTGTGAAGAGTTGAACCTTTCCCCGGAGGAAGTGATGGTCCTGGGAGACTCCCGGTATGACCGGGAAGCCGCCCGTGCGGCGGGAACCTACTTTGTAGGAATGAAAACCGAGGGAGACGATACCGTTCAGAACCTTTCCGAATTTGAAAAAAGGTTCGTCTCCATTCCTTGACGAAACAACGCTGCCATTTGGTAGACTATCTTCATCAATGACCAAGGAAGGCTTCCATCCCACCTGGGCGGACTGGTCCGATGAGCAACTTCTCGAAATGAGAATGAAGGATCTGGGAATTCAGATCCAGGGAACGCTCGTCGATAAGTGCGTCTCCACGCTTGGAGATGAACTGGAAAGCCGGGGGATCCACTTCCGACCCCACTGCTACCTCGGGGATGAATGGTTTTCTCCCGATGAAGTCCCTGCGATCTCGATCCCTTTTTATCTTGCCCATCCCCGCCTCATGAAACTTGAGAGAACCATGATGCTCGAAATTGAGGGGGGAGATGGCCCGTCTCCCCAAAAAGATGCGATGCGTTTTCTTCGCCATGAATGTGGCCATGCGATGGTCCATGCCTACCTCCTCCTCCGGCGACGAGACTGGGTCCGGAACTTTGGGTCTCCAAAAATGGAGTTTAAGGACTACTATCGATACCAGCCGTATAGTCGAAACTATGTACGCCATCTCGAAAACTGGTATGCCCAAAGCCATCCGGAGGAGGATTTCTGTGAAACCTTTGCCGTCTGGCTTGATCCCGAAACCGACTGGAAAACCCGATACCGAGGATGGCCGGTCCTGCGTAAACTGGAATATGTCGACGGATTGATGACGAAATTGGCGGGTCAGGACCCAAAAGTGACCGAGATCGAGACCCCGGCCAACATACGAACCTCCCGAAAAAAGTTGTCCACCCACTATTCCCAGCGATTGAAGTTGTACGCGGAGGATGACCCCGCCCTTTTTGACCTCGACCTGCGCACCCTCTTCCTTTCACGGGATAAGGTCGCCCATTCCCATAAAGCATCCCGATTCCTCCGCCGCGAAGGAAAAAAACTCCTCAAAGTTGTTTCCCGATGGACCCGGGAACGCAGATATATCATTCAGACCCTTGTTCGAAGGCTTGCCGTACGGTGTGATGAACTCGACCTGCACGTTCCCGAGAATGAAGATGCTGTATCCGTAAGTCCAGAAGTCATCTCGGCCGGAAGTTCGAATGTCCGAAAGTATGCGGCCGCGGCAACTTCTTTGAAG
>PVBE010205895.1_pt1 | contig 29444 bp, 28 predicted proteins | sample 1631181 | NCBI WGS metagenome assembly PVBE01 (sample SAMN08397723, study PRJNA350692) | Marine metagenome, whole genome shotgun sequencing project. | isolation source: water | place: Pacific Ocean | collected 2012-04
ATCGTTCACCGCGACCTCAAGCCCCAGAACATCCACATCGGCGACAACGCGCGTAAGCCGTTCGTCAAGATCCTCGACTTCGGCATCGCCAAGCTGACCGGAGAAAAGTCGAGGCTGCTCGACACCCACGCCGGGGTGCTGATGGGGACGCCGCACTACTCTGCAGATGGCCTTCGGGGATGACGACGCGGACACCCTGGTCCCCCCGCCTGGCAGGCGGTCACGGTTCGTCCATGACACGATGGCGGACCCGCCCAGCCACATGGATGTCACCGCCGACGAGGACGATGACCTCGCCGATACGCGCCTGCGGGACGGCTCTGATGAGGGTGTCGTGGAGGCGCCGTCCGCTGAGACGAACCGAGATGAGGATACCCCCCATCGGCCCGCTCAAGACACCGAGCTTTGGATACCAGAGGTGAACGAGCTGGAAGAGGAGGACGAAGAGGGGCTCAGCTCCCTAAAGACGCCCCACCTGCTGACCATGCGCAGGCCCGCGCGCAAGGATCCGTCCGGGGATACGGAGGCAGTCACTCTGCGTCGGTCCCGTAGCGACTCCGACGCCATCACCCTCCCGATGCCCCGCATCCAGGACGGCGGCGCCATGTGGCGCGAGCTGGCCGCGGCCAAGGTCACGGATCCCCTCACCTCGGCCATCGGAGACCGCGCGGTGCCGGATCCCAACGCCACCATGGAGGTGGCCCCGGCCGCGGACCCGATGGTGGTCTCGAGCCCCGGGTGGCGCTGGCTCAGCGTGGGTATCCTGACGCTGGTCCTCGCCACCGCCGGGCTGGCCGCGCTGCTCAGCAGCCTCTCCTGAACGGCCGCACTAGCGCCGCGCCGCCCCCGCGGCCACGGTCGCCTGCGCCAGCACCTCGTAGGGCTCGCAGCCGATGATCCGCGCCTCGCCGAAGAAAAAGGTCGGGATGCCGGTGACCGCCAGGCCGGCGGCCTCGTCCCGCAGAGCGTCCACCCGGCCGAGGTATGCCGGGTCGTCCATGGACGCCCGGGCCGCGGCGGCGTCGAGGCCGACCTCGCCGGCGACACCTCCCAGCTCATCGGGGCTCTCCAGGTCGAGGCCGTCGAGCCAGTAGGCGTCCATCACCGCCTCGCGGAAGGGGTTGAGCCGGCCCTGCTCGCGGGCGTGCTCGGTCATGGCCAGGGCTGCCCGGGAGCTGGGCAGATGATCCCCCAGGCGCAGGGGACGGCCGACGCCGAAGCGGTCGGCCACCAAGTTCAGGTGCTGCTCGAACTGCCCGAGCATCTCGGGCGGAAAGAGCCGGGAGGTGGGCATGCCGCCGGCCGGCACCTCGGGGTGCAGCTCGAAGCCGCGCCAGTCCACCTCGACATCGAACTCCCTCTCCAGCCTGACCAGGCTGGTGCGCTCCGCGATGAAGCAGAAGGGTCAGATGTAGTCGGAGTAGTACTTCAACGTCAATGCCATGGTGCAAACGTAGCATGGGTCCGCGCGGCAGCACGAGGGTGCTCGCAGGCCCGCGGTGCTGGTACAATGACGACATGCGCGCGCACATCATCTCGGTATCGTTCACCTGCTCCATCCTCTGCCTGGCCGCCTGCAGCGACGACGACGTCCCCCTCGACGCCTCGCCCGGCGACGGGGGCGCAGACGGCGCCGATCCGGACATCACCCTGGTGGACGCCGGCCCGGCCCCGGGGGCGGGATTTGCGGCATACTGCGGCGGCAAGCCGTGGTACACGTCGCGGCAGGCGGCCGCCATCGGCACCACCAAGGGCAAGGTCTGGGGCGACCTGTCCAAGCTGGCCGGCTCCTCGTCGATGCAGGCCTGGACCATGTCCACGGTCAAGGTCATCCCGCGCCACCCCTTCCGGCTGGACAAGATCCGCCTGCGCTTCCAGAGCGGCTCGGGCAAGGCCCGCATCCGCCTGATCTCCACCCTTGGCCGCTCGGTGCCGGGGATGTACCCCAACATCCAGAGCGAGAAGTTCGACCTGATCAAGCCGGTGACGGTGGACGTCAAGACGTCGGACCTGGGCAAGACCGTGGAGATCGACGTCTCGGACCGGGCGGTCTTTTTGCTGCCGACCCAGCACTACGTCATCGTCTACCAGCACCTGGGCGGCGGGCCGTTGCTGACTCTGCAGGAGGTGTCCGACGGGGACTACTCCCGGTCGTTCCTCTTCCTGCCCACCTCCAAGCAGACCTACGGCGTGGCCAAGGACAAGAAGTACTTCAACTTCGGCATGAGCCTCGCCGGCTCGTACTTTTGTGCCTGGGACACCAAGAAGCTGTGGTTCGCCGACGACACGAGCCAGGCCATCACCAAGGAGAACGCCTACCGCCTGGCGCTGGTCGACCTGGACAACGACGGTAACGACGACGTGGTGATCAACGGCACGAAGACGGTCAACGGCAAGAGCGAGGCCCACCCGCAGGTCTTCCTCGGCGACGGCAAGGGCGCGTTCAAGAAGGCGTCGTATGACCCGTTCCCCGACGCCCGCGCCGCCTCGCTGCTGGTCTTCGGCGACCTGGACAACGACGGCGATCGCGACGCGGTGGCCTTCACCAACGTGCCCGCGGACCGTGACGGCGACGGCGTGAGGGTGGCGGGGGTGGCCAAGCCGGACTGCAACGACGCGGACAAGAACGTCTACCCCGGCGCCACCGAGACCACCAACGGCTACGACGACGACTGCGACGGCGTGGTGGACGACGGCAAGGACACCTCCGACGCGGACAAGGACGGCACGACCATCGCGGGGGGGGACTGCGACGACACGCGCAAGGATGTCCGCCCGGGCGCGGCAGAGCTGTTGGACGGGCGGGACAACGACTGCGACAAGAAGGTGGACGAGGACTTCACCAACAGGATCCTGCTCAACGACGGCAAGGGCAAGCTCACCACCAGGGCGAGCGCCGGCGTGGAGGTGCTCGATCCCACGTCGTCTGCGGCGCTGGGCGACAGCGACGGCGACGGCAAGCTGGATATCTACTGGGGCAACTGGTTGATCACCTACCCCCAGGACGCCTCGGTGCCCGACCGCTTCTTCACCGGCAAGGGCGACGGCACCTTCACCGACGCCCAGAAGAAGGCGGGCCTGGTGCTCAAGACGCCGTTCTCCGTCTACGGCGTGACCTTCACCGACTACAACAACGACGGCCACCAGGACATCTTCGTCTCCAACTACCACCTCTTCCCGAACCAGCTGTGGCGCAACAAGGGCGACGGCACCTACGAGGACGTGGCGGCCAAGGTCGGCGTGGCCCAGGACAAGACCCTGCCGCCGCAGTACCTGCAGGACAAGGAGATGACCGGCGGCCACTCCTACGGCGTGGACTTCGCCGACGTGGACAACGACGGCGACATGGACTACTTCATCAGCAACCTGGCCCACCCCCGGGAGCAGCCGTTCTCCGACCCGAGCATGTTCGTCGTCAACCAGGGGCCGCCCACCTATTCGTTCCTCAACAAGACCAAGGAGTACGGCTTCATCTATGACGAGGGCGACGTCAACGTGGCCTTCGGCGACTTCGACAACGACATGGACCAGGACGTGGTGGTGGCCACGGTCTACCCCGGCCACTTCTCCAAGGTCTACCGCAACGACGGCAAGGAGGGGTTCACCGACGTCAGCTACCAGACCGGCGTCCTGGTGCACGAGGCGGTGGCGCCCATCTGGGCCGACGTGGACAATGACGGAGACCTGGACCTGCTGGTGGCCGGCCGCGGGGTGGGCGCCAAGCGGGTGCACCTGTTCAATAACAACCTCAAAAACGGCAACGGCTGGGTCAAGCTCCGGCTGCAGGGCAAAAAGAGCAACCGCGACGCCGTGGGCGCGCGGGTGACGCTGACCGCGGGCGGGGTGACCCAGATGCTGGACGTGCGCGGAGGCGAGGGGCACTACAACCCCCAGCGGCCGCTGACGCTGCACTTCGGCCTGGGCAAGGCCGCCGCGGTGACATCGGTCAAGGTCCGGTGGGTCGGCGGCGCCACGGAGTCCATTACCGGAGTCACCGCGGGCGGTGTTTTCCTGGTAGTCGAGGGCTCCGGCAAGGCAGTGCCAGGCAGCAAAAAATAGCCATGGTTGCCAGCCTCCACCTTTTGTGTAACATACCCATTCGATTTTACCTGCAAGGAGGATTCGATGCGTACCCGTTTTGCGTTTCTGGTGGCCGTTGTATCTCTGGCCTCCTTCGCCCTGTTCCTCTCGGGCTGTAAGAAAGAGCCAAGCAAGGACAAGGCGGATGAAGAGGAGGTCGACAAGGATAAGGATAAGGACGAAGACGACGACGACGACGACGACGACGACAAGAAGAAGAAGAAGAAGAAGAAGAAGGACGATGACGACGACGACGATGACGACAAGCCGGCCAAGACCGAGCGTCTGAAGAAGAAGGCCGACGACGACGTCATCAAGAAGTTCATGGCTGACAAGAAAGCCAAGCCGACCGAGGAAGTGCTCGAAAACTTCGTGCTCTCCCTGCAGGAGTGCGACCTGGGCGCCTTCGGCCCCAACTTCCGCTGCGAGGCCTACAAGAAGTACAAGGAGGTCAAGCGCCGCAAGAGCTGGTACCGCAACGTCTCCAAGATCAAGGTGGCCGTGGCTGCCAAGCTGATCAACCACGAGAACCACACCGTGCGTCACGAGGCCGTGGGCTTCATGACTGCCTTCTTCAGCGGCGCGACCAAGAAGAACCGCGACCTGATCCTCAAGTTCGCCCCCACCGAGGAGCACCCTCAGGTGCTGGCCAAGATGATCTCGGTCATCGGCAGCCAGATCGGCAAGGACGAGAAGGTCAAGGAGCTGCTGGTCAAGAACTCCGAGCACAAGGCGTCCATCGTACGTAAGGCCACCGTGCTCTGGTTCACCAACGCCCGCTCCGCCGACGTCGAGGGCGTCTTCGACATCGCCCTGAAGATTGTGGACAAGGACCCGGACATCAAGGTCCGCGCCTACGCCTGCGAGCGCCTCTACGGCACCATGGACAAGCGCGCGATCAAGGTGATGAAGAAGTACACCGACGACAAGAGCGCCGACGTCAAGCTGTACACGGGCTGCTTCCGCGGTCTGGTCAACGCCTGGATCGGCAGCCCCCGGACCAAGAAGCCGAACCAGGATGCCTACCAGCACACCCTCAAGCTGCTGAAGGCCACCCCGCGCGACCAGGACCACCCGCCCTGGACCATCTTCATGCCTCTGGGCTGGGCCAAGGAGGACACCAAGTTCTCCCACCAGCGCGAGTGGCTGAGCAAGGTCAAGGGCTTCTACAAGGCCAAGAAGGTGCGCAAGATTCTGGCCGAGATCATCGTGGACGAGAACGTTCGCTGGCTGGGCCGCACCTCGGCAGTCCGTTCCTACCAGGCGCTGGGCGCCAGCAAGAAGGACGTCAAGGGCCTGAAGAAGAAGCTCGGCAAGGGCAAGAACGACAAGTTCGTGGTCAAGGAAGTCGACCGCGTGCTGAAGAAGATGTAGCGCGCTGCTGACCTGCCGGCGCCCTCGCGGCGCCGGCGCCCCCTACCCTTCCTCCCGAAGCCCCCCCTCCACGTCCGCCACCGTGAAGTAGAAGGTCGCCCCCTCGCCCGGCCGCGACTCGGCCCAGATTGCGCCGCCGTGGCGCTGGACAATCTTCTTGCTCACCGCCAGCCCGATGCCGGTGCCGGGGTAGGCCTCACGCTTGTGCAGGCGCTGGAAGATGTTGAAGATGCGCTCCAGGTGCTGGGGCTCGAAGCCGATGCCGTTGTCGGCCACCGAGAAAAGCCACGCCCCCTCCTCGCGCCGCGCGCCGATGTGGACCGTCGGCGCCTCGTCGCCGCGAAACTTGATGCCGTTGCCCACGAGGTTCTGCAGCAGCTGGGTGAACTGCGACGGGTCCACCTCCAGCCACGGCAGGGGGTCGTGGGTCACCTCGGCGCCGGCGTCGCGGATGGCCAGGCGCAGGTTGGCCAGCGCCCGCCCCAGCAGCAGCTCGCAGTCCACCGGTACGGCGGTCCCGCGGCTGGAGGAGACCCGCGAGTAGGCCAGCAGGTCGTCGATCAGCTGCTTCATGCGCGTGGCCCCGTCCACGGCGAAGGCGATGTACTCTTCACCGTCCTCGTCCAGCTGATCGCTGCACCGCTTCTGCAGCAGCTGGAGGAAGCTGGTGACCATGCGCAGCGGCTCCTTGAGGTCGTGTGAGGCCACGTAGGCGAACTGCTGCAGGTCCTCGTTGGAGCGGCGCAGCTGGTCCGCGGTCTCCCCCAGCCGCTCCTCGGCACGCTTGAGGTCGGAGATGTCGGTGGCCGTCGCGGCGATGTGCAGCGGGCGGTCGTGGTCGTCGCTGATCAGCACGCCGTTCATCAGCATCGGGAAGACGTTGCCGTCGCGGTGCTTGTGCCACACCTCCTCGGCGTTGTAGGCGCCGGTCTCCTTGACCTGCCGGTTGAGGGCGTCCACACGGGGCATCTGCTCCTCGGTGTGGAAGAGGCGCAGGTTGCGCCCCTGGAGCTCCTCGGGCGTGTAGCCGTGCACCCCCGCGAAGTACGCGTTGATGTAGTCTATGTTGCCGTCGAGGTCCACCACCGCCACCCCATGGTTGGCGCGGTCGGAGAGGGTCTTGTGGCGGCGCCACTCCGCCTCCAGCTCCTTGCGCCGGAAGAAGTGGGGCACCTTGTAGTGGTTGTCCTTCTGGGCCGCGGTCGGCTCGCGGCTGGTGTATTCGGCGATGTACTGCTCGATGCGCGACGGGTGGGCCATGACGAAGCGACACTGGTCGTCCCCCCGGGCGCGGCAGGTCACCTCGGCCGACACCAGCGGCAGGCCGAAGCTCTCCTCGCACCAGCCCGAGGAGTAGCCGGCGTTCATCACGCAGACCGGGAAGTCAGCCTCCTTGCCGGCCTTGAGCCAGGCGTCGGATTCGAAGGAGAACGGGTGGTCGTAGACCAGGAAGAAGCTCTCGTCCGGCACCGGCCGCGATTCGGGGAAGATGTCCACGAAGGCCCAGCCGGTGTGGGAGAAGTGGATCGGCCCGGCGGACAGCTTCTCGATGGGGTCCTGCAGGTCCATGCTCTTGTGGAACATGCTGGCGTCGGTCTTGCCGATGGAGTGGGCAATGTCGAACAGCAGGCTGGTGGCCACGTTCACCGCCTCCTCCTCGCCGCTGTCCTGGTAGAGGCCCTTGACCGTGTCGAAGAAGTCCACCGACATGGAGGCGGCGCGCACCAGCAGGTAGCGCTCGCCGAAGATCTCGATGGTCCCCCGGGTAGGGTCCTCGGACTTTTGGCTGAAGTACTTGCTGACGAAGTCGTTGGCCCGCTGGAAGATGGGGGCGAACTCCTCCGGGACCCGCACGGTCTTGAGGTCACCCTCGCGGGTCATCGTGCTCTGTTCACCCGTGCCAGCACGCCGTTGACGAACTTGGCCGAGTCCTCGCTGCCGAAGGCCTTGGCCAGCTCCACGGCTTCGTTGATCACCACCGCCGGCGGCGGACCGTCGGGGCGGGTCAGCTCGTGGGTCGCCACGCGGAGGATGCTGCGATCCACGCGGCTCATGCGCTCCACTCGCCAGTTACGCGCCGAGCGCTGCAGCAGCTCGTCCACCTCGTCCAGGTGCGCCACCACCTCCTGGTACAGCTCCCGGGCGAAGCGGCGCGCCTTGCTGGACACCTCCGGGCGGAGGTGCTCGAAGAAGGCGTTCATCGGCTCCGGGTGCTCCCCGCCGCAGTCGAGCTGGTAGAGCAGCTGGACCACGGCGGCCCGCCCTTCTGATCTGGGCCCCTTGGTCATGTCCGTGCCCTCGCTTGCGTGGTGTCCTGGGTCATGATCGACTGGTCAAAAGCTAACCACTTCGTTTGGAAAAAAACAACCTGACGCGTCCCGGATTGAGTTTGAAGGCCCGTTCGTGGCAGGTCATGATTAAACCTTCAATGGGAATGTCTAGTGCCTGCAGGTCCCCGGTGCAAGGAGGATTCAATGTCTGTCATCAAAAGAGCGCTCGTCCTGTCAGCCCTGTTCGGTTGCTTTCTGCTGGTCGCCGCTGGCTGTGGCGCCGATTGTGAAACCGCCTGTAGCAAGATCTACGACGAATGCAGGCTGTCGTTCACCAACACGTCCAAGGCTGAGTGCACGCAAAAGTGCGAGACCGAGACGGGGCAGTGCACCTACAAGGGAGCCAACTTGCCGTGCAAGGAGGCGCGCATCGACTGCGTGATGGACACAGACTGCAACAGCATGCAGAACTGCTACTGAGCCGATGGGCCTGACCCACTGTCCGGGCGAGGCCCGCCGTCAGCTCGGCTCGGCGTCCATCTGCCGGAAGAGGTTCGCCATCTCGATGGCGGCCATGGCGGCGTCGTAGCCCTTGTTGCCGGCCTTGGTGCCGGCGCGCTCGATGGCCTGCTCGATGGTATCAGGGGTCAGCACGCCGTAGGAGATGGGGATATCGGCGCCCAACTGGATCTGGGCGATGCCCTTGGTCACCTCGTTGGCGATGTACTCGTTGTGCGGCGTGGCGCCGCGGATCACCGCGCCGATGCAGATGATCGCGTCGTACTTGCCGCTGTTGGCGACCCGACGAAGGGCCGCGGGGATCTCGAACGCCCCGGGCGTGCGGTAGACCACGACCTGCTCTGGATCGCCGCCGTTGCGCTTGATGGCGTCCATGGCGCCGCGCTCCAGCTGCTCGGTGATCAGGCTGTTGAACCGGCTGTTGATGATGGCGAGGCGCAGCCCGTCCGCCGAGAGGGTACCTTCTACTATGCGTGGCATTGTTAGCTCCTGCTGTTACGCAAAGGACGTTATCAGAGCGTCACGCGCTCCACCACCTCGAGGCCGAAGGCGCGGAGGCCGACGATGCGCTTCGGGTTGTCGGTGATGAGGCGAATCCTGGACAGGCCGAGGTTGGCCAGCACCTGCGCCCCGAGGCCGAAGTCCCGCAGCTCCGGCGGGATGCCCTCACCCTTGCCGTCCTGCTCGATGGTGCCGGCGACGTGGGTCTGCACCTGCCGGGACAGGTCCACCTGACCGGGTTGGATGTAGACGAACACGCCGGCGCCGGCCTCCTGGATCATCTGCAGCGACTTTTGCTTGTTGGCCGAGCAGGTGCAGTTGTCGATGCCGAAGACGTCGCCGGGCGTGCAGGCGCGGTGCATGCGCACCAGCACGTCGTCAGCGGTCTTGATGTCGCCGTGGATCAGCGCCATGTACTGCGCGTCGCTGACCTCGGTCTTGAAGGTCACCACCTCGAACTCGCTATCCAGGTCCGCCGGGCGCACCACGGCCCGGGACGACTTGCGCACCAGCGACTCCCGCTGCACGCGGTACTCGATGAGCTGGGCGATGGTGAGGATGCCGAGGCCGTGCTCCTCGGCGAACAGCTCCAGGTCCGGCATGCGGGCCATGGTGCCGTCGTCCTTCATGATCTCGCAGATCACGCCGGCGGGCTCCAGGCCGGCCAGGCGGGCCAGGTCCACCGAGCCCTCGGTCTGCCCCGAGCGCACCAGCACCCCGCCCTTGCGGGCGCAGATGGGGAAGACGTGCCCGGGCGAGACCACGTCGCCGGGGCCAGCGTATGGCGACACCGCCGCCTCGATGGTGGTGGCGCGGTCAGCCGCCGAGATGCCGGTCGTCACACCCTGGCGGGCCTCGATGCTGGTGTAGAAGTTTGTGCCGAAGCGCGACTCGTTGCGCTCGGTCATCTTGGTCAGGCCGAGGCGGTTGGCCCGGTCACCCGAGATCGTGAGGCAGATCAGGCCGCGGCCGAAGCGGGCCATGAAGTTGATGTCGTCGGGGGTGACCTTGGCGGCCGCCATGCAGAGGTCGCCCTCGTTCTCCCTGTCCTCGTCGTCCACGAGGATGATCTGGCGCCCGTCCGACAGCTGGTTGATGGCTTCTTCGACTGTGAGTAGTTTGGTCATGCGTCTCTTCCGAAGTTGGTTTCGTTGTTTCAGCGACCCATCTGCTCGTGCAGCCAGGCCTCGGTCATCCCCTCCCCGCGCTCCTCGTCCCCCTTTGCCAGGCCGAGCATCTTCTCCACGTACTTGGCCAGCACGTCCACCTCGATGTTCACCCGATCGCCCACCGCCCGATCCTCCAGGGTGGTGGCGCCCAGGGTGTGCGGCACGAGGGCCACGGTGAAGGCGTCGCTCTCCAGGGCGGCCACGGTGAGGCTCACGCCGTCCACGGTGATGGAGCCCTTGTGCACCATGTAGCGGTGCTGCGCCGGGTCCACGGAGAAGGTCAGCTCCAGAGAGAGCCCGCGCTGGCGGCGCTTGATCATGGTGCCCACGCCGTCCACGTGCCCCTGGACGATGTGGCCGCCGAGGCGGTCCTGCACCCGCAGCGCCGGCTCCAGGTTCACCCGCGAGCCCGGGCCCAGCTCGCCGAGGGTGGTGCGCGCCAGGGTCTCGGGCACGGCCGTGGCCACCGCCACGTCGCCGGCGTTGTGGGTCACGGTGAGGCACACGCCGTTGACCGCCAGGCTGTCGCCCAGCTCCAGCTGTGGGGTGAGCTTCGTCTGCACGCTGATGTGCACCGACTGCCCCTCGGGCTGAACGCCGCGCACGGTGCCCACGTCCATGATCAATCCAGTGAACATCAGCGCACCACCTTGCCCGTGATCATCACGTCCGGGCCCATGCGCCGAACCTTGACGTCCTCCAGCTCCGAGGCGTCGGACATCTTCTCCACGCCTGGCCCCACCACCATGGACATGCCCTCGGCGTCGCCCAGGATCTTGGGCGCGACGAAGGCCGCCACGCGGTCGATGAGCCCCTTTTGCCAGAACGCGCCGGCCACGCGGGGGCCGCCCTCCAGCAGCAGCGTGGTTATCTCCCGCCGGGCCAGCTCCTCGAGCACCGCGGCCACGTCAACCTGCCCCACCTCGGCGGGCACGCGGATCACCTCGGCGCCGGCCTGCTCCAGGTCGTCCACCCGGGCCTTCTTGGCCCGCTCGGTGCAGAAGATGAGCGTCGGCGCGTCGGACTCGCGGTTGATCACCTTGGCCGTGACGGGCGTACGGGCCAGGCTGTCGATGACCACGCGCACCGGATCCCGCCCGCGTCGCACCTCGCGGCAGGTCAGCGACGGGTTGTCGCCGAGCACCGTGCCCACGCCCACGGCGATGGCGTCCAGGGTGTTGCGCATGCGGTGACCGGCCACACGGGACTCCGCGCCCGTGACCCAGCGGGAGTGCCCGCCCTTGGTGGCCACCTTGCCGTCCAGGGTCACCGCCGACTTGAAGGTCACCAGGGGCCGCCCCTCGGTGATGTAGCAGATGAACGCCGCGTTGAGCTCGCGGCACTCGTGCTCCAGCACGCCGGACACGACCTCGATGCCGGCGCGCCGCAAGGTGCGGATCCCCTCGCCGTTGACCAGCGGGTTCGGGTCCTTCATGCCGACCACCACCCGCTCGACGCCGGCCTCGATGAGGGCCTCGGTGCAGGGGCCGGTGCGCCCCTGGTGGCAGCACGGCTCCAGGTTGACGAACAGCTCCGCTCCGCGCGCCTCGCCGCCCGCCGACTCGAGCGCGGCGATCTCGCCGTGGTCGGCGCCCACGCGGTGGTGGTAGCCCTGGCCCACCACCTCGTCGCCGCGCACCACCACGGCCCCCACCATGGGGTTCGGGCTGGTGCGCCCCGCCGCCCGGGCCGCCAGCTTCACGGCCTGACGCATATAGCGGGCGTCGCGCTCCAGGGTCATGCCGACCCCTCCGAGTCGCCCCCCTCCTCGCCCAGCAGGTGCCGCAGCTCTTCGTAGAACTCGCTGACGTGGTCGAAGGAGCGGTAGACCGACACGAAGCGCACGTAGGCCACGGCGTCGGTCTCGCGCAGCCACTCCAGCATGCGGCCGCCGATGAAGCTCCAGGAGACCTCGTTCTCCCCCGCCCCCTGCAGCTCACGCTCCAGGTCGTCGATCATCTCCTCCATGAAATCGGGAGAGACCGGTCGCTTCTCGCAGGCCTTCTGCAGCCCCTGGAGCACCTTGACGCGGTTGAACGCCTCGCGGCTGCCGTCCTTTTTGACCACCATCGGCAGCGCCTCCTCCACCCGCTCGTAGGTGGTGAAGCGGCGGCCGCACTCGGAGCACTCGCGGCGGCGGCGGATGGCCCCGCCGTCACCGGCGAGCCGCGAGTCGATGACTTTGTTCTCCAGGTCCTGGCAGAACGGACACTTCATGCTTCGTCCTCGGTTTTCCCCGTTAGCTCCAGCGCGTGGATCTTGTCAATACGGCGCCGGTGGCGGTCGCCGTCGAAGGGGGCGTCGAGGAAGGCGGCCAGGATCGTGGCGGCCAGGCCGGGGCCGACGACTCGCGCCCCGAGGCAGAGCACGTTGGCGTCGTTGTGCCGGCGCGTCATCTCGGCGCTGAAGGCGTCGCCGCACAACGCCGCGCGCACGCCCGGGACCCTGTTGGCCGCCATGGACATGCCGATGCCGGTGCCGCAGATGAGCAGCCCCAGCCGGGCCTCACCCGCGGCCACCCGGCGCGCCACCGTGGCGGCGTAGTCGGGGTAGTCCACCGAGTCGCCGGTGTGGCAGCCCACGTCCTCCACGGTCCAGCCCCGCTCGGTGAGCACGTCGACCAGCTCGCGCTTGAGCTCCACGCCACCGTGGTCGCAGCCGACCACCATCTTCTTGTCGCTCATGACCTGCATCCTTTCATCCCTGATACCTCCGCAGGGCCAGGCAGGCGTTGGTGCCGCCGAAGCCGAAGCTGTTGCTCAGGGCCAGGCCCACGGGCAGCTCCCGTGGCTGGTTGGCAGTGTAGTCCAGATCGCACTCGGGGTCAGGTGTCTCGTAGTTGATGGTGGGGGGCACCACGCCCCGGGCCACGGCCAGGGCGGTGATGGCTGTCTCCACGCCCCCGGCGGCCCCGAGCAGGTGCCCGGTGGTGGACTTGGTGGAGCTGATGGCCAGGCTCGCGGCGTGCTGACCCAGGGCGGCCTTCACCGCCGCCGTCTCCACCGCGTCGTTGTACCGCGTGGAGGAGCCGTGGGCGTTGATGTAGTCCACCTCGTCGGGGCCCGCGCCAGCGTCGGCCAGGGCCAGCTCCATGCAACGCCGGGCGCCGAGGCCGTCGGGGGTCGGCGCGGTGATGTGGTGGGCGTCGGCGTTGAGGCCGTAGCCCGCCAGCTCGGCGTAGATCGTCGCCCCGCGCCCGCGGGCCCGGCCCTCCTCCTCCAGCACCACCAGGCCGGCGCCCTCGCCCATGACGAAGCCGTCTCGCCCGGCGTCGAAGGGGCGCGAGGCGGCGGCCGGCTCGTGGTTGCGCGTGGAGAGCGCCTTCATCGCGCAGAAGCCGCCCAGCCCCAGGGGCGTGATGGTGGCCTCGGTGCCGCCGGCGAGCATCACGTCTGCGTCGCCCCGGGCGATGGCGCGGGAGGCGTCGCCGATGGAGTGGGCGCCGCTGGAGCAGGCCGAGACCTGGGCCAGGTTCGGCCCGCGGGCGCCCAGCAAGATGGCGATCTGGCCGGCCGCGAGGTTGATGATGGTGGACGGCACGAAGTACGGCGAGATCCCCCGGCGCGGCCCGCGCTCGGCCATGCGCGCCACCGTGGCCTCGATGGTGGCCATGCCGCCGAAGCCGGCGCCGACGAAGACCCCGGTGCGCTCCAGCTCCTCGTCGGTCAGCTCCAGACCAGCGTCGTCCCGGGCCATCAGCGCCGCCACCAGGGCCAGCTGGACGAAGCGGTCGAGGGTCTTGCAGAGGCGGCGCTCCAGCCAGCGGGTCGGATCGAACTCCTTGACCTCGCAGGCGATGGTGGTGCTGAAGCCCTCGGTGTCGAAGCCCTCGATGGGCGCCGCGCCGCTGCGCCCTGCCAGCAAGGCCTCCCACGTCTCACGCTGCCCGATGCCCACCGGGGTGACCAAGCCGAGGCCGGTGATGACGACTCTTCGACTCATGGAGTGAATGTTGAGCGGCCGAGCCAGACCGTTCCGGTTGAGAGTTGAGAGTTGAGAGTTGAGAATGGTCTCGGACTGTATTCGTGGGTCGGCGCGGTGCGCTGGTGCCCTGCTGGCACTAGCTCATGGTGCTGCCTTCTGCTGCCAAACCTGCACACGCTCCCATACTCTGAACTCTGAACTCTGAACTCTGAACTCAGGGCGATGGAGCACAGGAGGTGACTCATATCTCCACCGCTACACTTTTACCTTCACCACGTAGTCCACGGCGTCCTGCACGGTCTTGATGCTCTCCGCCTTCTCGTCCGGGATGGGCTCCAGGTCGAGGGCGTCCTCGAAGGCCAGGGTCAGCTCAGCCATGGTCAACGAGTCGGTCTTGAGGTCATCGCGGAAGGAGTGGGAGAGCTCGATCTCCGTGGGCTCCTTGCCCAGACGCTCGGCGATGATCTCCACGATCTGGCTGGCGATCTCCTCTTGCATCGGCATCTCCTGCTCGCGGTACTTGGCCTTTGACGCACCGGTCCGGTGCGGAGCAGGGCACCGCGAGGCGTCAGGGTGAGCTACTGTGTGACGGTGACAATGGTGCCAAACCGCTCACCAGCGCCTACTCCTCTTCTTCAGTCTCGATGATGGCCCGGCCGTTGTAGAACCCGCAGTTGGGGCATACGCGGTGGGGCAGCTTCGGCTCCGAGCACTGAGGGCAGTCCACCACCGTGGGGGCGGTGGTCTTGTCGTGGTTGGCCCGGCGCTTGTTGCGACGACTGTTGGATTGTCTTTTCTTGGGGACGGCCATTGTTCTTCCTGCCAGGTGAGCGGCTCACCCGTTCTCTTTTTTGATCTGGCTGAGGGCTGCCTTCCAGGGGGTGTCGAGCTGCTCGCCCTGACAGGTGCAGGGCTCCGTGTTTAGATCCACGCCACAGCCTGGGCACAGCCCCTTACAGTGGGGGCTGCACAGCGGCGCCATGGGCACGGTGAGCGCAAGGTGTTCCCGGATCATCGGCTCCAGATCGATGCTCTCGCCATCATAGGTATAGGTGTCCAGATCGTCCAGTGACAGCTCCAGCTCCTCGGGCTGGTCGCTCTGGTCGGTGGGGAAGTAGGTCAGCACCGCCTGGGGCTCCTGCACCTGGACGGCGCAGGAGTTGAGGCAGCGGCTGCATGACACGGCGAAGGCGCCGCTGATGGCACCGCGGACCAGGATGGCGTTCTCGGTCTGGGTAACCTCCAGGTCGTATGACGCCTCCACCGGCAAGGAGAGGGGCTCCAGGCCGGAATGATTCAGCATCCTCCGCACGTCCCCGTCAGCCAGGGTGCGCGACAACGCCATACCATTGCCTATGTCGTTGATATTAAACTTCAACTTACCAATACTCCCACACCCGGTGATCCGGGATGCCGTAGTTTAGGGAAGCTGCCTTTCCTGTCAAGAAGAAAAGTAATTCCAAAGCCATCCGGGTTGTGGCGTTTCCTGTGTCAGGTGGAGTAACATCAACGGTTCGGTCGGAGAGTGCGACAGGGTCATGGGCGTGTCCAAGTACAAACTATCTCGCCGCATAGCCACGGGCGGGATGGCGGAGGTCTTGCTAGCAGTCCAGCAGGGACTGGCCGGGTTCGAGAAGCTGGTGGTGGTCAAGCGGATCCTGCCGCACCTGGCCCAGGACGGCCACTTCGTGCAGATGTTTTTGGACGAGGCACGCCTGGCCGCCTCCCTGCGACACCCGAACATCGTGGAGATCTTTGACGTCCACCGGGACGAGGAGACCTTCTTCATCGTCATGGATTACATCTCCGGCGAGGATCTGCGGCACGTGATCAAGCGGTTCAAGCGGCTGCGCCAGCTCCCGCCGGTGCCCATCGTCTGCCGCATCATCGCCGACGCCGCCGCGGGCCTGGAGGCCGCCCACCGGGCCGTGGACGCCGAGGGGCAGCCCGTGGGCATCGTCCACCGGGACATCAGCCCGGCAACGTCATCACCTCCTATGACGGCGCGACCAAGGTGGTGGACTTCGGCGTGGCCAAGGCCAACATCCACGGCACCTACACCCAGCCCGGCACGCTCAAGGGCAAGTTCGCCTACCTCAGCCCGGAGCAGATCCAGCACCGCGACGTGGACCACCGCGCCGACATCTTCTCCCTCGGCATCGTGCTCTGGGAGCTGCTCACCACGGCCAAGCTGTTCAAGGGCCCCTCGGAAGCCGCGGTAATCAAGGACGTCATGGAGAGGCGGGTCGACCCGCCGAGCCTGTTCAACTCCGAGGTGGACCGGGATCTGGACGCCGTCGTCCTGGCTGCTCTGGAGCGGGATCCCGAGCGGCGGACCCAGTCTGCCGTCGAGCTGCGGCGGCAGCTGGAGGAGGTGCTGCGCACGGCCGGACAGAGCGTCAGCCCCCACCGCGTGGCCGAGTGGATGCAGTCGACCTTCGATCTGCGCTACCGCAAGCGCAAGGAGCTCGAGGGTGAGGTCGCCCTGGAGTCGCGCGACGGCGCGGGCGATACGCCCGCCCAGCTGCCGCCACTGTTCACCGGCACCGCGCCGGCACAGCAGGGCACCACGCCGCCCTCGGTGGGCAGCGCGGTCCACGCGCCGGTGCCCCGCCGGAGCGTGACGCTGATCATCCTGCTCACCGTGCTGGTGACGGTGGCGGTGATCTCGCTGGCCGCCGCGGCGTTCTGGCTGGGACGCAGCGGCGTCGTGACCGGTGATCGCCCGGCGCGGCCCGCCGATCCCGTGCCCCTGGCGGCGGTGGACGAAGATCCGGACGAGGAGCAGCCCGCGGCGCCGGACGCCGGGGTGCCCACCGTCGCCCCGCTGGACGTCATGGTCGCGGAGGCGAGGGACGCAAGGGCCGCCGCTGATGCGCCCTCATCGAGCACCGTGGTGGCGCTGCGCAGGGGCGCGTCGCGCCGCAGAGGCAGCCGCCGCCGAACACAGCGCCGCCGGCCGGTGCCCAGGCCCGAGGTCAAGCCCGAGGTCAAGCCCGAGGTCAAGCCCGATCCCCAGCCGCAGCCGAAGCCGCAGCCGGTGCCGCAGCCGAAACCGCAGCCGCGGCCGAAGCCGAAGCCGAGGCCGGAGCAGAAGCCGACCCCGCCGCCCCGCCCGAAGAAGACCACGGGCTCGATCCAGATCACGTCCTTTGCCCCGGGTTACGTCTTCGTCAACGGCGTCAACACGGGCAAGATCACGCCGGTCAAGCTGACGCTCAAGCCGGGCGTCCACGACATCGTGGTGGTGTTCAAGGGCTCCAAGCTCAAGGTGCGGCAGCGGGTCAAGCTCCGGGCGGGGAAGCTGATCCGACTGCGGCTGAAGGGAAACTGACCATGGACAGACGCGTCTGGCTGGTTGTGCTGATCGTGGCCGCGTGGCCTGTGGTCGTGGTGGCACAGGACGAGCCGGCCTCGCAGCCGGGGGTACGGGTGGAGGTCGTGGAGGAGGACGAGGAACCGCCGCCGGTGAAGGAGTATGTGCCCCCGAAGAAGGTGAAGAAGGGAGAGGAGACGGGGGACGTCAAAGGGGGACAGCAGAGCAAGGGCGCGGGCAAGAGCAAGGGCAGCGATGATGATGCCGAGGAGGTCGAGGAGGTGGTGGTGATCACCGCCACGCGGCGGCCCCAGAAGATCGAGGAGGCGCGGATGTCCTCGTCTTCCGCGGGGAGCGCGTGGTGCCCCCCGAGGGCCCGGCTCACGATCCTACCGGGGAACGTCAGCGCCGGCGGGACCATCAGATCCACCGGCCCGCCGGCGATCCGGATCCGCCCGTCGGGGGAGACGACCTCGAGTTCACCGACCTGGGTCTCGTCGAAGATCACCTCCCAGGAGCCGTCGTCCTGTCGCCGCTCCACCACCACCCGGCAGGCGGGGACTCCGCTGCGAGAGAAGGGCGCCTGCAGGGCTCGAACCATCTCCACCCGCCCGTCGATGTCGACGTTCCCCCTCAGCCGCCGGTGGAGCCACCACCCCCGCTTCGTGGTCCGCGCCGCCCGCCCGACGAGGTGCCGCCCCAGCGACAGTACGAACAGGCTGGCGTCCCACATCAACGATCCCTGTTGATCCCGAGCCATATCGTCAGCGGCCGGCCATCGGTCCCCGGCCGTGAATTCAGTCCTATTTGCTGGCCAGGCGGTCAGCCTCGCGGCGGTGGTGGTCAGCCTGCTCCAGATCGCCGCGCAGCACCAACACGTCGGCCAGGCCGCGGTGGGCCGCCACGTGCTCGGGTTCCTTGGAGAGGGCGTGGCGGAAGATACGGCAGGCCAGATCGTACTGGATGCCGCGCAACAGCTCCTCCTTCACCTCGGTACGCAACAGCTCCTCGCCCACGGCGACCAGCGCGGTGGAGTTGTCGCAGATCAGCTCACGGGCGGCGTTGAGCTGCTCGATGCGCTCCTGCTGGGCCTTGGCCACCGGCTCCAGGTGGTTGTAGCCCGACTCGATGAAGGTCAGCAGAGCGGCCTCCCGGGCAGGGGGTAGCTCGTCGAACTTCACCGCCAGGCCCTGCTCCTCAACCGGCCCCTCGTCGTGGAGCCGCACCACCTGCCCCGTGAGGTGGAACTCCTCGTTGGTCTCGGGGTGCACCAGGATCAGCTCGAGAAACTTCCGCACCGCCTCGGGCTCGGGCATGGTGAGGAACATGCCGCCGAGGCTGATGTCCCGGGTGTGGAAGGCCTCCAGCGCTGCCTTCTCCCCCATCTGCACCAGGAAGCAGGCCACCCGGCGCAGATGCCGCCGCTGGGTCTTGACTCGCTGGCGCGGCTTGGACATCTCGGCGGCGAACTCGGGGTCGGAGTTCAGCCGCGTGATGAGGTTCTCCCATTGAGTCTTGGCGTCGCCGGACATGGCGAAGAAGTCCACGCCCATGCCGGGCAGGTCGCCCTACTCCGAGGGCAAAGAGGTGTGGTGCGCCACCATGGCCATGATGTCCACCAGCTCGCCGCCCGGTACGTGGAACGACAGCTTGACCAGCGACCGCAGGTCCGCGGGGCTGTCGGTGATGACGAACGCGCCGTGGTGGCTCACGTTGGCCGTGTTCAGCTCGGTGACCTTCCCCGCGCCCTGGAGCGCCACCTGGAGCGCGCACTCGTAGCGCTTGTACTTTCGCCTCTCCTGGTCAGCCATGAATCTCCTCGTTCCGCTTTGGCTTTCGAAAGCAGGTAGGGCGGGGGCTTGTCCCCCGCCGCGCCCGTGGCGGGGGACCAGCCCCCGCCCTACTTTGCCAGTAGGTGGTTACGTCTCTACTGTAGCCCATTTTCAGCCCACCAGCCCGAGCCGTCGCCGCGCCTCATAGAGGTGGGGTCCCACCACGAAGCGCAGCAGCTCGCCCATGACCTCCTGGTTGGCGCGCTCGTCGCGCAGCTGGGCCAGCGCCGCTTCGGCGTCGCCGCAGACCAGCAGCCCCGCGCGCTCGGTGCTGCGGCTGGCCGTGGTGGCCCAGCGCGTGGCGGCGATGGGCTTGACCTCGCCGTAGGCCCGGGCCGGATCCTCGAGCTGCTTGCGCACCTTGCGCGGCAGCGCCTTGCTCACCTTGCGGCTCAGCTCCTCGGCCTCGCGCCCCCGCCCCAGCTGAGCAGCGTAGCCACGGACGAACAGCTCCACCGCGGCCATGAACAGCAGCTCCATGGTGGCCGGGTCCAGCAGGGTGAGATAGAAGGAGCGCGTGACCACCTCGGCCAGGGCGCGGCCGATGATGAAGCGCAGGCGCCCGCCCGTCACCTGGCCTGCCAGGCGGCTGTCGATGACCACCCGCGGCGTGGCCCCGTGGAGCACCACGGCGGGCACCGCCGGCAGCTCGGCGGTCCAGCACTGGTAGTCCTCCACGCCCATGGCCCGGGCCAGCTGTTGACACTGACTACCCAGGGGCTCCCGCTCGGTGACCTGGGTCAGCTCGTTGCCGCCGGTGATGCGCTCCTCATAGCGCTTTAGCTGCTGGGGAAAGATCTTTTCCAGGTGGTCGCCCAGCAGCGCCAGCACCTCCGGCGCCACCTGCGGCTCGCCGGGGTAGACCACCAGATGCCACAGGTCCTCCAGCGTCTCCTCCGGCGCGACCCTGCCGCCCTCCAGGGCGGCCTCCACCGCGGCGGCTGCGCGGGCCGCGGCGGGGCGCTCGGGCACCTCCTCGCTGGCCACGAAGCAGGCGGCCTGGGCCGCGCCCGCGGCGCGCTGCAGGTCGCCGCGCCGCTCGCACACCTGGTACAGCCCACGGAAGGCGTCCAGGCAGAACGGATCGGCGTCCAGGGCGCGCATGTACTCCGTGGTGGCCTCGCCGAGGTCGCTGTTCATCAGCTGCAAGGCGGCCAGCTCCAGCCGCGCCTCCACCGAGCCGGGGTCGTACTCCAGGGCGCGGCGGATCTCGGCCTCGGCCTCGGCGGCCTGCAGCAGCTGGGACATCACCCGGGCCCGGGCCAGGCGAACCGGCACCGCGCCGGGGCTCCCCTCCGGCGGCAGCCCCTCCAGGGCCTTGCCCCAGAAGGCCACCAGCCCCTTGTGGTCCCGGCGGCGCTCGTAATGCTCGCTGATGCGATCGATGCCCGCGCCGGTCTGCACCGCGATGGCCGCGGCCCGGCGCATGGCGCTGGCGGCCCGACGCTCGTCCCTGATGCAACGGCCGTACACCTCGGCCAGGTTGACCAGGTGGTGGATCCGCTCGGCGGCCGGGCCCGTGCGCACCAGCTCATCGAGCACCGCCACCAGGTTCTCCCAGTCCCGGGCGGCCTGGTAGATGGCGGCGCTGCGGGTGAGGGCCTCGCGGTCGTTGGGGAACTCGGCCAGCAGGTCCCGCAGCACGGCCAGAGCGGCGTCGGCGTCGCGCAGCTGCTCCTCGAGGATGCGCGCCCGCTTGACCATGGCCCCGCGCCGGGTGACGGCGTTGTCCTCGGACACCGCGGCCAGCCGCTCCAGGTAGCCCTCGGCGTCACGCCAGCGCCGCAATGCCACGCACAGCTCGGTGACGAGGAAGATGGCCTCTCCGTGCTCCGCGTCGATGGCCAGCAGCTCCTCCAGCGCGTCGGTCGCCGCCACCGGATCGAGCAGGTGGTCGCGGTGGACCACCGCCAGGTCCATCAGCACCGGCGGGCGGTGATCGGGCGGCAGGGCGGCCAGGCGCCGCCGGAAGGCGTCGGCCAGGGTGCGCCACTCCTCGGCGTCGGCCAGCATCCGCGCCAGCCGCGCGAACGCCTCCTCGTTGGTCGGATCCTCGGCGAAGACCCGCTCGTAGGCGCGCTGGGCAGCCCCGCGGTCTTCGAGCTGCTTGAGCAAGATGTCGCCCGCCTGCAGCAGCGAAGCGTGGGCCATGCTCCGGTTGGCGCCCAGCTCCCCCTCCTCCAGGCGCAGAGCCGCCGCCGCCTTCCAGTTGCCCAGGTGCTCGTCCATCAGGCGCAGCAGCCAGAGCGCCGGCAGGTACTCCGGGCAGGCCTCCCTGCCCTGGCGCAGGATCTCGATGGCGGCGGACAGGTCCGGGCTCTCCTGGATCAGCATCAGCGTGGCCGCGCGCAGGCAGAGCGACGCCAGCCACTCGCGCTGGCCGCCGGCCTCGCGCTGGAGCCGCGACAGCGAGATGAGCGAGGCGCGATCCTTGCGGGCATAGGCCCTGCGCTCCAGGCTGTTGAGGGCGATGGTGTTGGTCGGGTCCCCCTCCAGCAGCCGCTCGTACAGCGGCCCGGCGTCGCCGCGGTCCGACAGGTGGGTCTCCACCACGCTGGCGCACTCGTTGACCGCGGCCAGATCGGCCACGGCGTCGATGCCGAGGCCGGTGACGCGGGCCAGGGACTTGCACATCTGCTCCCACCGCCCGTGGCGACGGTGCAGCTTCACCAGGGACTGCAGGGCGTCGGGCTGATCCGGCTGCGCCGTGAGGGCCGCCTCGAAGGCCTGCGCCGCGGGCAGGTCGTCGTCGGCGTTGTCCAGCAGCTGCCCCAGGCGCAGGTTGTTGCGCACCCGCGCCGGCTTCGAGGCGCCCCCGGACGCCCCGCGCCGGTAGAGCTCCTCCAGGGCCTTGCTGTCGCCGGCGTCCAGGTGGATCCGCTCCAGGCCGGCGAAGGCGGGCCCCATGCGCGGGTCCAGCTCCAGGGCCCGCTCGAAGAGCTTGCTCGCCTTGGCGCCGTCCTTGAACTGCTCCTCGCAGATCTCGGCAGCGGCCACGAGCTTGGACGCCGCCGGGACCGGCTCGTTGATCCCCTGGACACCCGCCTCGAGCAGCTCCACCAGGCGATCCCACAGGCTCTGGCCGCGGAGCAGGTCTTCCAGGGCTTGCTGCGCGGGGGTGAAGCCGGGATCGACGGCGATGGCCTCCTCGAGGGCCGCGATGGCCTCGTCAACCAGGCCCAGCTTGTGTTGGCTCAGCTGCCCCACTTGCAGCAGCAAGTGCGCCCGCTCGCCGGGCTCGCGGATCCGCTCCAGCTCCAGGCGTAGGGTCTTGACCAGGTCGGCCCAGCGGCCAGTGCGCTCGAAGTAGGCCTTGAGCCGGTCCAGCGTCGGGCGGTCCCCCGGGGTCTCCTCCAGGATCTGCCGGTACAGCTCCACGGCCTGCTCGGGCTTGCGCAGCGGCCCCTCGAGCAGCTCGGCCAGGTGACGGCGCAGCTCGGTGGAGAGCCGCGCGTCGGAGGTGGCCGCGGCCCAGGTCTGCAGCACCTCGGCCAGGCGGTCCATGCGCCCGGTCTCCTCGTAGAGCCGGGCCAGCGAGATCATGGTCTCGTGGTTGTCGGACGACGTGTCCTCCAGCTTCTCCAGCACTGCGATGGCGCGCTGACGATCGTCCAGCTGCTGCTCGTGAATCCAGGCTGCCGAGCGCAGCAGCGAGGTGGCCATGGGCCGATCATCGAGCAGCTCCGCCTCCCGCTCGTAGAGTTCGGCCAGCGAGTCCCAGCGGCCGGCCTTGTGGTAGAGCCGCTGCAGGGCGCGAAAGGCCGAGGCCAGCTTCGGCTGCAGCCGGTAGGCCCGCTCGTAGAGGTCCACCGCCCGGCGGTGGTCCTGCAGCTGCTTCTCACAGATCACGGCGGCGCGGAGGTAGCCCTCGGCGCGGCGCGGCGCGCCCGGGGACCGCTCGGCCCGCAGCAGCTCCAGGTCGAGCAGCTCCTGCCACCGGCCGAGGCGCCCGTGGAGCGCGGCCAGGGAGCGCAGCGTCGCCTCGTGGCCCGGCTGCTCGCGCAACGCCTCACGGTAGGCCGCCGTCGCCTGCTCGGGCTGGTCCAGCCAGTCCTCGCAGACGCGCCCGCGGCGGTAGCAGAGGCTGGCGCGCTCGGCCGCGCTGTCCACCAGCCGGACGTGCCGCCCCAGGGCCGCGGCCAGGCTCTGATAGTTGCCTGTGCGTTGGTAGATCGCGGTGAGCGCCTGCACCGGCAGCGGGTGCGTGGGCCGCAACGTGGCGGCCTCCTCCAGCAGCTCAGCCGCGCGGGCGTCGTCCTGCAGGTGATGCTCGGAGATGCGCGCGGCGCGGCACAGATCGGCGAACTGCTGATCCGGATCCTGCTGGCGGTGCCCCTCGCTGGTCAGCAGGTCGCGCAGCGCCCGCCAGCGGCGGTTAACACTATAGAGTCGCCGCAGGGCCAGCAGCGCCGCCTCACACTCCGGCGCCAGGGCCAGGGCCCGGGCGTACAACCCCTCGGAGTGGCCCAGGCGCCCCAGCCGCCCCTCGCAGACCTCGGCCATCTCCACCAGCAGGCGGGCCTGCTCCTCGTCGGAGTCGGCCACGCTGGCCATCTGGCGCAGCAGCTCGAGCAGGTCGTCCCACTGCTCCAGGCGCGCAAAGATCCTCCGCAGCACCATGGCGGCGTGGCGGTCGCGAGGGTTGAGGTCGAGGGCCGCGCGCAGGTACTTGACCGCCCCGGCCGTGTCCTCCAGGTGGAAGGCGTGGATCTCCCCCAGGCGGGCCAGCAGCGCCGAGCGGTGCTCCTCCCGGGAGACCACCTCCAGCTCCGACTCCAGCACCTGGATCAGCTCGTCACGGTGCCCCCGGGCCAAAAGCCGCCGGGCCAGGGCCCGCTGCGCCGGCACGTGGGAAGGATCGATGCGGTGGGCGCGGCGGTAGTGCGCCAGCGAGCTCTCGCCGTCTCCGAGCACCACCTCCTCGAGGTGTCCCATCTCCATCAGCAGGGCAGCTCGCTGGCGCACCGCCTCGCCCGGCACCGCCTTGAGCTCGGCGGCGATGCAATCAGCCAGGGCGGGCAGGAAGCGGTCTCGCTCGGGGTAGCGCCCCGTGTCCCGCCGCGCGCGACGCAGCTTGTGGGTCACCGCGTCCTCCGTGGGATCGGGCGTCTTGCGGCGCAGACGCCGCGTATACGCTTCGCGGGTAGAGTCGTCGTCCTTGGGGACCGGCGGAGGGACGGGCGGGCGGCTCACAGGACGCCTAGAAGGCCAGAATCAAGCCGAGGTTGAAGTCCATGTGAGCGGCGAAGTTGGGGACCATGATCAGCATGTTGGTCTCGAACGTGGCGCCGATGGTGTCGGTGAACATGTAGTTGGTGCCCCCGCCGATGTTGAACGCGATGAACTGCGCGACGCGCGTGTCGTGCATGTCGTCCACCGGGATGCGGTGTCGGATCTGGCCGCCGCCGGCGCCGAAGCCGAGGTAGACCTTGAGCTTGGTCCAGTTGAAGTAGCGCTTGGCGCGCAGCACGCCGGACACGCTGACCCGGCTGGCCAGGCCCCGGTTCTTGGAGATGGCGTTGACGAACTGGATGCGGCCCAGCAGGCCGATGTGCCAGGCGTCGTTGATCAGATAGTTGATCTCCGGCGCGATGTGAAACGGCGAGAAGGCGATGCCCGGCCCGGACTTGCCGCCGTCGTCGGGCTCGATGTTGGCGCCCACGTTCTCCGTGGAGCCGCCGTGGACGAACCCGCCGCCGGTGCCGAGCATGATGCCGACCGTGACCATCTTCGTCTTCTTGGGCGGGGGCGGCGGCTTCTTGTTCGGGTCCGGGATGACGCGGATGATGTTCGGGCTGCCCCCTGTGCCGTTGCCCTTGATGCGCTCGCCCGCGTCGTCCTGGGCCTCGAGGTAGTAGTGAATCGACTTCGGCTTGACCCGGCGGCCGTCGATGATGCCGAGGTAGAGGCCGGGCTTGGTGGGGTTCATCGCCACCCGGGAGAAGCCCGCCGCGCCGCTGACGCGGAAGGAGAGGATGACCTGGTGCGCCTTGAGGCCGACCCCCACGTGGGCCCAGACCTTGACCGCCTTGCCCTCGTGAGCCGTCTCCACCGGGTTGTGCTTGAACTTGGTGTCCACCGCCTTCTGGCAGTGGGTCTTGGCGTTCTCCCCGGCGTTTTTGAACAGGTCCTCCATGTCCGGCGTGGCCAGCATCGGATCCAGCTTCAGCGTGGTGTCGATGCACAGCGCCTTGGTGAAGTGCTGGATCGCCATCTCGCGGTTGGAGAAGCCGGTGCCCCAGACGATGCCGAGGTTGAGGTGCGTGGTGGCCGCCGCCTTGGAGCGGTCGATGTTGTACTTCTTGGCCTCGGCCAGGGCCTTCTCCAGGGATGACTTGGCCGTGTCGAACTCCAGGCCCTCATAGCTGGCCATGGCGTCCTTGTTCAACAGCCGCACGCGCTCTTCGGCCGCGCGCTCCACCTGACCCGAGGCCAGCGAGGGGCAACACAGCGCAGCGATGAGGCTGGCACAAGTTAGCAGTGAGAGGTGCCGTCTGACGGTCACGATGTTGCTCCGCTACTGTTTGGTGATGAAGAACTCGACGCGGCGGTTCATGGCGCGACACGCGCGAGTGCGGTTGCTGGCGATGGGCCTGGTCTCGCCGAAGCCCTCGGAGACTATCCGGCTGCTGTCCACCCCCTGGCCCTGCAGGTAGCGGCGCACCGAAGCTGCGCGTTTCCGGGACAGCTTCATGTTGTACCGGTCGTTGCCGCGGCTGTCGGTGTGGCCCTCGACGCGAATGTGGATCTTCGGCATGTCCTTGAGCACCTTGCCCACCTCGTTGAGCAGCGGGAAGGAGCGCGCGAGGATACGCGACTTGGCCGTGGCGAAGAACACCTTCTGCTTCAGCTCGATCTTCTTGGCCGTGACCACGACCAGCTTGTAGAGGTCGGGGCAGCCGTCGTGATCGTTGTCGCCGTCGTAGTCCTCGGCCTTGTTGGGGCAGGCGTCGCGCACGTCCGGGATGCGGTCGTTGTCGTTGTCGAGATCGGCGCAGCCGTCCTCATCCATGTACCCGTCCCGGTCCTCGGGGACCAGCGGGCATTTGTCCATGCTGTCGGCGATGCCGTCCTGGTCGTTGTCCGGATCGGGGCAGCCGTCTGCGTCCTTGTAGCCGTCCTTGTCCTCGGCGTGGTTGGGGCAGATGTCGGCGGCATCCAGAATGCCGTCCTGGTCGTTGTCCGGGTCGGGGCAGCAGTCGTCGTCCTGGAAGCCGTCCTTGTCCTCGGGCTCCGTGGGGCACTTGTCCACGTTGTCCAGGCACCCGTCGCCGTCCTGGTCGCCGATCTTCGGCTTGGGCGGCGGCGGCAACACCACCTTGGGCGTGCACTTCTCGGGGGGCGAGTTCTTGAAGGCCAGCCGCGCGTTGCGGTCAGCCAGCTTGATATGGTCGCGAGCCGGGATCAGGTTGCCCAGGTCGAGCTCGTTGCGCGTGCGATCCAGGTGCGCCTCGGCCAGGGCCAGCTCCTTGGGGGCACAGTAGTAGGCCCCGTTCTTGCGGGCATTCTTGATGATGTCCTGGACGCCGTTGGCTTGCCCGCGGACCGTCTGCCCGATACAACCTGCCAGCAACATGATCGCCGCCAGCAGCGTGGCCACGCAGCGGGTCATTTCTTGCCTCCCTCAGGCGCCGGGGCCGGTGCCGTCTTGGCCGGTGCCGGTTTGGCCGGTGCCGGTTTGGCTGGTGCCGTCTTGGCTGGTGCCGTCTTGGCCGGCGCCGTCTTGGCCGGCGCGGTCTTGGCCGGCGCGGTCTTGGCCGGCGCCTTGGCCGCGGGCTGGGTGATCACCTGGGCCGGAGCATGGGTCGCACGCCTGGCGTCGGGCCCCTCCTGCCCCTTCTCGGCGGCGAGCTTTTTGGCCTTGATGGCCGCCTTCTCGGACTTTTCGCCATACTCAATCGCGTCCTCGTAGTCGGCGTACCCCACCTTCTCCCGAGCCATCTGGAGGTAGGTCAACGCGGACCAGTACTCGTAGGGCGCCAGCTTCTCGGCGTTGGCCGCCTTGGCGTCCGCCACCGCTCGCGTAGCCTTGAGAGTTACGGTGTTGAGGTAGTCCACCGGGCCGCACGCCAATAACAAGAATGAACCGACCATTGCAAAGAGGAATCGCATCACCATGGTATCCCTAATCATACTGCGCTGAAGCTACCAGAGCCTCCGAATACAGTCAAGAATTACAAATGCTTGGAATAACGAACAACTTCCCTTGCAGGGGCGACGACAATGGTCTACTTTGCCCGATGCTCATTGGATGTGGTTTTCGGTAGTTACCAGGCGAAAACGGCAAAAAAAGACGACACAGGGAGAGATAAATTGGAACAGCTCGTTCGATATCTGGTCGAGAACTTGGAGCTTGACATCAGCGGCGGTCTTAACCTGGACATGGTCCGGGAATTCCTCAGGGAGGACGACAGCCGCGAGGCCAAGGCCGTGCTCGGCAAGCTCGTGGATGACGGCAACGTCGGCGAGATGATGATCTGCGTCGCCGACTGCCTCAAGGACTTCCTGGGGACCGGAATCACCCCCGACGTCGTCAGAGATCAGATCCAGACTTACTCCGAGTCTTGATCAAGGTCCTCCTCCTGCCCCTGGCGGCCGCGCTGCTGTGGGGTTGTACCTACGAAGGCGACCCGGACCCGCGCCCCCCCACCACCAACACAGCGCTCGAGATCGTGACCTACGCGCCCGCGCCCGGGGCGACCGGCGTCTCTCGGGCCGCGCACATCGATCTGGTGTTCAACGCCCCGCCGGACGGGGCCCTCGTCTCGTCGAGCCACCTCCGGCTGTTTTCCGGGCTGTACGAGACCATCGGCACGCACAAGGTGGATCTGCTGGCCCGGCGGATCCGCTTCTCGCCCACCGCCACGCTACGCGGCGAGCTGCGTTACGAGTTCTACGTCAGCGCCAGGATCCGCGGCATCAACGGCGCCACCCTGGCGGACAATGTCTTCTTCGACTTCACCACCGGCTCCGGCACCCAGGCCCCGCCGGCTGCCACGCCGCCCGCCGTGACGGCGAAGGACGTGCAGGCCATCTGGGCCGCGCGCTGCATCTCCTGCCACGGCGCCAAGGCGCCGCCAGCGCGCGTGGACCTCTCCACGACCGCCGCGGCGCTGCGGTCCCTCGAGGGCGTGCCGTCCATGGGGGCCAGCCGGCCCAGGGTCGTGCCCGGTGACCACGCGCGCAGCTACCTGATGCTCAAGCTGCTGGACCAGGGCGGCATCACCGGCTTCCGCATGCCTCCTTCGGGGCCCGCGCTGACGGCCAAACAGCTGCGCCAGGTGGCCGACTGGATCGACGGCGGCGCCCTCCCCTGATTTCAAAACCGCGCGGCGATGTGATAACCTGCACTTGCAACCTGCGGAGGCAATCATGAAGGTTGAGCGAGGCAAAAAGATCACCATGGAGTACGAGCTGGGGGTCGTGGGCGGCGACAAGCTCGAGTCATCGGAGGACCGGGGACCTCTGGAGTACGTGCACGGCGCCGGCAACATGCTCCCGGGCCTGGAGAAGGCCGTCGAGGGGCTGGAGAAGGGCGACAAAAAGGAGGGGACCATCCCCGCCGAGGAGGCCTACGGCACCGAGGACACGCTCCCGACCAAGGTCCTGCCCATGGACAGCTTCCCCAAGGGTGAGCTCGAGGTGGGCAAGTCTTTCCAGGCCAAGGACCAGGCCGGCAACGACGTCAGCTTCAAGGTGATCAAGATGGACGATGACGAGGGGGAGGTGACCATCCGCTTCAATCATCCTTTGGCCGGCAAGGACATCTCGTTCAAGGTCGAGATCCTCGAGGTCGCCGAGGAGGAATGAGGATCTAGTTCGATCTAGTTCGATCTAGTTCAGAGTTCAGAGTTCAGAGTTTAGAGCTTCTGCAGTTGATACTCGACGGTCTTTTCCCGCCGCCATTCTATCCGCCCTTCATCAACGAGCTCTTTTTCAACGCGCGCGCCTGGAGTGGCACCCGAAGCGCGTGATAATCTTGCCAGCGAGTCATATCGATTCCGATTTCGCCGATAAGCTGCAACGCGCTCAGTTCGCCAAGCCCTGGGACTGCTGTGAGGTCTACGCCGACGAACTGATACAGCGGCTCGTGAATGTCGAACAGGGCCTCCTTGGCGCGCCTATTGCGCCTCGGGGGTCACGTCAAGGCGTGCCACCACTCCAAACAGCGCCGACTTCCCGGACCAGGCTGACAGACGGGGATTGCGACCACCACTGCAGTCACGGTCTCGGCCATCAGGGGCTCCCGCTTTTCCCAACCATGCCTCGAATTCCTACTGCGAAAAAGCTGAGCGCTGAAAGCTGAACGCTGAATGCCCACCGCGACCAACTGCGCCGTTGGCCCGTAAAGACTGGAAGAGCTGAGGGGCAGTTTCTACCGTCTAAACCACAGTTCGTGATTCGGTGGTCACCTCATCCTGAAGGGACCGGAAATCATGGCTCCGGGCTTCGGGCTCCC
>PVBE011071052.1_pt1 | contig 29439 bp, 29 predicted proteins | sample 1631181 | NCBI WGS metagenome assembly PVBE01 (sample SAMN08397723, study PRJNA350692) | Marine metagenome, whole genome shotgun sequencing project. | isolation source: water | place: Pacific Ocean | collected 2012-04
GATCCGGCTCCTGGTTATAGGCCTTCATCCGATCCGTGTCCAAAACCATCAGGTCGTTCGGGCAGATGTACATGCAGGCAGTTACATCACCGCCCTTGCAGCCATCACATTTTTCCGTATGCACGAAAGTCGGCATCTATCGTCTCCATGGGCAAAGGGGTTTGGTGCTCTCTCGCGAGCCCCAACTTCGATTTGACTATCAATTTAATGGGGATGTATGGCCGGTCTCCGGTAATTTGTATATTCTATTAATGTTATGAAATGATAGGCAATATAAATAATCACCAAAGGCCTTCCATCACCGCAAATGAACCTCCCGCCAAGGGCATGCCGTCTTGCATGAAAAGCCGAGGTAGCTGTTTTAAATGGCCGGTTTTTGGTATAAAATATCGTCCTTCAAATTGTCGGAGGCGATCCTTAATCAAGGCAAGAAGGCGGACCCCAGGCTGCCTGAAAAGGCAAATAAAAATTTGGCGGGGGAAGGCGCCAAAGTAGGCAAGGCTAGCGGTGCCAAGACCCACGACGATGCAAGGCAGCAGGTCGATAAGTCGTTGAGACTTGAAGCCGATGTGGCGCGCGAAGCGAGGACAGATCTTAGCGCGGGCACCGGACATGTGGACGCGCTGACGGCGGCCAGGACGCTGATTTCGGCGCGCGGTCGGGCACCCAGTTTCACCGGAACCGACGGCAGCCCATTGCCTGCTCCCGGAATACAGCACCCCGGCATCGCGCCGATCGGCCAAAGCCCCGGCCTCAACAAACACCTGGTCACCGGTGATCCACGGAACCTGGAAATAGCCATGGGCCAAAGCGGATATGCCCCCTCCCAGCAAAAAGTTTATGCACTGACGATCAATAAGTACGTCCAGCAAATGCTGAAAAACAGATTCGACTGGAGCAGTCCCGATTACAACGGCGGCAAGATTCTTGCCATCGGACCGGACAACGTAATCATCCACGGCCACCACAGAATGGTCGCCGCCGAGATCGTTCGCCGGCTTACCGGAAGAGATATTTTCGAAGGGCCTAACCCGATCGTTTCCGAGGGCCGCTGGGTAAGGATGGACACTATTAAAAGAGCGTCCCGTCCGATGGGATGGCGGGGCATTGGCGTCGAGGGGCCGCCGCCGGTCACCGGCCCAACAGGCGGGACCGCCACCGCTCCCGGCCCGGGATAACCCGCCGGCGGCGGCCGGAATCACCCCAGCATGCCGCGGATCTTGCTCTCGTACTCCGGGAAATAACGAGAGATGACGGGTAGGTCGAAGCGGCCGAGAATGCTGGTGTTGGACTCACGCGCAAGCAGGAATTCAAAGGACTTCTCCACCAGGGTCTCAGCGGGAACGGCGCCGCCGGTCAGCTTTTCATAAACGTCCGGGCTCACTGTCACCGTGTGGGTTGTCGTCCTTCCCGCCGTCACCGTTACCTTGAAAGTGGTCTCATCCGTTTTCTCGACAACAATCGTCATGTCTGGTTCCTTTCACCATTGCCCTGCGCCACCGACAGGTTAACAAGGGCCAAAGCCGTTGTCGCCATAGATCCCGATCAACGCCGGCCAGATGCCACGAAGCCGCCTTGACCTGTTTGGGGGAATGCTACAGCATTCGTCCTCGATTCGCCGTTCCGGCGAATGGTTTCGTTATCGCGGCGCTTGCATTAAAGGACGGCGTCCGTCCGGGGGAAGTGGCAGAGACATTGATCTCCGAGATCTCAGAGGTTTCGAGAAAACGGATGCACGCTGGCGCAAATTCCGTTCCATTCTGTTTGCTGCCGGCGGAACGCCATAGGTCCACGATCGGCAAAGACTTAAGGCGTGATGGCTAACAAAATAAATCTTGTGTCAGTGAGTTTTCTCGTCGCCAGCAACAACGCCCAGGAACGCCAGGCGGCCAAGGGCATCCTCCATACACTGGGGGCAAGGAATATTCGCCTCGTTCCCAACGGTTTCGAAGCCATCGCGGAAATGAAAAGATTTCCGGCCGATGTTGTCTTCTGCGAGTGGGACATGTCGCCCTAACTGGTCATCGTAACCATCGGGGCGCAACCGGTTCCCTGATGATGCAAGCGATTCCGCCGTGAAAAAAAGGATGATAAGGAAGTGGGCAAAAGCATGATAAGCATGATAAGAGAGCGCCAAGATGACATCGGCACTCATCACGCCGTTTGATAATGGTTAGCCATGGCGCAAATTTTGCCGTGGCTGCTGGATGATAAGCCGGGAATGGGACCGCAAATGAGCAATGCCGACGCAATAAAGGAAAAATTTCTTCAGTCCCTGGATCAAAGCCGAATTGGGACCGAGCCATTCCGGCATTGGTATCTCAGCGACGTGTTCCCGGAGGAATCCTGTAGCGCCATAAAGGCGCTCCCTTTCGACCCGCCCAGGATAGAGGATACCGAGGGAAAGCGGGAAACGCACAATAGCACCAGAACGTTCTTTTCAGTGGACTGGCGACGCCGCTTCGATGTTTGCCGGGACATGGCGGAGGCGTTGCAAAGCAAGGCAACCGTCAGGAAGCTGGAACAGACCTGCGGGACAAGCCTGAGGGGAAGTTTCCTGCGCATCGAATATTGCCAGGACACGGACGGCTTTTGGCTGGAGCCCCACACCGACATAGGGGCAAAACTGTTCACCTTGTTGGTCTACCTGTCAACGAACCCGGAGTCGAAAAATTGGGGCACCGATGTTCTTGACGAAGACATGAACATCGCCGCTACCATCCATTACGAATTCAATTGCGCACTCATTTTCATTCCGGCGGCGAATACCTGGCACTCTTTCAGCAAGCGGCCCATCAACGGCGTGCGGAAAACGATCATTATCAATTACGTCAAGGACGAATGGCGGGCCCGGCAAGAACTCGCTTACCCCGATCAAGCCGTTGGCTGAAGCGTTTGATTTTGCTTACATGAACGACCTCAACATTGGCGTCATTGGCAACTCCACATTCGGCGCCCTCATCGACAAGCGCGGACGGGTGGTCTGGGCCTGTTTTCCCCGCTTTGACGGCGATCCGGTTTTTTCCTATCTTCTCAACGACAGTGGCAAGTCGGATTCCGAAATCGGCTTCTTCGACATTGAGGTCGAAAACTTCGCCCGCTCGGAACAGTATTATCAGCACAATACCGCCATCCTGACGACCACTCTTTTCGACAACAATGGCGCGGCGCTCGAAATCACCGACTTCGCCCCACGTTTCAAGAAACTCGAGCGGATGTTCCGGCCGATGATGATAGTCCGCCTGATCAGACCCGTCATCGGCCACCCGCGCATCCGCGTCCGCCTTCGCCCCACTCATTCCTACAACGCCGCAAGGCCGCAGTGGACGCGCGGCTCCAACCATATCCGTTACGTGGCCCCCAATTTGACCCTGCGTTGCACCACCGACGCGCCGGTTTCGTTCGTGTTCAACGAAGTTCCCTTTGTTCTGGAAGAGCCGTTCACCCTGTTGCTGGGCGCCGATGAAAGCCTGACCTCGCCGATCGACGAAACCGGCCGTCAGTTCTTCGAACGCACCCAGGATTATTGGCGGGAATGGTCGCGCTACTTGGCGGTTCCCTTCGAATGGCAAGAGGCGGTGATCCGGGCCGCTATCACGTTGAAACTTTGCAGCTTCGAGGAAAGCGGCGCCATCATCGCCGCCATAACCACCTCCATTCCCGAGTCGGCCGACAGTGGGCGCAATTGGGACTACCGCTATTGCTGGCTGCGCGACGCCTTTTTCACGGTCAAGGCGTTGAACAGGTTGGGCACGACGCGGACCATGGAAGAACATTTGCGCTATATCACCAACATCATCGTCGGCGCCGACAACGGTCATCTTCAACCCGTCTACGGCATCGCGCTTGACAAGCGTCTGACCGAGACCAAGGTGCCGACGCTCGGCGGTTATCGCGGCATGGGGCCGGTCCGCAAGGGTAATCAAGCCCACGAGCATATCCAAAACGACGTTTACGGCAGCGTCATCCTCGCCGCCACCCAGGCTTTTTTTGACGAGCGTTTGACCCGGCCTGGCGATCCACAATTGTTCGAACGCCTGGAAGCGGTCGGCGGCCGGTGCCTGGATCTTTATGACAAACCGGACGCGGGACTGTGGGAACTGCGCACCAAATCCAGGGTTCATACCTATTCCAGCGCCATGTGCTGGGCGGGCGTCGATCGGTTGGCGAAAATTGCCGAGCGCCTGGGCAAATCATCCCGGGCCGCCTATTGGCGCGATAATGCCTATAGGATGCGCGAGGTGATCTTAAAAAAAGCCTTCGACACAAAACAAAACAGTTTTGTCGAGAGTTTCAACGGCACGGAAGTGGATAGCAGTCTCCTACTGCTCTATGAACTCGGCTTCATTGAAGCCACCGATCGTCGTTTTGTCGGCACCGTGGAAGCCACCGAGCGACAACTCAAACAGGGCAAGCACCTCTTTCGCTATCAGGTGGAAGACGATTTCGGCAAGCCCAAAACGACGTTCAATATCTGCACTTTTTGGTTTATTGACGCGCTCGCCGCCACCGGACGCAGCGCGGAAGCGCGAGATTTATTCGAAAATATGCTAAACTGCCGCAATCACCTGGGATTGCTGTCCGAGGATCTGGACCCGGAAACGGGGGAGCTGTGGGGAAACTTCCCGCAGACCTATTCCATGGTCGGGCTCATTAACTCTGCCATGCTCTTGAGCAAAAGCTGGAGAGAGGCCTTTTGAGACGTCTCGTCGTCGTTTCCAACCGCGTCACCATCGCCACCGACACCCGGGCCCGGGCCGGGGGGTTAGCGGTGGCCCTTCTTGAGATGATGCAGGGCCATGGCGGCCTTTGGTTCGGATGGAGCGGCAAGACTTCGGCGATGATGCCGTCGAAACCGACACTCACCAAATCAGGCGGCATCACCTATGCGACCGTCGATCTGACCCGCAAGAACTATGCCGAGTACTATAACGGTTTCGCCAACCGTTCTCTTTGGCCTCTGTTCCATTACCGCCTCGACCTGGCGGCGTTCAAAAAACAGAATTATTCCGGCTACCTTCAGGTGAACACGCTGTTCGCCAGCAAACTCAGGCCGCTTCTCAAACCCAATGACCTCATCTGGATTCACGATTACCACCTCATTCCCATGGGCGAGGAGTTGCGCAAGGCGGGTATCAAGCAACCGATGGGGTTCTTTCTTCACACCCCTTTCCCACCGTTGGAGATTCTCACCGCCCTTCCCTCGCATCACGCCTTGGTCAAGGCGATATGCGCTTACGACGTGGTCGGCTTCCAGACCGAAAACGATTTGCGCACCTTTCTCGATTATGTCGTCCACGAGGCCAATGGCGGCATGCTGGGCGATCACTTGGTTCATGCCTTCGGCAGGACGATCAAGGTCGAAGTCTTTCCCATCGGCATTGACACCGAATACATCGTCAAGACCGGTTTAATGGCGCCCCGGTCCGGTTTGGCCAAACGGGTGACGACAGTTCCCGACGGTTATGACCGGATCATTGGCGTCGACCGTCTGGATTACAGCAAGGGACTAGTCGAACGATTTCATTCTTTCGAACACTTTTTGGAAAACTACCCCACCTATCGGGGCCGGGTGATGCTGATGCAAATCGCCTCGCCGTCCCGCTCCGAAGTGCCTGAGTACAAAGACATCTGCCGTGTCCTGGAAGCCGAAGCCGGTCACATCAACGGCCGTTTCGCCGAATTCGACTGGGTGCCCATCAATTACCTGAACAAAAGTTTCACCCGCCAAAACCTGATTGGGCTCTACCGGGCTAGCCGCATTGGTTTGGTGACCCCCCTTCGCGACGGCATGAACCTGGTGGCCAAGGAGTACGTGGCGGCGCAAAACCACCATGATCCCGGCGTTCTGGTGCTATCCCGCTTTGCCGGCGCGGCCCGCGAACTGGATGCCGCCCTGATCGTCAATCCCTATGATTTCGACGCCGTCGCCGATGCCATCGCCAGCGGCCTCGAGATGTCCCTGGAGGAACGGCGCAAACGGTGGACGGCAATGATGGAGACGGTGCGAAACAACACCTTCCAAAGCTGGGGCAAAAGTTTCCTCAAGGTTCTCAAAAAAGCTCCCTATGAGTGACGGGAAAGAGGTCCGCACCGCGCTTATCGCCGATATCGGCGGCACCAACGTTCGTTTTGCCCTCTCCCAAGCCGGTGGCCCGGCGCGGCAAGTGAAGGTCCTATCCTGCGAAAACTTTCCCGGTCCGGCGGCGGCGGCGCGGGCCTACCTGGAAGAGATCGGCAAAACCGGCCCGGCGGCGCCCAACCACGGCGCCTTCGCCGTCGCCTCGCCGATTACCGGCGACCGGGTAAAAGTGACCAATCACCCCTGGTCCTTTTCCATCGCCGCGATGCGCCGGAGTCTTGGTCTGACAAACTTGCAAGTGATCAATGATTTCACCGCCATCGCCCTGTCCGTTCCCCGGCTGACGGCGGCGGACCGCCTTAAGGTGGGCGGCGGCGAAGCGGCGCCCGATGCCCCGATCGCCGTTCTCGGTCCCGGTACCGGGCTCGGCGTTTCGGGCCTGCTGCCAACGAACACCGGCTGGACGCCTCTGGAGACGGAAGGCGGCCACGTGACCATGGCGGCGGCCAACGACCGCGAGCAAGCGGTCCTCGCCATCCTCCGCCAATCATTCGGCCATATCTCCGCCGAGCGGGTGATATCCGGTCCGGGTTTGTGCAACCTGTACGTGGCGATTTGCCGGCTGGACGGCCTAGATTTAGCGGCCGAACCAATACCGGACCTAGTGACCGAGCGGGGCCTTGACGGGTCTTGTCCGATCGCCGCCGAGGCGCTTGCGATGTTCTCCGCCATGCTCGGCACCATCGCCGCCGACCTAGCCTTGAGCCTCGGCGCCCTGGGCGGTGTCTATGTGGCCGGCGGCATCGTCCCGAAACTGGGAGAGGCTTTCGCCACCTCGCCGTTCCGCCGCCGCTTCGAGGATAAGGGACGCTTCTCCGGCTATCTCGCCGCCATCCCCACCTTCGTCATCACCCACGAACTGCCCGCCTTCATCGGCCTCAGCGAGATCCTCGAATGAAAAATCAAGCGATTCGGCTTTGGCCATCGTTCGCAGGAGGCAGATTGATCAGACGGGAAAAGATTGATGAAAAAGTTATGTTTTTTGCTGATCGTGCTGATCTGGTTAATGCCAACGCTCAACCTCAGAGCCGACGAAATCCCCATTATCGACGCCCATAGCCAGGCCTAGAAAGATATACCGCTTGAGCGCATCATTGCGCTGATGGACGAAGCCGGGGTCTCGCGCACGATCCTTGCCGCCCGGCATGGCACATCGATCAAGGATTAGGTGAAATTCGCCGCCAAGCAACCCGGACCGCATTACCGCAGCTGTACGTAGCAAGAGCACCGCCTACCAGGACAAGGGGACCAGGGAATTCCGGAAATCTCTTGCCAAGCAGCTCAAGTTTCCTCAGTTCGCGGCCATTGCCGAAGTCTTGATGTATCACACCAGGAAGACCAACAAGAAGGGCCATACCATCGCCCCCGAGGTGGCATTCCCGCCCGGACACGTTCGCCAAGGTGTTATCCGTTTCTACGCCGGAAAGTTGGGGAGCCTCTTCCTCGGCATTTTCCGTGGCTTCTAGTTTGGGGAGGGCTTCTACCTCCGGCCCGGCTTCCGGTGAGGGCTGTTGTTCCGTCTCTGGCTCTGGGGTTCCCTCGGGCTTTTTGCCGCCATCCGCTTCGGCTTTATCTTCGGCCATGGCCGCCTCCGGGTTGCTTACAATTCAGACTACCATCATAGAGCGCCCGCGCAAGGTTCCGCCGGAGTCAGGGTTCATTTTCTCAGCACCCCGCCGGTCGCCGCTTCGACACTGGCGATCACTTTCTCGGCGACGGCGTCTATTTCGGTATCGGTGAGGGTTTTCTCGGTGGGCTGTAAGACGACGTTAATGGCCAGCGACTTCTTACCCTCGCCGAGATTGCCGCCGGCGAAAAAATCAAAGACACAGACCTCGGAGATCAGCACCGCATCGGCGTTCTTGGCGGCGCGCAACAGCGCCTCGGCGGTGATGTCCTTACCGACGACGAAAGCGAAATCGCGTTCCACCGGCTGAAAAGACGGCAATTCGAGATGCGGCTTGGCGGCGGTTTTCCTGGTTTTTGGCTTAGGAAAATTGTCGAGGAAAATTTCGAAACCGACGATTGGTCCCTTGACGTCCATTTTCCGCAACACTCGCGGATGGATTTCGCCAAAAGATGCAAACACCATTTTCGGACCTAAACGGAAAAGTCCTGAACGGCCGGGATGGTACCAGGGCGGGGCATCGTTAGCGATCGTAAGTTTATCCACCGGCAGGGCAAGTTCGCCGAACACCGCCAAGGTATCGGCCTTGGCATCGAAAACATCGACTGGCCGGGAGGGTTCAGCCCAACTGCGAGGGCCGCTCCGTCCGGCACGCACACCGGCGGCGACCATGCTCTGATTCTCCGGACGGTCGCCCGCGAAACACGGTCCGATCTCGAACAAGCAGGCATCGGAGGTGCCGCTGTCGGTGTTGCGTCCGACGGCGGAAATCAAGTTGGGAAGGATCGACGGACGCATCGCGTCCAGGTCCGAGCTAATGGGATTGAGCAAGCGAATGGAGTCCGGCGCGCCGCCGAACAATTCCGCCTCGGCCAACGGCATGAAAGACAAAGTAACCGCCTCGACCAATCCGCGCCCGGCCAGTACCCGGCGAGCAGTGGCGCGGCGGCGCTGGGACGCATCCAGGGCTGGTGGCGGCAGGGTGGAGGGGCGTTCCATTGTCACCGTCGGGATATTGTCATAGCCAAAGACACGCACGATCTCTTCGACCAGGCAGGCTTCGCCGACGATGTCGCCCCGCCACGAAGGCACGGAAACACGCCATTGTGCATCCGCATCCGCGTGCGCGACCGCGAAGCCAAGCACGTCGAATATCCTTTTGGTCTCTTCTCCCGACACCTCGACGCCGCCAAGGGCCTGGACCCGTCCATGGCGGAAACCGATGTCGCGTTTCCACTCGGGCTCCTTTCCAGCGATCACCGGCTCGGATGCCTCGCCGCCGCAAAGATCAAGGATCAGGCGGGTGGCAATCTCCAAGCCGGGGGCCAGGAAGGACGGATCAACACCGCGTTCGAAACGAAAGCGCGCATCCGAGGTCAGATTGAGTTTGCGGCCCGTCGCCGCCGTCCGCACGGAATCGAAATAAGCGCACTCGATATAGACGTTGACGGTCTCGGCCGCACAGCCCGACCGCTCACCGCCGATGACTCCACCCAAAGCCTGTACGTGATCGTCGTCGGCGATCACCGTCATCGCCGCATCCAAGTCGTATTCCCCGCCGTCGAGGGCCAAGATCGACTCGCCGGGCTCGGCCAGCCTGACGCGAAGATCGCCTTTGATCTTGTCGGCATCGAAAACATGCAGCGGCCGGCACAGGTCCAAGGCTATCAGGTTGGTGATATCGACCAGGGCCGAAATGGGACGCAAGCCGACGGCTAGCAGCTTGTCCTTGAGCCAGCCGGGGCTTTCGCCGTTGCCGAGTCCACGGATGTAACGGCCGATGAAATAAGGACAAGCGTCGGCGTCGGCGGATGGGAAGTCCAGATGCACCTTAATCGGGCTTTCAAAGACGCCAGGCACCGGCAAGACGTTCAGGGGCTTCAACATTCCCAGACCCGAGGCCGCCAGATCGCGGGCAACGCCACGTACGCCCAGGCAGTCGCCGCGGTTCGGGGTGATGGCGATATCAATGACGGGATCGGCAAGCCCCATCACCTCGACGGCGGTGGCGCCGAGGGCGGCGGTGGCGGGCAATTCGATAATGCCCTGATGTTCGTCCGACAACCCCATCTCGCGTTCGGACAGCAACATGCCGTTGCTGGCGACACCCCGAATCTTGGCCTTTTTGAGCTTCAAATCGATGCCGGGAACATAACAGCCAGCGGCAGCGAAGACGCCTTTCATGCCGACCCGCGCGTTCGGCGCGCCGCAAACCACGGTCATCGTTTCAGTGCCGGTGTTGACTTGGCAGACCTGGAGCTTATCGGCATCGGGGTGTGGCTTGGCCTCGATGACCTGGGCGACAACGAAATTCTCCATTCCCTTGGCCCGATCGGTAACGCCTTCCACTTCCAGGCCCAACATGGTCAGCCGCTCGGTGATCTCAGCGACGCCCACCGTCGTCTCAAGATGATCACGCAGCCAGGAGAGGGTGAATTTCATGAATTGAGGCCTCCGACCATCGTCGGCACGTCGAAAGCGCTGAAGCCGTAGTGACGGAGCCACCTGAGATCGGATTCAAAGAACGTCCGCAAGTCGGCAATGCCGTACTTGAGCATGGCCAGGCGCTCGATACCCATGCCGAAAGCGAAGCCCTGATACTTGCCCGAATCGATGCCGCAGTTCTCCAGCACCTTGGGATTGACCATGCCGCAGCCGAGAATCTCCAGCCAGTCGTCGCCATGGCCGATGCGCAATTCGCCTCCTTCGCGGATGCAGCCGATATCCACTTCCGCCGATGGCTCGGTAAAGGGAAAGTAGCTGGGACGGAAGCGCACTGGCAAATCTTCGAGATCAAAATAGGCCCGGCAGAATTCGATCAGGCAGCCCTTCAAATGACCCATATGCGTCGACTCGTCGACCACCAGGCCCTCGATCTGATGAAACATCGGCGAGTGTGTGGCGTCATAATCGCAGCGGTAGGTGCGCCCCGGCACGATGATGCGGACAGGAGGCTTTTGCCGTTGCATGGTGTGGATCTGAACCGGCGAGGTGTGGGTGCGAAGGAGCATGCGGTGGCCATCTTTCTCGCCCGGCAGATAGAAAGTGTCGTGCTCCTGGCGAGCTGGGTGATCCGGCGGGATGTTCAGGGCTGTAAAATTATACCAATCATCCTCGATGTCCGGGCCCTCGGCAATGGCGAAACCCATCTCGCCCAGAATGGCGACAACCTCGTCCATGGTTTGGCTAATGGGATGAACGCGGCCCGGCTTTTGCGGGCGCGCCGGCAGGGTCACATCCACCGCATCGGCCATCAGACGGGCATCAACGCCGGCGTCGGCGAGGTCGCGTTTACGCTCCTCGATGGCGGTGGCAACCTTAGTTTTAAGAGCATTGAGAGCCAGGCCGACGGTCTTGCGACGCTCCGGGTCCAAACTCCCCAGTTGCTTCATGAAGCCTGTGATGCGCCCCTTCTTGCCCAGTTCCTCGACCCGGATCGCTTCTAGCTGGTCAAGGGTCGTTGCCGCCGCCGTGACCTCTAAAATCTTGCTTTGAATGGCCTCCGGATCGTCCATCATTGCCGCACCTATTGAAGATTTAAAAGGGAGCCGCCCCGCTAGAGCGTATCAAGTTTGCTCGGTTCCAACCCGCTCCCAAACTTCATAAATGATATCAGCTTTAATTTAAGCCGTGCTGGCAAGAGCGGTCTGGACCTGTTCGACCAAGGCCTTGAACGCGTCCGGCTCCCTTACCGCCAGATCGGCAAGCACCTTGCGGTCGAGTTCGATGCCGGCCTTGCCCAGCCCATTCATGAACTGGGAATAGGTAAGGCCATGCTCGCGGGCGCCGGCGTTGATGCGTTGAATCCACAACCTGCGGAACGAGCGCTTGCGCGTACGGCGGTCGCGGTAGGCATATTGCAACCCCTTTTCGACGCGCTCGATGGCGGCACGAAAAACGTTCTTGCTCCGGCCGCGGTAGCCACGGGCCTGGCGGATAACCTTTTTATGCCTGGCGTGCGCGGTAACGCCCCTGCTGACTCGCGTCATGGAACCGCCCTCCCCTTGTCAACCATTTGGCATATAGGATTTGACGATGCGGGCGTCGACGTCTGAAAGAATCCCGGTGCCACGCGCCTTGCGTTTCATTTTTTTCGAACGCTTGCGCAAGTTATGGCGCAGGCTCGAGGCGCTGGCCCGGACCTTGCCGGAAGCGGTCAGGCAAAACCGTTTTTTGGCGCTTGCCTTGGTCTTTATTTTGGGCATTTTGTTTCCTTGGATTTTTTAGATGACGGTTTTCAGCGGCTGGGCATGCCCTTGCAACCGAAATGAACAGGTTTTGGGCCGGACCGCTTTTGAAGGCGTGGGTTATAATGGCCCCGTGCCGGGAATGCAAGTCGGTGGACGTTGCCGAGCTTGGGAAGAAAATTCAACATTCAAGACTTGACCCCACATTTGTGCAAGCCATGACGTTTTTGCCCTCAGCCTGTCAGCTCCTTCTGATGCGTCTTCACAAGGTCCGCCATGCTGTTGAAGACCATATCATATTTCGGCATTTGGCCGGGCCGCATGGTGGCGCCAAAACCTTCCTGATCATTGAGCCGATAAATCCAGCAACTGCTTAGTCCGAAGTTATTGGATGGGGCATGATCATGAAACATGCTCTCCGCGGTATGTAATATCTGATTTTTCTCAATACCAATCCTCGCCAACTGCTCAAGCATATACTTAAAATTCCGAGTTGATGGTTTGTAGGAACCGATGTCCTCCGCCGTATAGACAGCATCGAACTCCACCTGAAGTTTTGTATTGCCGTGAGCAAAGCTGGCATTGTCAACATTGGACAACACGACCAGCCTATAAAACTTCTTTAGATATTGAAGCGCGCCGGCACTGTCTTCAAAGGCGGGCCAATTTTTTACGGACTGGCCGTAGGCAAGACAGTCATCCCACGTCACGGACACGCCCCATTCTTCGGCAAGGCGTTTAAACTACCGCAAGAAGCTCGGCATAACGTTTCGCGGGCGTTTGCCGTTGCGTGGTGGGTTCATGAAAGGCATGTGCTTCGAGGATTTGATCACGCGACAGGGAGTGGCCGACACGGCTGGTGAGTGGTTTCAGTCCGGCAAGCATGCCGCTTTTCTAGTCGATCAGAGTGCCATAAATATTGAATGTGAGGGCCTTGAAGTCAGTCAATAGCATCAGCGCTCTCCTAGATTCCGGATGGGTCATGCAACGCCCTGACCAATAGCTTGACCCCATCGGCGAGAATTGCTTGCCACGGCGCAAAAATCCGCGGTTGGTATGCAACACGGGCTCGCTGACGGTTCAGCGATAACGCCACAACTCCCAACAATGGAGATGTTGTTTAAGCCCGATACGAAAACAGCGGCTTTGGGAAACCTATTTTAGGAGAGCCTCTGCCCTGAGCCGCCGCCACCGAAGCTTTTATTTCGGGGCGATGACCATGGTCATCATCCGGCCTTCCAGTTTCGGAAATTGCTCGACCTTGGTCAAATCATCCAGTTCCTCGCGAACCCGGTCCAGCACCTTCATGCCAAGTTCCTGGTGGGCCATCTCGCGGCCACGAAAACGAATGGTGATCTTGACCTTGTCGCCGTCGTCCAGAAAACGACGCGCATTGCGCATTTTTACTTCGTAGTCATGGACATCGATGCTGGGACGCATCTTGATTTCCTTGACATCGATGGTTTTCTGCTTTTTGCGGGCTTCGTGTTGTTTCTTCTGCTTCTCGTACTTGAATTTTCCATAGTCGAGAATTTTGCAGACCGGAGGATCGGCATTAGGCGAAACCTCGACCAAATCCAGGCCGACTTCGTATGCCATTTCGATGGCTTCCTCAACGGAGACGACGCCGACCATTTCGCCATCGGCGCCAACGACGCGGATGTTCAACGCATCGATTGATTCATTGACACGCGGTCCTTTGCGGACTGGTGTCTGGTTAAAAGGCCGTCTCGCTATTTAACAATCTCCCTCGGTTGTGTCGGTTGACATGTGTAAGTTGTTTTGGCCGCGTCCCGAGTGCAAATTCACTTCGCAAGAGGACCGCGAGCTTCCTTGGCCAGTCTAGCGGTTGCCTCCGCAAGTGCAAGAATTTCCTGGGATTCCCCGCCCAGGCGACGGATTGCGACGGTCTCTTGCTCCAATTCGCGCTTACCGACGACGAGGATGACCGGGACTTTGGCCAGGCTGTGCTCGCGGATTTTATAATTGATCTTCTCGTTGCGCAGGTCCATTTCGGCAGCAAGACCGACTTCCTTCAAGGCGCCAAGAACCCGGCCAGCGTAGTCGTCGGCATCGCCGGTAATGGTGGCGACCACTACCTGAAGGGGGGCCATCCAGAACGGCAGTTTGCCGGCAAAATGTTCGATCAGAATGCCGATGAAACGTTCGAAGGAACCCAAGATCGCCCGGTGCAACATGACCGGCCGGTGTTTGTCGCCATCCATGCCGATAAAAGTGGCATCCAGGCGTTCAGGCAAAACAAAATCCACCTGCAGGGTGCCGCACTGCCATTCGCGGCCGATGATATCGCGCAAGACGAATTCCAGCTTCGGCCCGTAAAAAGCCCCTTCACCGGGATTGAGCTTAACTTCCAAACCGGTGGCGGCGCTGGCTTCCTTCAGCGCCGCCTCGGCCTTGTCCCATGTTTCGTCGGAACCAGCGCGCACCGGTGGCCGATCGGCGAACTTAACGACCACGTCTTCGAAACCAAAGTCTTTGTAGATGGCCAAGAGCAGTTCACAAAAGGCCGTGGTCTCGGCGGTGATCTGCTCTTCGGTGCAAAAGATATGGGCGTCGTCCTGGGTGAAGGCGCGAACTCGCATCAAGCCGTGAATGGCGCCCGACGGCTCGTTGCGGATGCAGGATCCGAATTCAGCCATGCGGATGGGAAGATCACGGTAACTGGTGATGCCCTGACGGTAAATCTGCACATGGCAGGGACAGTTCATGGGCTTCAAGGCCAGCACCTTGTCTTCGTCCTCGGTAGTGAACATCTGGTCGCGGAACTTCTCCCAATGCCCGGACGCTTCCCACAGGCGGCGGTCGACCAGTAGTGGGGTGTTGACTTCGATATATCCGGCCGCTTCGAGGCGCCAGCGTATGTAATCCTGGATTTTGCGATAGAGCTTCCATCCCTTGGGATGCCAAAAGACCGAGCCGGCGGCTACATCCTGCAAATGAAAGAGGCCCATCTCGCGCCCCAAGCGGCGGTGATCGCGTTTTTCAGCCTCCGCCAACATGTGGAGGTGGGATTTGAGCTGCTTTTCATTGCTCCAGGCGGTGCCGTAGATACGTTGGAGCATTTCATTCCTGGCATCGCCACGCCAATAGGCGCCGGCCAACTTCATCAGCTTGAAAGCCTTTCCGAGCTTACCCGTCGACGGCAGATGTGGCCCCCTGCAGAGATCAATGAAATCACCCTGGCGGTAAACCGAGATTTCCTCGCCCTCTGGCAAATCGCGGATGATCTCCGCCTTGTACAACTCACCCCGGTCGTTGAAGAAGGAAATGGCCTCGTCGCGCTTCCATGTCTCCCTGATGATGGTCTCGTCGCGGCCGACGATTTCCAACATGCGCGCCTCGATCTTCTCCAGATCTTCAGGAACGAAAGGGGCCGGGCGGGCAAAGTCATAATAAAAACCGCCCTCGATGGCGGGTCCGATGGTCACCTGGGTTTCGGGGAACAGTTCCTTGACCGCCTCTGCCATGACATGGGCGGCATCATGGCGGATGATTTCCAAGGCGTCCTCGTCCTTGGCCGTGACGATGGAGATTTCCACATCGTTTTCGATCGGCTCCGACAAGTCCTTCATCTCGCCGTTGACACGCAGGGCCAAGGCCGCCTTGGCAAGGCCCGGTCCGATATCGGTGGCAACCTGCAAGCCGGTAACGGAGCCGTCAAAGGTGCGGACGCTACCGTCCGGTAAGGTAATGGCGACCATGAAAAAACCGTTTTTAAGTCCTGAACCTTGGATTGGTGGCGGAATGTAAGGGGATTCGGGTGCCTGTCAAGAAGCCAGCTTATTCGCTAACATTCCCGTCACTTCCTCGACGGAGAGGGCGGAGAGCCATTGCCGCCCAAGGATCGTTACGTCGGCGCCACGCTGGCCGCACAAGGCAGGATTGGAATCGGCGGAATAAAGTACCAGTGAGGGGCAACCGGCGGCGGCAATCAAGTGCATCGGTCCGGTGTCGTTACCGACGGAGAGGGAAGCAGCGCCGGCGAGGGTAGCAATATCGAAGAGATCCGTTTTCCCGGCAAGATTCCTGAAGCCGGGACAGCCATTGGCAATCGCCGACAAAAGGCCCGCCTCGGCGTCGCTGCCCAGCAACACCGGTTCGATCTCCCGCTCCGCCAGCCACCGGGCCAGCTCGCTGAAACGTTCCTCAGGCCAGCGCTTGCCCGGACGATGCACCGCCCCGCCCGGCACCAAAAGGGCAAAACGATCCTTGAGCTGCAAGCGGCCAATGTCGGCCTTGACCCAGGACAGATCGGGCGGCGGCACGTCGGCGATGCCGGCCATTTTCAACTGTTCGGCTTGGCGGTCGAAGGTATGCATGAAATCCCGGCGCGGGTTGTCATGGGGGTGCGAACAGCCAGCAGCAATTCCTGACCACTCCGGATAGGGAGCCGACCAAAACAAGCGATGGTAAAATGATGACCGGGCCGAGGTCTGGAGGTCGTAGACACGCTCGAAGCCACCTTTCCGCAAATGTCGGCGAAGGCCGAACCAGCCGACGGGGTCAAGGCCGGCGGGGCGGCCGCCGGTCCAAACATCGTTAAAATAACCACTTGCCACGGCAAAAGCGGCGAAAGGATTGGTGGTTAGCAAGGTGACATGAGCATTGGCGTGATGCCGGCGGATGGCCGCGAAAGGACCCAGAGCCTGGATAAAATCGCCCAATGCTCCCAGCTTGATGACCAGAATCCGCGACGGCTTCGGTGCCGCCATCAAGACGATTCTCTCAAATGCAAAACCTCGTTGTAGACCTCCAGGGTCTTGAACGACATGGTTTGCTTGGAAAAGTTCTCCCGCACGTTGGCGATGGCTTTTTCGGCAAGTTGTTGGCGTGCCGGTTTCTTGAGGTCGAGCACATGGGCAATGGCGGCGGCAAGGGCGGCCGCGTCGGCGGGCGGGACTAGCCAGCCGGTCTCGCCCTTGATAATGGTCTCGCGGACGCCGCCATGGTTGGAAGCAACAACGGGCCGGCCCAGCGCCTGGGCCTCCGGAACCACCCGCCCGAATGCTTCCGGATCCGTGGAGGCGGAGACTACCACATCGGTCAGCATGTAAGCCGCCGGCATGTCGCCACAATGATCGACGACGCGGAAGATCCTGCCAAGATTATTTTTGGTGATCAGGGCCTCCAGTTCGCGCCGGTAATCGCTACGTCCCTGATCCGAACCGACTAATAGACAGCGAATGTCGCGTCTCCCCAACGCGGCGATGGCGTTGATGAACACCGTCTGCCCCTTCCAACGGGTCAGGCGTCCGGGCAGCATGATCACCGGCAGGCCGTCGGCAAGGCGCCATATTTTAGCCAATTTCACCATCCGTTCGGCGGTGACATTGTCGGGGTTGAAACGGGAAAGGTCGACACCCCGGTGAATGACGCGGATTTTTGCCGCCGGAACCCCATAGACCCGGCGGACATGGCCGGCGATGAATGTGGAAATAGCGATCACCCGTTCGCCCTTGGTCATCACCGAGTTGGAGTAACGCTTTAACCAGCTGCCGGCCCCGTACGTGCCGTGAAAGGTAGTGATAAATCGCCGGTTCGTCCGTTTGGCGGCGAAATAAGCGCTCCATGCCGGGGCGCGGGAGCGGACATGCACGATATCGACGCCTTGCTGACCGATCAGATCACTCAGGCGGGCAATGTTGGCATGCATTACCAACGGGTTTTTGCTATCGACCGGCAACAGAAAATGTTCCGCCCCGGCCTGTTTCAGGTCGTGTTGCAAAGGCCCGCCCGCCGAGGCGACGAGAGCGCGGCCGCCGGCATCGACGATGGCCTGGGCGATTTCCACCGTCCCGCGCTCAACACCGCCGGAGCCGCCCAACGCCGGCAGGACCTGCAAAACGTTTGCCATGCGCCCGGCGGAATCGGAACTTCCGCCAGCCAACCGTTCCGCCGACAAGACGGCGGTGTTATTATCTACGGCCGCGTTCATCCGCCGCATTCACAGTAAGGCGCAAAAATTGCCATGAGTGAACCGATGATATCCCATCCCCCTCCTCGGGGGATACTAACATGCGGCGATGGCGCCGCAATCGCCTATCACCATCTTCCCGGCGCTTCTCCCGGGGTGATGTTCTGCACCGGCTTGATGTCCGACATGACCGGCGACAAGGCACTTTGCCTGGAGGACTTTTGCCGTCGGCGGGGACAGGGTTTCATCAGATTTGATTACCGGGGTCACGGCGCCTCCTCGGGAGATATCGCCGCCGGCACCATCGGCGAGTGGGCCGATGACACCGTCGCCATACTCGACGAAGTAACCAAAGGGCCGCAAGTTTTGGTCGGATCTTCCATGGGCGGCTGGATCATGCTGCTCGCCGCGTTGCGCCGCCCACGGCGCGTTGTCGGCCTTCTCGGCATCGCCGCGGCGGCCGATTTTACCGAGGACCTGTTCGCCAGCGGCCTGACGGTGGCGCAAAAGCAGGCGATCGAACGACAAGGCTTTACCGAAATTCCCAGCGACTACAGCGACCAACCCTATATTATCACCAAGGCCCTGATCGACGATGGCCGGCGCCATCTTGTGTTGCGAAATAAAATCCCCCTGGATTGTCCGGTCAGACTGATCCACGGCATGGGCGACGAGCACGTGCCCTGGCGGACCGCGCTCGCCATTACCGAGGGGCTGCGTTCCGACGACGTCGAAGTCATCCTGGTCAAGGACGGCGGCCACCGGCTGTCGGAAGACGACGATCTCGAACGCCTGTGCGCGACACTGGAATCCTTGCTGCGGCGAATTGAAAAATCTTAGTAAATTTAAATTTTCCTGATCATGATTTTTCCCCCGCCAGGATCGCCCGGAGCCCCGCCCGGTAGTCGGGGTATCTCAACTCCACCCCCAGCTCCGCCTTGATGCGGGAATTGTCGACACACCGATCATCGTGCCAGAAGGATCGCGCCATGGGCGACATCTCCTTGACCGCTTTAGCAAAAGGAACAAGCGGCGGCGGATCGACTCCCAACAGTTGACAAGCGTATGTCACGACGTCGGCGGGCGGCGCCGGGAAGTCGTCGCAAACATTATAAACGGCACCGGGCCGGGAGGCCCGTATCGAGGCCTTGAGGACAGCCGCGATATCGGCGACATGGATGCGCGCGAACCGCCGCTCTGGTGCGTCGATCCGTTTCGCGGTTCCCGATCGCACCTGATCGAAGACGTTGCGGCCGGGACCGTAGATATTGGAAAGCCGGAAAACATGCACCGGAACACCACGATTTCCGTACAGGGCCAGCCAGCCGTTTTCGGCCTCGGCCCGACGGGCGCCGCGCTCGGAAGTGGGATTGAGCGGCGCCTCCTCGTCAACCATCGCCCCGCCCGTATCACCATAGACGCCGGTGGTCGAGAGATAACCGGCCCATTCCAGACGATCCGCCGCCGCCATGCCGCTTGCATGGTGACGGAGCACCGGGTCGCCATCGGCGGGGGGGGGAATGGAACTCAACAAGTGAGTAGTGCCGGTGAGCGCCGCCGCCTCCAGGGGGCGGGCGCCGTCGAAAAGAAAGACCTTGATACCTTGACCCGCCAGTTGCGCCTGCTCCTCGGCCTTGCGGCAAGTGCCAGCGATATCCCAGCCATCAGCTTTTAGGGCGCCGGCAAGGACGCGGGCGCAATAGCCTAGGCCAAAACAAAACAGCCGGGGCCGGTCACCAGCAGTTGCCATTCACCACTCCCGCGGCAAAAAGAACACTTGTCAACGGCGGTTGAAACCATGAGATAGGATCGCCGCCGATGACTGCCAAGCAAGGAAGCAAAGCCATGCCGATCATTTCCATTCTACTCGCCGGGTGGCTGGCGGCCGTTTTTCCGGCCGCCGCCGGCGCCGCCGAGGTCGACCACGCCCGCCAGTACCACGCCTGCATGATCCTCGTCAAACGGGACCCGGAGGAAGCCTTCGAATCAGCCTTGGCGTGGCGTGACATGGGTGGTGGTGGCGCCGCCAACCACTGCGTGGCGGCGGCGTTGATGGGCCTGAAGCAATACGGCGAGGCGGCGAAGCGATTCGAAAGCCTGGCCCAGAAAAGGCAAGCCGCAGGCATCAAGGCCGGGCTTCTCGGCCACGCGGCGCAGGCTTGGCTGTTGCACGGAATGCCCGAGCGGGCCGATAAAGTGTTGAGCACAGCCTTGGAAATCAGGCCCCTAAACGTTGATCTGAGGATCGACCGGGCCGTCGCCCGTGCCACCCTGGGACGCTACCCAGATGCCGTCGGTGATCTCAACCAAGCCATCAACCTGGATTCCGGCCGCCCCGACGCCTTCGTCTTCCGGGCCAATGCTTACCGTTATCTCGACAATCTCGACAAGGCCGAAGCCGACGCCAACCGGGCGCTTGGCCTCAACCCGGACCATCCTGATGGGTTGCTCGAACGGGGTACCATCCGGCACCTGAAAGGTAACAATAGCGGCGCTAGATCCGACTGGCTGCGGGTCTTGAGAGAATCCCCGGGAACAGCCGCCGCCGCCGCCGCCAGGGCCAATCTAGAAAAGATAGACATAAAAACCGAATAGGCGGCGAAGCCACCTCCGGCCAGTAGTGTTATCGCCACAATCAGAAATCCAGGTCGGCGTAATGCTTAACCGGCGTCGCGCCGGGAATGTGATCGGCAAGAATGGGGCGGAAGCTGGGCCGGGATTTAATGCGCGCATACCAATCTTTTACCTGTTCATGTTCCTTCCAGGGAATGACGCCCATGTAGTCGACCGCCGAAAAATGAGCGGCGGCGGTGATATCGGCCAGCGTAAGGTGGTCGCCGGCCAGCCATCGGCGGCGTTCGGTCAAGTAAGCGACATAGTCCAAATGATGGCGGATGTTGGCATGGCCGGCGCGGATGGCACGGGAATCGGGCTCGCCCAGGCCCAAAAAGCGTTTCATTATTTTTTCGCCAACCAGGTTGACGGTCACTTCATTATTGAACTTTTCATCGAACCAGGCGACGAGGCGGCGCACCTCCGCCCGCTCCAGGGGGTTGCCGCCGATCAGCGGCGACTCCGGGTGGACTTCATCCAAAAACTCGCAAATAACATTGCTTCCGGATAAGGTCGTACCGTCCGGTTCGACCAAAACGGGAACTTCCCCGGCTGGATTCATGGCCAGGAACTTCTGCCGACGTTCCCAGATATTTTCCACCCGCATCTTGAATTCGATTTTCTTTTCCACAAGGACAACCCGCACCTTGCGGCAGGCGGGCGACAGCCAGAGATGGTAAAGAATCCTCATGGTATTGCTAATTACACTGAAACGAACCAATCCGAAACCGCTAATGAAAGCCCGCGAAGCGGTGCCGAGTTTGCCAAAGCCAAGCGGGAAAATTTGCCTTGGCGTCGAGGTGGATTCCAACCTTCCCGCACTCTTCTTTTTTCTCTCGAAACCACGGTATATGAATGACGGCCGCACCGGTTAGCGGGCGGGGCTTCATGCTGGTAAGAAACAAAAACCATTCGACATTAAGCTTTCGAAAATTCCCCCGAAACCCGTCTTAGCCGACCGCCGGTTATCCTTCCGTTTTTTTCATTTTCCAATGGGTGCTGACCATCAGGGAGACTTCTCCGTTTTGTACCTGGAGAATTTTCTGAACGAGGCGGGGAAGAGGAATTTTGTGGCCCTTACAATAACGGATCAAGGCGGCGCCCACCTGATCGCGGCCGGGCTTGATCTGCTTGACCTCTGTCGGATCCTCGGGATCGTAGTTGAGGATGACCGCCGCCTCGGCAGCGGAACTCGTCTCCAGGCCTTCCATGGCGCAGGCGGGCAATGGATATTTGTCTGCAGGCAGTAGTCGTAGGCCGCCGCTTTCAGCTCTTCTTCGCTAAAGACAAGTTTTCTGATTTCCTTAGGCAAAGCCAAATCCCCTGGGAGCAACCTCCGGCTAGTGCGCTTGCGCCCAATTGTAGCCGAGGCCGATATCGACCACCAGTGGAACATCAAGAAACGCGGCCCGCTGCATAATCTTTTGAATCAACTCCGCCGTCTCTTCCACTTCCGCCTCCGGGACCTCGAAAATCAACTCATCGTGAACCTGAAGAAGCATTTTCGCCGCCAGCCCAGCTTCGTCGATTGCGCCGGGTATGCGGATCATGGCGCGTTTGATGATGTCGGCGGCGCCTCCTTGTATGGGTGCGTTGATGGCGGCGCGCTCGGCAAAGTTGCGCCTTGACGGCGACTTGTCATTGAATCCCCGGACATGGCACTTGCGCCCGAAAAGCGTGGTCACGAAACCATTGCGTTTGGCTTCCTCCTTGGTCCGCTCCATATAGCCCTGGATACCCGGATAGCGTTCGAAATAGGCCTCGATATAGCGCCCAGCCTGGCTGTTTGAAATGCCCAGCTGCCGCCCCAAGCCAAAGGCCGAGATACCGTAAATGATGCCAAAATTTATCGCCTTGGCGCGGCGCCGAAGGGCCGGGTCCATGGCCTCGGCGGGAACGCCGAAGACCTGGCTCGCGGTCTGGACATGGATATCCTCGTCATCACGGAAGGCTTGTTTCATCGTCGTGATGTCGGCGACATGGGCGAGCAGCCTGAGCTCGATCTGTGAATAATCAGCCGACAGCAATTGACAGCCCTTCTCGGCGATGAAGGCGCGGCGAATTTTGCGCCCCTCTTCGGTACGAACAGGAATGTTCTGAAGATTGGGATCCGACGAAGCCAACCGCCCGGTCGATGTCGCCGCCATGGAATAAGATGTATGAACCCGTTGGCTCGCTTTGCTGATCTGGCCGATCAAAGCGTCAGTATAAGTGCTTTTTAGTTTTGCCAGTTGCCGCCAATCGAGCACCCGCGCCGGCAGGTCGTGGCCTTCGGCGGCCAGTGTTTCCAATATATCGACGCCGGTGGCATAAGCTCCTGTCTTGCCCTTTTTACCACCCACCAGGCCCATTTCATCGAACAATACCTCGCCCAACTGCTTCGGCGAGCCGACGTTGAACTGGCGGCCCGCCAGCAGGAAAATTTCTTCTTCCAGCCGGGCCAGGCGGGTCGAGAAATCGTCGCTCAGGCGTTTCAGTTCGGCGGCATCGACCTTGATCCCGTGGCGCTCCATTTCCACCAGCACCGGGATCAGCGGGCGCTCGATGGTCTCGTAAACCGTGGCCATGTGCTCAGTCACCAGGCGGGGTTTTAATCGCCGGTGCAAAATGCCAGTGATGTCGGCGTCCTCGGCGGCATAATCGAGGGCTTTGTCGATGGCAACCAGATCGAAAGTGACCCGCGCCTTGCCACTGCCGACCACGTCTTTGTACTTGATGGTAGCGTGGCCGAGATGGCGTTCCGCCAGTTCATCGAGACCGTGCCCGTGAAGCCCTCCTTCAAGGACGCAGGAAAGAACCATGGTGTCATCGACCGGGGTGATGGAGACACCGTGTTGGGCGAGGACCTGCATGTCATATTTAATATTGTGTCCGACCTTGAGCACGGTGGCGTCCTCAAGCAACGGTTTAAGAAGCGCCATGGCGTCGCTGAGATCAATCTGCTCTGGCCTCCCTTCTCCGCCGCCACCCAAATCATCACCCAGGTCGAGACTGCCCTGCGCCGCCGGCGTCCTGTGGGCAAGCGGAATGTAGCAAGCCCGTCCTGCGGCTGCGACAGCAAGCGAAAGACCGACCAGTTGGGCCTCTACGGCGTTAAGGGAAGTGGTTTCGGTGTCGACGGCGATGACGCCGGCATCGTGGGCGGCGGCGATCCAGCGGCGCAGCGCCGCCGCCTCCTGGACCAGTTCGTATTCGACGGCGCCGACAATGGATTCGGCCGCCACCGATCCATCCTGGCCAAAGCGGCCTTTCTGCTTGCCGATCAAGGATTTGAAACCCTGTTCATCGAGAAATTTCAAAAGTACCTCCCGATCAGCATTCTTGACGGCGAAATCAGCCAGCGGCACTTCCACCGGCACATCATCCTTTAGCGTCACCAAGGTCCGCGACAGGCGGGCAAGGTCGGCCTGTTCGATGAGATTCTGGCGGCGTTTTGGCTGCTTGATCTCGCCAGCACGGGCAAGCAAGTTGTCGAGATCACCGTATTCATGGATTAATTCAGCCGCCGTTTTAACCCCGATGCCGGCAACACCCGGGACGTTATCGGAGGAATCACCGGCGAGGGCTTGGACATCCACCACTTTCTCGGGGCCGACGCCGAACTTTTCCCGCACCTCATCGGGGCCGATGGCACGGTTTTTCATGGCGTCTTGCATGCTCACGCCGGGACCGACAAGCTGCATCAGGTCTTTGTCCGAAGAAACGATGGTGACCTCGGCGCCGGCATCATGGGCCAAGCGGGCATAGGTGGCGATGAGATCGTCGGCTTCAAAACCATCCATGTCCACCGGCACCATGTTAAGGGCGGCAACGGCGTCGCGCACCAGTTCGAACTGGGGAATCAAGTCTGCCGGCAGATCCGGCCGGTTGGCCTTGTAATCAGGAAAAATGTCGTGGCGGAAGGTGCGCCTTTTTTTGTCAAAAATGACGGCGACGTAATCGGCATCGGTCTCGTCGAGCAATTTCATCAACATGGAGATGAAGCCGTAAACGGCGTTTACCGGAATCCCGTCGGGCCGTGTCATCGGCGGCAGCGCATGGAAGGCGCGAAAGATGAAACCTGACCCGTCGATCAGGAAGACGTGTCTGGGCGTCGCCTGGTCCTTATCGCCGGAAGCGTTCAGGAGACCGCCGCCTGTGGGGCGCCCTCATCCTGAACATAGCAGCGCGAACAATAAGGGCAGATGAGCTCCCCTTCGGGTCCGAATTTCAGGTAAACCTTGGAATGACCCAAGTGGCCGCCGTCGTAGTCGATGGTGGTGGTATTGACTCGGATCGGTTCTTCCAGCTCCATGGCGTGTCCTTAAACAACGTTGACCGGGCGGTTGCCCGGATGATAGCGATTGCCGCCGGACATTCAATGTTCCGCTGAATATTATAACCTGATCTTAGGATCCACTGCCAATGACTGCCAACGGCACGGAAAGCGCGCCACTGAACGCCGTTGAAACCATCAATCTGTGCAAAACCTATGCCGGCAACGGAAAGCAGCAGCCGAGAACGGCCCTGCGAGATATCACCTTGAGCCTTCCCAGGGGATCGTTTTTCGGCCTTTTGGGACCGAACGGAGCCGGCAAATCGACCCTGATCAATATCCTCGCCGGACTGGTCATCAAAAGCTCGGGCGAAATTCGTGTCTGGGGCCATGATATCGACCGGGAGGTGCGCGCCGCCAGGCGTGCCATTGGCATCGTGCCGCAGGAATTGACTTTCGATCCTTTTTTTACCCCTAGGGAGTCCTTGGAATTGCAGGCGGGCCTTTACGGTGTCCCGAAAGCACGGCGGCGCACCGATGAAATCCTCGCCGCCGTGGGGCTGACCGACATGGCCGAGGCCTACGCCCGCTCGCTTTCCGGCGGTATGCGCCGCCGCCTGCTTGTCGCCAAGGCATTGGTGCATTCACCGCCGGTTCTGGTCCTTGACGAACCCACCGCCGGCGTCGATGTCGACTTGCGACGGCAGTTGTGGAGCTACATCCGCCGGCTGAACGGCGAGGGCACCACCATCATGTTGACCACCCACTATTTACAAGAAGCCGAAGAGCTTTGCGATACGATCGCCATCATCAACCATGGCCGGTTGATTGCCTGCGATTCTACCGACGCCTTGCTCGCCCGCCTCGACACCAAAGAGATGGTCGTGACGGTGGATCGGGACATCGAGGCAGTGCCAGATGCCCTCAAACATTTCAACGTAAAAAATAGGGGCGACCGGCGGTTGACCATCCATTACCCTCCCAGCCTGATACATAGCGGCGAGATTCTTGCTGCCGTCCAGGAGGCCGGAATGACCATCGTCGATCTGGCAACCAAGGAAGTCGAATTGGAGGATATTTTCTTGCGCCTGACCAGCCGGGCCGACGAGGAAACAAAGTGATACGGGCATGGTGGATTTGGCTTCGCGCCGGTGGGCTCCTGTCGATCCTTATCGTTTGCGCCTGCGCGCCGACGGTGCTGCCGCCCGGCCCCGCCGTCACTCGTCCGACCCTCGAAGATGACGGGTTTATCGCCGCCGATGGGGCGCGTCTGCCGGTTCGCACATGGATGCCGCGAATCGGCAAGCCCAAAGCCGTCATCATCGCCCTTCACGGTTTCAACGATTACAGCAATTTCTTCGCCGAACCCGGTACTTTCCTGGCCGCCCAAGGCCTGGCGGCATACGCCTATGATCAACGCGGTTTCGGCAAGGCGCCAAATCGAGGCATATGGCCCGGTTCACGGGCTTTCATCGACGACCTCAAGGCAGTCACCGTGGCGGTGCGGGGGCGCCACCCCGGCGTTCCCCTTTATCTGCTGGGAGAGAGTATGGGCGGAGCGGTGATCATGGTCGCCATGACCGCCGCCGAGACGCCGGACGTGAACGGCATTATCCTGGCGGCGCCGGCGGTATGGGGACGGAGCACCATGCCCTGGTACCAGCGGGCGGTACTATTTGCCGCTTCCCATATCATGCCGGCGATAAGGGTGACCGGGCAAAGCCTCAAGCTCAAGCCGTCCGACAATATTGAAATGCTGCGCGCCCTGGGCCGCGATCCCCTGGTCCTCAAGAACACCCGCATTGACACCATCCACGGCCTGACCGACCTAATGGACGCCGCCTTGGAATCCGCGTATACCTTCGACGCTCCGGCGCTGATATTGATCGGCGAGCGCGATGAAATCATTCCTCGCAATCCCACCCGCTTGTTGATCCAGCGGCTACCCAGGAACGGCCGTCATCGGCGCCGGCTCGCCTTCTACGCGAAGGGCTATCACATGCTGCTGAGGGACCTCCAGGCCGAAACCGTTTGGAGGGATATCGCCGCTTGGATTGCCGACGCCTCCGCGCCGCTGCCCTCTGCAGCCGACAAATGGGCCGAGGCGGAACGGGCGAGAAAATGACAAAGCGTAAAATTGTTTTAACCGGCGGCGCCGGGTTTCTCCTCTCCCATGTGGCGGAAAACTATGCCGCGATGAACGACGAGGTGGTCATCTTCGATCGCATCGAAGCCGACAAGCTTCCGAGCTATGCAAAAACGCTTCTTAGCGAAACCGGCAATACGGCCTATGTGGAAGGCGATATCCGTGACCGGGATGCCGTTAAGAGGGTTATCGACGGCGCCGACATGGTTTATCATTTTTCCGCCCTGATGGGGACCAGCGCCAGATTCGGCCAGGAAACCGCGACAACGGAGGTCAACGTCATCGGCACCATCAACGCCTGCCAAGCCGCCACGGATGCCGGCGTCGATTATTTTATCTATCCCCCCAGACCGATGCAGACGGGCTGGCTCACCCCTTACATCATTGCCAAAACCGCCTCGACCCAGTTCGTCCAGATGTACCACCAGGTGTACGGTCTTCCCACCGTCGGCCTCAACATCGCCAACGCCTATGGCCCCAGGGAGCGGGCCGTGTTGGAGGCGAACCCCATGAAAAAGGGGGAGGGTAGAAAAATGATGGCGACCTTCATCGAAAAAGCGATCAAAAACGAATCGCTGCCGGTCATGGGCGACGGTCAGCAGTCCTCCGATTTCGTTTTTGTCGGCGATGTCGTCGACGCCTGCATGAAGGCTCCGACGCCGGCCGCGGTTGGCCGGATCATCGAGATCGGCACCGGCATCAACACCACCGTCAAGGATGTGGCGGAACGCATCATCAAGATGACCGGCAGCAAGTCGGAGATCGAGTTCGTATCGTTGCGGACCGGGGAAAAGAAAATCCACACCAAGTCCGACACCGTCGACGCCGAGAAATATCTCGGCTGGAAGTGGAAGACGACGCTTGAGGAGGGATTGAAAAAAACCATCCCCTGGTACGCCGAACAACTGCGCCTGCCATCGCCTCTTTAAAACAGGTGCCCGCCGGTCACTCGCCGGTGCTAGAGCGTATCATGATTGATCGAACCCACTGCGTGGGATCGATCAATCATGTGAATCCGCTCTACAACAATTAAGTTAGAGCAAACTCTCCAGATTGATAAATCTCCTTTGGCGATTCCTATCAATCTGGATTTGCTCTAGCCACAGCCGGCGATGGTTCGGAAAAATGCATGGGTTGAAAGGGGCTCCGGCAGGGATGGGGAGCGCCGGTCATCCAATGCCAATTCCGCCCGTCTCGCCAGAGCTGGGAAACCATGGAGGCGGTGGTGGCGAATTCCCCATGCATGCAGATGCCGCTATCGTGATCCCGCAGAATATCCATCATCGTTTCAGGGCTGATCCGGCCGTCATGCTCGGAGAGCAACCGGCGGCCACTGGCGTGGCGCGAGAACGGACTTTCATCGACCCCGCCCAGGCTGAAGGCGGCGGCGAAATCGAAGGCACCGCTTCCCGAATGGTAGTCTTTCCGCGTTGCGTATTCGACGAGGTTGGCGGAGGCCAGATCGAAATCCGTGCGAATGGAAAGGCCGTTGGAGATATTCCGCGTACCGCTTGTGACTTTCTCAGCGGCCCAGCACTGGCCCGCCGTTTCCAGGACCCATGCCGCCTGGGCATCGGCGACAAGAAAGGAATTATGATAACTGAACGAGGCATCACCCTCGGCGCAGGCGCCACCTTGGCCATGCCGTTCCAAGAGGCCGGTGATGACGTTAAGGGCGGCCACCGCCGTTGTCCCGCGTTCCAGGCCTAACCTGACTAGGTCCATGCCCAGCAAGGCCTGCGGCCCAAAATCCTCGCGGGTCCATACCGCTTCGTTGCCGATGACAACGCCATGTTCGTTGGTGCCCATCTCGGCGCCCCACATCCAGTCGGGCTGGGAAAGCAGGACCTCGAATGTTACTTCGGCCTGTGGGATTTCAATATAGGTACAGCGGACTTTCGCGCCTAGCCCATGATTGGAGCCGGGATAACGGCAAATGCTCTGGCCTTCGTTCTGCGGACGGTCGCTGTTCTTGGCGAAGATTACGGCGCCGTCGGCAGTTGCCGGGGTCATCGCCACGAAGGTATCGCACATCGACTGTCTCCCCGAGCTCACACTGTTCCGCCTTCGCCGGCAGATTATCCGAAAACCACGTCCTTGAACATCGCGGGGATGCGTTCCGTCCATGACCCCGTCCCGCCCTGGTGGGTCACCCATCGCCGCCCGCCGCCCTGGACCACCCTGGACGCTCTGCGCTATGCTGCACCGATCATCGGCACCCGTAGCTCAGCTGGATAGAGCGCTGCCCTCCGAAGGCAGAGGTCGTGAGTTCGAATCTCGCCGGGTGCGCCATTTTTTCTATATATTTCACTAGCTTAACAATTTCTCCTTTCAACCTTCCAGCTTCTTTATTATGCAGGGTACCAATGGGGTACCAGCCGGATATGATCCATACGTTAAATTACACCTGCATAACAATCGGCCTAGAAAGCACACAGAAAGGGTGCATGTGCCTAATTTCATTGTAGTTTTTCTATATGATACCTGGCACCAGTCCCTACGTTGTTGGTGATTCTCAATGACGTCCGTGTCCA
>PVBE010170481.1_pt1 | contig 29431 bp, 25 predicted proteins | sample 1631181 | NCBI WGS metagenome assembly PVBE01 (sample SAMN08397723, study PRJNA350692) | Marine metagenome, whole genome shotgun sequencing project. | isolation source: water | place: Pacific Ocean | collected 2012-04
ACGGTGTGCGGGAGGGGCTGGTGCGAATATGGCACGACAACGGCCAGCTCTCACGGGAAAGAACCTATCAGAACGCTGTGCTAGAGGGACTGTGGCGAGCATGGCACGAAAACGGCCAGCTCTCACGGGAAGAAACCTATCAGAACGGTGTGCGGGGGGGACTGGTGCGAGGATGGTACGAAAACGGCCAGCTCTCACGAGAAAGAACCTATCAGAACGGTGAACTAGAGGGACCGTACCGAAGATGGCACGACAACGGCCAGCTCCTATCGGAAGGAACCTATCAGAACGGTGAGCTAGTCGAATAAGCCAGTTTCACGTGAGGAGCCATTCCAGTTCCGCGACCTGCGGGCGAAGTCGGCCTCAGATGACGTGCTCGAGGCAGCGTCTCGGCGGCTAGGGCACAGTAACACCGAGATCACGCAACGTGTCTATCGACGAAAGCCCAATCGGGTGAGGCCGCTTAGATGATGCAGAGTATTTTCCAATGGGTGTTTTATTTGCCAAGTTGCGTGGTAGCAACGCGTAACTTCTTGAAATTGGTGGTGATGGGTAGACTTGAACTACCGACCTGCGGGTTATGAATCCGCCGCTCTAACCAGCTGAGCTACATCACCACACGAAAACTGATTATATATTAGAACGTTGCGGCTGCTTATAGTCGCTCGCTAATGAGGCGCTTCCAATAAAACAGCTTTCTTCCAATAAACCGGCCGGCCGATGGTGCCAGCGGGCTGCGTATTCTACCCGATCAGCGTAGCGGTTTGACCCTTTCCGGCTTGCGGTTCCGGTACACTCTCTTGACAAAGCTGCGGTCCCTGCTACAGGCGTTAGGTGAGATATGTCAGGTGATCTCGATGTACTTGAATCGTTGGCAAAGGATGCCGTCGGTTGTAGTGCCTGCTTTGCCGATGGCCGCGTGCATCGATCTTTTGTTGACCTCGCTCAGCCCCGCTATATCGGTCCTGGTTACTGAGGTTCACAAAGAAAGGTAGCTTTCGTAATGCTAAATCCGGGCGCGGGCAAGGATAATTGGCGGAACTCCGACTGGAAGGCACATTTATACCGCTATCGGGGCGGCACCGAATCCCTAAAGGACGTGTTCACTGCTCAACGGCGGCACATGCCTTTCTGGGCTGGGGGGGAACTAATCACATTCATTAAGCATCACGGATTGGACGTCGATAACCTTGCATTGGTAAATATTGCTTGGTGTGCCACCAAGAAAAACAATTATCCTGCTTGGATGCTTGCACAGTGTCTTCGATTGCATACGTCGGGGTGGTTAGAAAATCTGAAGCCTCACACAGTTATCCTTTCAGGAACTGCCTCACATGGATTCGAGCAGGAAATTTCAGATAGTCTCCCGGACGTCGAGGTCCACACCTCCTTCCACTACGCCCATAGACCTCGCGACGCAGACAGGGCCATTTCGAGGGCGCGCGAAATAGCGAGCCTTGTGAATGCCACATAACAATACAAACGGCTTCATAACGCCCGGATCGTCGATATTAACTAATTCTTAAGGCTAATCGTTTCCATCCTGCGTTAATCTCTGGTTAAATCCCGCGCGAGTCCAGCGAACGGCGTTCGCGAGAGGTGCCTGCGGGTCTGGCCGGGCATCCAATGGGGGGGTAGTGATTCGGGGTGTGGACCGCCTTCGTCGGTGGTGTTTAGTCATGGAAGACGATTATCAGCAGGACACGGAGTTAGATACGGCTGTGCAGGATATTTCACGAAAAAGAGCCGAAAGACGTGTCGGTGCGAGCGTAATGCTTGCGGTCGTGGCCATGGGTACCGCCTCGATATCGATGGGCCAGGCCGTCACGGGACGGAAAGTGGCCGATATCGTCCGGGTCGACGAGTCGCCTGTAATCGATGGTCTTCTTGACGATGCCGCGTGGTCGCGCGCGACTGTCATTCGCGATCTGCATCAATACGATCCGGTTGATCATGGCGTGCCGACCGAAGAGTCGACGTTCTACGTCATGTACGACGACGAGAATCTCTATGTAGGCGCGCGCCTGCGCGACCGCGAGCCGGACGAGATTTCGGCACGGCAGTTGATCCAGGGGCAGTCGGTCGGAATCGACGACCGCCTCGAGGTCATCCTAGACCCGTTTAACAACATGCGGGCGGGCTACAAATTTCAACTCAATCCCAACGGCGTTCGCCGCGACGGCATTTACGAGCGGCCCACGTACGTCAACTCGGATTGGGATGGAATCTGGGATGGAGAGGCCGTCATCGACGAGGAAGGCTGGACCGCGGAACTTGCCATTCCGTTCAAGACGCTGAATTTCGATCCGGACAACCCGGACTGGGGATTTACGATCGGCCGCGTTATCCCGCGTAAACAGGAAAAGATGGCCTGGACCTCCTTAGACCGGGGGATCAATCTGAGTGCCACGGGTGTGCTGAGCGGGTTCGAGGATCTCCGCCAGGGCAGGGGCCTTGATGTCATCCCGTCCATAAGCCTTGCCGGTAATCGCGATTATAACGCTGCCCAGAGCGATACAGAGACCGACCCTTCTCTCGACGTCTTCTACAACTTCACCCCGTCCTTGACCGGCGTCCTGACGCTCAACACGGATTTCTCGGCGACGGAGGTCGACGACCGGCAGGTCAATCTGAGCCGGTTTTCCACGTTCTTTCCCGAGAAGCGGGATTTCTTCCTCCAGGATGTCGATATCTTTTCTTTCGGCGACCTTCACAGAAATGGAATTCCATTCTTCTCTCGCCGCATCGGCTTGAGCGGCATGGGTCAGCCTGTCGACCTGGACGTCGGCGGCAAACTGACGGGGCGGGTTGGCCGCTGGAATGTAGGCATACTGGGCGTGCAGCAGGCCGGTTACGGCGATGTCGATGAGAGCGACCTGTTTGTCGGTCGTGTGTCGTCGAATGTTTTCGAGGAGTCCAGTGTCGGAATGATCGTGACGGAGGGCAACCCGCGCTCGAATCTCGACAACTCAGTCATCGGCGCTGACTTCCGGTACCGGAATACCCGCCTGCCCTCCGGGCGAATCATCGAAAGCACGGTATGGTATCAGCAGTCCGACTCGGAGGGCGTCGAGACTGAACAAGCTGCCTATGGAGCCACTCTCTCGTTGCCCGCCAGTGAGGGTTTCTCGGTCAACGCGCGATATGAAGCGATAGAGGACAACTTCAATCCCGCCCTGGGTTTCGTGAGCCGTTCCGGTTATGAGCGGATGTGGCTCTCGACGTCTTACCGGCATCGCCCTGTCAATCACCCCTGGATTAGAAGCAATCAGACCGGGCTCTGGGTTTCGCAATACGATAGCAAAATCACTGGCGAACTGGAGTCGCGCTCTATTTTCTTTCGGCTGCTCCGGCTCGAGAATCATCGAGGTGACCAGTACAATCTGGCGCTCAGATCGCAGAAAGAGGTGCTGCTCGAGCCCTTCGAGATCTCGGATGGGGTCGTCATTGCCGCGGGAGAATACGATATCGAGGGCGTCTCGATCGGCTTGGACATGGCGTCGGATCGTGTTGTGTCCCCGAGCTTCTCCATCGCCGCCGGCAATTATTACGGCGGCCAGAAGCTAACGGTCCAAGGCGGTATTGACTGGCGCCCGAGCCGCCGCTGGTATGTGGGCGCCGACTACGAGTACAACGACATCGAGTTACCCGTCGGAGACTTTACGACTCGGCTCATCCAACTCCGTGCGAGCGTCGCGTTCAACGTCAGATGGTCCTGGGTCAACTTGTTACAGTACGACAACGTGTCCGATACCGTCGGGTTCAACAGCCGCCTGCGCTTCAATCCGCGCGCCGGCGAGGATCTCTATATCGTCTGGAATCACAACGCGGATGCGGTCGCGAGTTTCTCTGGATTGAGTTCGCGCGCATCCGAGTTCACTGTGAAATACAGCCGTACGTTCCGATTCTGATCGAAGTCTCGAGTTCATCACTCAGATGCTAAGTTGCCAGTTTAGCGGTCCTTGCTTCCGTATGAGCGTCTCGAGGTAGCCGCACTTCACGACCATGGTACCGTCTGTCGCCATGTTGCAGTGATCCACAAGGGCCAGGAGAGCCACCGTGAGTTGATCACGCGTCTTGGCGTCGCTCATTTCTTCAAGTTCACGGCCAAGGATAATCTCGGGGCACAGCGCCTACTCCAGCGTAGTCGAGAACTCGATCCTCGACTCGGCGAAGCGCACGCGTGGTGGGCCTATGCAGTTGTCCTCGGGATGGTCTACTGGGACACGGGTCCTTCGAGCGAGCTACTGGACGAAGCATTGGCCGCCACACACCAGGCGCTCGAACTCGATGACCAGAACGTGGTTTTTTACGCGCTCAAAGCGCGGGTTCAGCTCGCGCAGCGAGAGTACGGCTGCGCCGTCGTCGAGAATGAGATGGCCATACGACTGAATCCTACGCTCGCCGCGGTGATCTGTGGACTTGGCGATTCGCTGGCTTACGAGGGCCGCTACGATGAGTCGATTCAGCGGTTCGAGAAGGCGCTCCAGATCAGTCCGAATGACCTCCAGCGATGGGTATTCTTGACCTACGGCGCGCCCGCACTGATCTTCAAGCACGATTATGACGCGGCCGTGCAGTGGGCGGAGAAAGCAAGCGAGGCCCCGAATTGCCAATACTGGACTACGGCTCACAGAGCGGTGGCACTCGCCTATCTCGGCCGCGAGGAAGATGCGCACGACACCGTTAAGCGGCTGCTTACCGAGAACCCAAAGTTCTCGCGCGCATTCGCTGAGAAGAAATTATTCTACCTAAAGCGACCTGAGCGTGATCGCCGCAATACTGGCAGCCCTCATCGTCGGTACGATGTATATCGCGTTCAGTAAAGTCGTGGAGTCCGTCGGGTTGTTCGCGCTCATCGGCGCAGCGATCTGGAGTTGGCGGACCGGTAGATAACGCTGGCGCTGGCTAGTCCGCATCCCGGCGTGCGACGAGACGCGCTAACGCCGCGGCCCGGCCATCCGGGTCCTGGACAATCCCTTCGTCATAGAGCAGCGGACTCAGATCGCTTGTGAGGTTCAGCAGTTCCCCCGGCGCTACCCGGAAGGCGGGGTCTGAGGGGCCGATGACATCCTGATCGGTCTCGAGATGCTCTTCGCAGATGAAGTGGCCGCCCTCGCTCAGCAGGGGGAGTAACCGAGATATCAGATCCGCGCTGGTATAACGCACCATGACGATCAGGTCGTAGTTTCGATCGGGCAGAGGTTCGGACTCGAGGTCGGTCACGATGCGGTTTACGGTTAAGCCACGTGCTGCCGCCGTCTCGCGAAGACGGTCGAGAGCGACGCTCGAGATATCGAGCGCATCGACCTCGTAGCCGGCTTGAGCCAGAAATAGCGCGTTGCGGCCTGCGCCAGCAGCGACATCCAGGGCACGTCCGCGACGTAATCGCGGTAACCATTCGGCAAGCAACTCCGTGGGATGCGTACGTGCCCGGTAGCTTCCTTCCCGATAGCGCTTCTCCCATTTCTCGCGGTCGGCCTCGCTCATGGCATGGGCTCAAGTCATGTAGCGTCCACCACTGGCGTGAACGGTCTGTCCCGTGACGTAACTGTCTCCGGGGCTCGAGAACGCGAGCACCAAGCGGGCGACATCATCGCAGCTGCCGTGGGCTAGGTCGTCACCTTTGAAGTGGGCCTGCGGCTGCCCCGCTTTGCGTTGCGTCTCGATGAGCCCCGGCACGATGCAGTTGGCACGAATCTGACCCTGACCTTCGGCGGCCAGCGCCCTCGTCAGGCCGACGATGCCCGCCTTGGCGGCGATGACATGCGCACGATCCTTGGCCGGACGATGCGCGCTCAGCCCGCCGATGTTGACGATCGCACCCTTACGATCTACCGGCAGTCGCCTGAAAAGTTCCCGGCAGGTCAGGAAGGGGCCCGTGAGCATGACGTCGAGCACGGCATTCCAGGTTTCCAGGGTAATGTCCATGAATGGCCCGTGGGGGCGAAACCCGGGGCCGTTCACGAGTATGGAGACCGGGCCGAGTTCCCGCTCCGCGTGTTCGAACGCTTTAGTTACGGCTGCTTCATCCCTGATATCGGCGACGATACCCGTCGTCTTGCCGTCGTCCGCATCGAGTTCGCTCAGGGTGTTCGTTAACGCCTCGGTATCAGAGCCACCGACCGCGCACACGTTCGCACCCGCACCCCGCAGCATCCGAGTGACTGCGAGCCCGATGTTCCGCGTGCCGCCGACGACCACGGCGGTCTCGCCCGCTAGATTCACACCCGCTCTGTTCCCGGTCACTTTAGGAGCCGCCCGTCAGCGCGCGAGAAGCGCCGTAAGTTCGCGGGCAGATGCAACCTCTTCCAATTCTCTCACCATATCGATCACGTCCTCGGTTCGGTTGTCAGGCCAGTCAGCAAACTCCGCACAGCCCCTGAATTTATCCGCAACCTCGTCGTAAGTCATCGGATTCGCGGGGCTGCCCTTGCCGAAATTGGCGCGGCCGGAGATCGTCCGGCCATCGTTGAGATTGATGTCGATGATCGTGGTCATCTTGTCGTAACCGGCCGCCTCGGCTTCGGGATGCACGCCAAAGTTCACGCGGCCGATCAGTTCTTGCACGTCCTCTCGATTCACGACTTCATCGGTGAACTCAGGTAACGCACCACGCCTCTCGAGCAATAGGATCGTCATGCAGAATTCCATGGAGAACTTCGCCTGTAGCTCGTCCGTTGGCCGATGATGGATCAACGCGTTGGGCATGTTGTGGTTCGTGCCCACATCCACGCTGGCGACGTCCTCGGGTTTGATGTCGTATTTCAGTATCAGCTCCAGCATCTTTGTCATGCCGGGATGCGTGAGCGAACCTGACGGGTTCGGCTTGATCGAGATTCCGGGCTCGACGAAGGTCCAGGGATTGCCGAGCTTGTCGTGCAAAGCCTCCAACGAATAGCCGCCGCCGTGAGCCTGAAAGAATCCACGCGGGGATTCAAGAATCTTGTCAGTCGCGGTCCAGCCTGCCCTGGCGAAATCCGCCGCTACCACGCCGGCTTCTGCCGCGCGTCCGGCGTGAAATGGCTTGGTCATGGTGCCGAAATTCTCGCGCAGGCCGGCCGCCTGACTCGCCGCGATCGCGAGCGCGCGTAGCGTCGTCTCTTCATCCAGAGCATAGAGCTTGGAGACTGCGGAGGCCGAGGCGAATACACCGCAGGTCGCCGTCGAGTGAAACCCGTGTTGGTAGTGTCGCGGCGACATTGCTTCGGAGATTTTCGCCTCCACTTCCACACCTAGGTTGTACGCTAGGAGCAGGTCACGACCGGAGAAGTCGCCGGTCTCGGCAATCGCCAATGCGGCGGGAAGGCAGGGCGCTGTCGGATGAGTAAGCAATCCATAGACACGATCCTTGCCGACAGCGAGCTGTGTATCGTCATAGTCGTCGGCGTGCACGCCGACGCCATTGGCGAATGCGGCAAATCTTTCCGGCATGCGGAGACTCGTGCCGATGACCGTCGTGTCGCCGCTCAAATTTTGGCTCAGTAAATATTCCTGCACGAGGTGCCCGCTCTCGGCGACTGAACCTGACAGGGCCAGGCCGAGACCGTCGAGTAGCGACTTCCTGCTGAGGTCGAGCAGATCCTGCGGTAGCTCATCGAAAGTCGTGTCGATGACGAAGCACGCGACCTCCCGCGTCAGGTTCTCGCCGCGGCGGGACTCTATATCCGGCGTGAAGTGTTGGATTTCCGCATTGCCACCCGCTGTCATGAAATGATCTCCGTTGATCCGTGTTCTGGTTATTGTGGCTCGATTATCTGAGTCTAGGCGGTTCCGCGGCTTCGGGAAAGAAGACGGCGGGCAACCGCGCGCGCCGGGGCAGAAAGAATACTCATACCTGCGAGCGCGAAGAAGGTCAACGCGATCGGCCGTCCAAGGAATCCGGTCCATTGCTGGTCGAATATGATCATCGACTGGGCCAGAGACGTTTCGACCAGGCCGCCGAGCACCAAGCCCATGATGATCGGCGCGGGGCTGAAGCCGTATCGCTTCAAGATGAATCCGGCGACGCCCGCGATCATCATGATCCAGACGTCGACTATCGACTGCTCGAGACCGTAGGCGCCGACGACGCATAGTGCGAAGACGGTGGGCCACAGCAGCGTCGGTGGAACCAGACTGATACGTGAGAAGATCTTAGCGCCGACGAGGCCGACAAGCAGAAACAAGGCGTTTGCGAGCAACATCGCGAAGAAGATGCCGTACAGCAGCGCCGGTTGCTCGTCAAACAAATACGGGCCCGGGCGCAACCCCTGGACCTGTAACCCGCCGAGTATCACGGCCGCCGTCGCACTACCGGGAATGCCGAGCGCCAGAGTCGGTACCATAGCGCCGCCCGTCGCGGCATTGTTCGCAGCCTCCGGTCCGGCGACGCCTTCGATCGCACCCCTGCCGAACTCCTCCGGCTCATCGGACCAGCGCTTAGCCTCGTTGTAACCGATCATGGCCGCCATGGTTCCGCCTTCCGCTGGCAGTATGCCGATGAAGGTGCCGATCCCGCTCGATCGCAATATCGAACCTTTGATGCGCCTCAGATCCTCGAGCGACGGTAACTTGATTGCGGACACTTTGATGCTGAGTTTCTCCTGACCGAGATTCTGTGCCTGAGTCAGCAATTCGGTGACGGCGAACAGCCCGATGAGTACGGGGATGAAGTGAATACCCTCATAGAGCTCCGGCACGCCGAACGTGAAACGCTCGATGCCCGTGGTCAGGTCCACGCCGATGGTTGCGATCAGGAGACCCATGCAGCCGCCGATCAAGTTCTTCACGGGAGCCTCGCCGCTGATCGACGCGAGCATGGATAAGCCGAAAACTGCGAGTGCGAAATATTCGGCCGGACCGAAGCTATAGGCGACCCGTGCAAGGAAGGGCGCAGCGAACAACAGCACGATGACGCTGAAGATGCCGCCTATCGACGACGCGATCGCGGAGATTCCGAGAGCGCGGCCCGCCTCGCCCTTGACGGCCATGGGGTAGCCGTCAAACGCTGTCGCGGCTGCCGGTGGAGCTCCCGGCGCATTGATGACGATGGCCGTGATCGAGCCACCGAAAGTTCCGGCGCAGTACAGCGCAGCGAGTAGCGCGATCGCGGGGACGGGGTCGAGGTATAACGAGAACGGTAACAGTAACGCGATCGCCATCGACGATGACAATCCCGGTAACGCACCAACGATGACGCCCGCGATCGTGCCAAGAACGATGAGCCCGATGACGAGTGGGTCCGTGAAAACCGGGATCGCATATTCGAGCGCGGGCAAGCCCATGGCCTAGAGGAATCCGTCGAGGAGCATGCCGGGCGGGAAGCGGATACCCAGCGCTACGCTGAAGACCAGATAGATGCCCGCGGGCAGACCGATCGCGAGAATCGCGATCGGACGCAGGCGCCGCTCTCCCCAGGCGAGCGGAATGGTGATGGCGATGAAGCTCAGTGTGGGCAGCGTCCCGAGTATCCCGACGAGAACGCCGGCGAGGACGATAATCGATGCCGTCACGAGCACGGCCGGTGAGATGCGGGCCGTGACGTCCGGACTCCTTCGAAGCCCGTTGAATATAAGCACGATACTCAGTGCCGCGACGACGCCGAGGACGAGTCGTGGGAAAAAAGTGGGTGGCACATTCTGCGAGAGCATGGCGGGCACTTCCGTGAAACCCGTCGTCAGCCAGTAGACGATTGCGCAAAGAGCGAGCAATACGACGCCGATTAAGGTGTCCTGATGTCTCATGCTAAGAATCGCCGATCAGTTTGATCGAGGAGACTACTGGTCTGCATCGATGATGCCGAGGTCGATCATGGCTTGTCTAGCGTCGGAATAGAGGCGCTGGATCTGAGCCGCCCACACCTCACGACCGGCTACTCCGGTCGAATCGAGGCCTGAGCCCTTAAGATAGGACTGATACGTGTCTTGCCGCATGGCATCGAGCATCCCGGACTCCAGTACCCGGATTCTATCCTCGGGAGTCCCTTTGAGAACGAGGAAGCCTCTAACCGTGGAATACACGACGTCATAGCCGAGCTCGATAGTTGTCGGAATGTCCGGGATGATCGCCAGGCGCTCGTCCGCCATGACGGCGAGCGCGCGGAAATCACCGCGTCGAATCTGGTCCAGCGCCTCCGTGAGGTTAAGCCCAGCCGCATCGATATTTCCCCCCATCAGGTTCGTGACGATCTCGCCTCCGCCCGAGAAAGGCACGACACTGAGCCGTGTATCCGCGACCTGGGCGAGAATCGCTCCTGCAACATGGTCGACTCCGCCGATCTGAGTCGTACCCCATTTGATCGGGCGCTCGCGGCCGAGTTCGATGAGATCGTTGAGCGACAGTACTTCGCTGTCGTCGCGGACCATGACGACGAGAGGATCGTCAGTTGCTCGTGCGACCGCGACGAGATCGTCGATCGTCAGCGGTCCTTGCCCGCGCGCAATCGCGAACAGATGAGTCGGCGTGATTGCCAAGACCGTATAGCCGTCGCGTGGGCGGTTGTTCACGTAGTTCATCGCGACGACGCCACCGCCACCTGTCCGCGGCACCACGGCCATGTCGGTGTCGAGCGCAAGCCGGACTCCAACGGCCATAGCGCGTGCCGTTGCGTCTGTACCGCCGCCTGGTGACGCGTGTGTGACTACATTGATGGGGCGTACCGGGAAGTCGTCCTGCGCAATGCCGAGAGATGTCGACAGCAAAAAGATGCTGCCGGCAAGTGCTCTCAGCGTGCAGGTGTCGGGGTGAGTCGGTCTCATCGGGTCAACTCTAGTGCAAAAATGGGGCTAAAAGAAATGGCAAAAGAAATGGGGCCAGATCCCTTTTTCGTATGGGGCCAGATCTTTTTTACAGATCCCTTTTAAAAAAGGGATCTGGCCCCATTCTTGCCTTTCTTGCCAGCGTTCCTACTGTAGAATCCGGAAACACGCTCGGAGGGTGATTCGATGGTCTCGACACGGTGGTTTGGGGGATATCAGAGCCTTGTGGCAACGCTGTTCTGCGGAGTTCTGGCGGCCGTACCCGGCAGCGCTCACGCCCAGGACCGCTACGCGGTCGACTGGGAGGCGGTCGCCGTGGAGTCGATGGGGCATTTCTCGGCACTGCTGCGTATCGATACCAGCAATCCGCCCGGCAACGAGACAAGGGCCGCGACCTATCTCCAGAGCGTGCTCGGGCAGGCGGGTATCGATGCCGATCTTTTTGCCCTCGACCCGGCGCGCGCCAATATGGTTGCGCGGCGTCGCGGTAACGGCAGCAAGGAGCCACTTCTCGTCATGGGGCACACCGACATCGTCGGCGTGCAACACGACAACTGGACCATCGATCCATTCGGTGCCGTTCTCAAAGACGGTTACGTCTATGGGCGCGGGTCTCTCGATGACAAGGATAATGTCACTGCCGCGCTAATGCTGATGCTGTTGATGCAGCGTCTCGACGTTGCACTCGACCGCGATGTCATCTTTCTGGCCGAGTCCGGCGAGGAGGGGACGACGAGATTCGGTGTCGACTACATGGTCGAGAACCACTGGGACGAGATTGCTGCGGAGTACTGCCTGGCCGAGGGGGGAGGGGCTGTGTCGCGCGATGGCGAAGTGCAACACGTCACAATTGCGACAACGGAGAAGTATCCGATGCGTGTCCGGCTCGTCGCCCATGGGACCGCTGGGCATGGCTCAGTCCCGAGAATCGACAACGCCATTTCGATGTTATCCAGGGCCGTAGCGCGACTCGCCGCCTGGCAGTCGCCACTGCGCCTCAACGAGACGACGCGGGCGTACTTCGATCGCCTCGCGGATATCAGCCCGCCCGACGCAGCCAACCGCTACAAGGGTGTGCTCGATCCCGCACGGCAGTCTCGGATCGAACGCTACTTCGCGGAACAGGAACCGCAGCATTACTCTCTACTGCGAACGTCGGTCGTGCCGACGATTCTAAGCGGGGGTTTTCGCCGCAACGTCATCCCTTCCGAAGCCGAGGCGACGATCGATATTCGCGGGCTACCGGATGAAAATCCGGAGGAGTTCTATCGTGATCTCGCTGGTGTCGTCAACGATCCGAATATCGAGATCATCCCCGAAGATATCTACCGGCCGGCAAGCCCGCCCTCCGATCTCGACAACGAGATGTTTCGGGCGCTCGAGGCTGTCACGACGAGACTTTATCCGAACGCCGTGACCCTGCCGACGATGCTCACGGGCGCGACGGACATGGCTCAGATTCGCGCGCGCGGTACGCAGTGCTACGGCTTCGGCCCGATCAGGACCGAGATCGATATCACGGGCGGCGGCGGAGCGCACGGCGATGACGAGCGCATCATGGAGGGTTCGTTGTTGAATCTCGTGCAATTCCTGTGGTACGCCGTCCTCGAAGTCGCCGCGAGCGAGGATTAAGAACCGCGGCGAAAAAAGGGACACGGCCCCTTCTTCTCCCCCTTTTCTCGGTGCGATCAAACGTTGAATTGAAAGCGGACGACGTCGCCGTCGGCGAGGACGTAATCCTTTCCCTCCAAGCGCATCTCCCCGGCTTCCTTCGCGCCCTGCTCGCCGCGAAGCGCGATTAACCGGTCGCAGGTGATGACCTCCGCACGAATAAAGCCGCGTTGAAAATCGGTATGAATCTCGCCCGCGGCTTCGTAAGCGCTCGCGCCTCGCGGCACGGTCCAGGCACGGGTTTCCTTCGTATCCGCCGTATAGAAGGTCTGCAGGCCGAGCAGTTCGTACGCTGCGGTAATAATGCGCTTCAGCCCGGGTTCGCTCAAACCAAGTTCTCGCAGGTATTCCGCCTGTTCGGCCGCATCCAGCTGCGCGAGTTCGGCCTCCAGCGCCGCGCAGATTGCGACAACGGGGGAGCCCTCCTGCTCGGCATAGGCTACGACTCGTTCCAGATAGGGATTGTGTTCCGGCCCGCCCTCGGCGAGATTCGCGATATACATCACGGGCTTCGCGGTGATGAGATGCACGCTCTGCAGTAGCAGTGCTTCCCGCGGCTCGAACGCCAGATCCCTGACCGGCGTCCCGGCTTCCAGCGCTAACAGGACGCGTCCCAAGAGATCGCGCCAACTTACCACCTCCTTATCATTGGCCTTGGCCAGCCGCGCGGCTTTGTCGAATGCTCTCTCGACGGTTTCGAGATCTGCGAGAAGCAACTCGGTATTGATAACCTCGATGTCCTTTATCGGATCGATCTCGCCGGAGACGTGAGTGATATCGTCGCTCGAGAAGCAGCGTACGATGTGGGCGATTGCGTGCGTCTCGCGTATGTGTGCGAGGAACCGATTACCGAGGCCTTCCCCGGTCGATGCGCCCTTCACGAGGCCGGCGATGTCGACGAACTCCACGACGGTCGGAACGATGCGCTTCGGTTTCGCGATGTCTGCGAGCGCCAGGAGTCGCTCGTCGGGCACATTCACGATGCCGACGTTGCGGTCGATCGTGCAGAAAGGATAGTTCTCCGCCGGGATCTCGGACGCCGTGAGCGCATTGAAAAGCGTCGACTTGCCGACATTGGGCAGGCCAACGATGCCGCACTTGATACCCACCCGTGCTACTCCTTGCTTAAGTCGTCGTCTTTCTTGTATGCGCGAGGTTCGACGCCGCGGCTATGGAGCTGGGTCTTGGCCTGTTCCCCTCCGTCTTCGAGGAAGATCGGTAGCACGTCTATGGACGCATTGATGGCGTCCAGGATCTCATCCTCGTCGGCGGACGACGCGGCCCTGAGAACATAGTTGACGACCTCGTCGCGTCTCCCTTTGCCCGGATGCCCGATTCCGAGCCGGAGGCGCCAGAATGCTTTGCCCACGCATTGAACGACGTCGCGCATGCCGTTGTGGCCACCGTGACCGCCGTCGAACTTGAGCTGCGCGCGGCCCGGTTCGAGATCCAGCTCGTCATACGCAATCAACACATTCTCGAGCGGTATCTTGTAGTACGACGCCACTGAGACCATGGCACGGCCGCTATCGTTCATGAAGGTTTGGGGCTTGAGCAGCCGAATGCGATGCGAGCCGATCGTAATCTCGGCGATTTCGCCGTGAAATCGATTCTCTATCTTGAACACTCCGCCATGAGCCCGGGCCAGGAGGTCGGCGAACCAGAAGCCGGCATTATGGCGCGTGCGCTGGTGCTCGGGGCCGGGATTCCCGAGTCCGACGATGAGTTCAAGCTGCTGTCCCATAGCGGCACCCCTAGTGCCTTGTCTCACAGATAATTTACCTAATTCGCCGCATCTTTTCGCGCCTGGCCGTGTTGCGGTTCCTCGCGATAGTCCCGCTATTCCTCGTCGCCGCGCTTTGCCAGGCGCGAATATCCGCAGGCGACTTAAGCAGGTTATCTGTGGGACGGGGCACTTGCATCAGATTTCTCGACAAAAAGGCCGCCCGAAGGCGGCCTTGGTTCGACTCGTCGTGATCGTCCTAGTCGGAGGGTTCCTCCGACGAGGCATCGCCGGAATCCGTGGGTGCCTCGCCCTCTGCTGGCTCCTCGCCTTCCACGGGCTCCTCGCCTTCCTCCAGCTCTTCGCCTTCTTCGGGCTCGATAATCTCGTCTTCCTCTTCCCGTCGCGGCGGGCTGATAGAGATGACTGCCGGGTCCTGGTCGTGCGCGAGCGCTGTCAACTCGACGCCCTTGGGAACGACGACGTCCGACAGATGCAGAAGCTGGTTCAGCTCGAGGTCGGTGACATCGAGTTCGAGGAATTCGGGAAGATCTTTCGGCAGGCAGGAGACCTCGACATCTGTGATCAGGTGGGCGATCTCACCGCCTTGATCTCTAACGCCAATGGCTTCTTCCTCACCGATATAGTGGATCGGCACATTGAGCGTGATCTTTTCGTCCTCGAGAATCCGCTGGAAGTCCAGATGCAGTACCTGGCGCTTGGCCGGATGACGCTGAACATCCTTAACGATGACTGCTTGCGTCGTGCCCTTGAGATTCACCGTCAGAATACTGGTATAGAACGCTTCCTGCCCCATCTGAAGCTGAAGCCGGTCCTTCTCGAGCATGACGGATTGCGGCTCCTGGCCGCCGCCGTACATGATGGCCGGGACCTTACCGCACTTACGCAGGCGCCGGCTCTCGCTCGTGCCCAGTTTCTCCCGTACCTCTGCATCCAGCTCGAAGCCAGTGCTCATCGTTCTCTCCTATCGAGGGCGCGGGATGATACCAGGGGTAGCTAGTCCACGTATAGAGAGCTAACGGACTCCGCGTCGCTGATCCGTCGGACGGTCTCCGCCAGCAGCTCGGCAACGCTGAGCTGGCGGATCTTCGTGCAGGCCGCGGCTTCGCCGTTTAGAGGAATCGTGTCGGTGACGACGAGTTCGTCCAGGACCGAGTTCTCGATCCGTTCCACGGCCGGTCCGGAGAGCACGGGGTGGGTAATGTAGGCTACGACCCGCACGGCGCCCTGGTCCTTGAGTGTCTTACCGGCTGCGCAGAGCGTACCAGCCGTGTCGACGAGATCGTCGATCAAAACGCAGGTCTTGCCGTCGACCGCGCCGATCACGTTCATGACCTCTGCCGTATTCGCCTGCGGCCGCCGTTTATCGATGATGGCCAAATCGGCATCATCGAGGCGCTTGGCCAACGCCCTCGCACGGACGACGCCGCCGACATCGGGCGAAACGACGACCATGTCGTTATATTCCTGCTTCCAGGCGTCCCCGAGCAAAACCGGAGATGCATAGACGTTATCGACTGCGATATCGAAGAACCCCTGAATCTGGTCGGCGTGGAGATCGATAGTCAGGACGCGATCGATACCGGCGCTCGCGATCAGCTTCGCGACCAGTTTGGCCGTTATCGGTACGCGGCTCGCGCGTGGGCGGCGATCCTGGCGGGCGAAGCCGAAATACGGTATCAGTGCCGTGATCCGGGCCGCGGATGCTCGCCGACAGGCGTCGGCCATGACCAGGAGCTCCATGAGATTTTCATTGCCGGGGGGGCAGGTCGGTTGGATGAGGAAAACGTCCCGACCGCGGACATTTTCCATGATCTCGAGCTTGACCTCGCCATCGCTAAAACGGCCAACGCTGATCTTTCCGAGCGGTACATGGAGATGATGCGCAATGCTCTGAGCCAGCGCGGGATGGGCGTTACCGGAGAATACCGTGATCGTTCCTGGGTCCAATCTAAACTCCAAAGCCAGTGGCCTTATGATGATGGCTGGGGTGGCAGGATTCGAACCTGCGAATGACGGGATCAAAACCCGTTGCCTTAACCACTTGGCTACACCCCACTTCTGCCCCGTATTGTGATGGCGGTCACCTGATCAGTTCAAGCTAGCTCCAGGAACCGCGGCTAGTCGACGACGACACTCTGCCATTGATCGACGATCACGCGAAGCTCGAGGTCTCGATGAGAGAGGTCGATTCGCCGCGGCAACAAGATGCCATCCTCTAGTTGATAGGTTTGATAAGTCAGCATCCACAGGCGCTGCTCGAGTGACTGCAACGCGTCCTCCGGGCCGAGTGCCGTTGTAGCGGGGTACATCGGGTCCGGAAGTCCCAATAACCAGGCGCTGAAGCTTCTAACCGGAAGCCACCAGCCCATGAGCTCGGACAACTCGACCTCCGGGTCCGCGAGCTCCCAGCTCTCGCCGCGTGCGCGTACGGTGAGCTTGTCCGGCGGACCCGCGACCTCGAGCACGCCCGCCCCGAGTGGTCCGCTTATCGACAGGTCCAGGGACTCCGGAAACTGTTGCCAGCGAAAGCGCCCCTGGAAAGCCCGCTCACCTGTATCGACGGCGATCCGTCCGCGTAGATCCCACCCTTCGAGTTGCTCCAGGTAACTTCGTCGTTCGGGATAGCTGAATTCGTCTTGCGTTGCCGGCGTGTGGGCGCAGCCGCCTAAACCTGAGGCGAGCAACGCCGGTGCGAGTGCCCACTTGAGAATGCGCGTCATGGCGCGAGGCGCTGATCCAGCTCCTGTAGATGCCGACTGTCCGGGGTTTCCTGCAGCTTCTGTTGCAGAAGTTCGAGCGCAATCTCTTGATTGCCGAGCGCCCACTGCGTGTCCACGATATGCGCGGCGACCTCGGGGTCGGGAAAGAGCTCATAGGCTCTTTCCAAATGGGTCAACGCAGCCTCGTAGTCGCCCAGGTTGAATAGCACCCAACCCATGCTGTCGATGATTGCCGGGTTGTTGGGCGCGAGTGCGAGCGCTTGCTCCAGGTACTCGAGCGCTTCTTCATGGCGGCTCATCTGATCGGTCAGGAGGTAGCCGAGAGCGTTCATTAATCCCGGGTCGTCCGGTTTGTCGCGCACGAGGGACTCGAGCGCATTGGCCGAACGCCGGTTACGACCCTGCTCTTGATAGAGCAGCGCCTGCGCATACCGCAATGACCGGTTACGGCGATATTCCCGAAGCCCTTCACGTAGAGTCTCGTCCGCGGCATCGAACTCCGCTCGGTTAATCTCGCGTTGGGCAATTGAGATGAAGAGCTGGACGTGCGCGCCCTGCAGAACCTCGTCGTTCGGGGATTCGGCTACGGCGTCCGCCAGTCGTTGCATGGCTTCCGCTTCTCGCTGCAACTGCATCATGAACTCGGTCTCTGCGACGAGTATCTCCGTCGCGTAGTCTGGATTGGCGATACCGAACTCTCGCAGGTGCAGCAATGCACCCTCCTGATCATCGAGTTCGGAAAACAGCAGATTCGCGGCTCTGAGCTGGGCCTCGACGGCGTTAGTTCCGGAGGTGACACGAGAGTAAGATCGAAAAGCCTGCAGCGCCTGCTCCTCCGACTCGGCGATCCGGCCGAGGTAGAAAAACGCTTCATCTCGGTACCGCGGTTGCGACCTGAGTTCGGTGAAGTGACCCTTGGATGCGTCAAGATCATCGAGAGTCAATGTAAGAAATGCCAGGGCACGGACGGCTTCGGGCAGGCCAGGATTCTCGGCGAGAATGTCATCCAATAGATTCCGGGCTGGCTCTTGCTGTCCAGTGGAGAGAAGGAGCTCGGCGTATTGCAGACGCACCTCTAATTCGGGCCGCTCCTCGGCGATGCTCTCGGCGAGTTCCAGCCCCTCCTCGGTGCGGCCCGCGATCAGCAACAGCCGCGCATAGAGTAATTGTGCCTCTACCCACTCCGGTTCCAACTCGACGGCGAGTTCCGCATTGTCGAGGGCGAGTAGATAATCTCCGGACCGCAAGCCCAGTCTGGCTAGACCATAGTAGCCTTCGGGCGTGTCCGGATACTCCGCAACGAGCTGCGACACGACCGACGTTGTCGTTCGTGTATCCGATTCGCTCGCCATGAATTCGATCAGGAATGCGAGCGCGGGACCGTGGCTCTCGGTCGCCGCGAGAATCTGTTCGAATTCGGCGACGGCGCCATCCGCATCGCCGGAACGCAGCCGGAAGATACCGAGATACTGATGCACGCGGGGGTTGTCGGGCGTCAGTTCCTGCCACCGCTCGGCCGCCTGCAAGCCGGTCTCGGTCAGGCTGAGTTGATGGGCCAGTTCAGCGGTCAGTTCTGCGTATCGCGGATCGTCGGAAAGGAGCGCGGCCGCGAGGTAATTCTCAACAGCCTCCGCGCCATCCTGCCGTTCCTGTGCGATCGAGGCCAGGACGACGTGGGAATCGATATCGATTCGCGGAACACTCGACTGCCACAAGCCGCCCGTCGCGCAGCCTGCGAGCCACGTGACCACTATCGCCAATAAGCATTTGCTGGAATTCGTCATGGGTTGCGCCTGAACTATACCTGAACGTGCAGCCTGCTAGTGCGGTAGCGTACGATCTTGTGCTGGTATAGGGATTGACTGACAATTCGACCTCCTTTCACGGCGCATTGTTCCACGCCACATAGCCAAGACGGAGGCCGCATGGGGAGCCTGCGAGATTTATTGACAACATGGCTGGATCCTGAACTAACGGGTCCGCTCTTCCTGGACTGGGGCCTGAGGTTGCTGGCGGCGCTGTTTGTCTTCATCTTCGGCCGCTGGATCGCGAAGGCGCTCGCCGGCTGGTTCAGACGGACGGTTGGTAAAGCCGATGTCGACCCAACGCTCAACCGGTTTTTGTCGAGTGTCATCTATATTGTACTCATGGTGCTGGTCGTCTTGACGGCGCTGAGTTCGCTCGGCGTGAACACGACCAATTTCCTCGCCGTCTTCGGCGCGGCGGGTCTGGCCGTCGGGCTCTCACTCAAGGATTCGCTTTCGAATTTCGCCGCGGGAGTGATGCTCGTCTTCTTTCGCCCGTTCAAGTCCGGTGATTACATCGAAGCTGCCGGCATCGCCGGTACCGTCGAGAGCATCAAGATTTTCAATACGGTTTTAAAGACGGCCGACAATCGTGTGATCACAGTTCCGAATTCACTGATCTATGCGGATTCGATCACGAATTTCTCGGCTCAAGACAAGCGTAGGATCGACCTCGTCATCGGCATCGGGTATGACGACGATATTGCGAGAGCGAAGGCGTTGATCCGGGGCGTGCTTGCTCAAGACGACCGCATCCTCGATGAACCGGCACCGGTCATGCTGTTGCTGGAACTTGGCGAGAGCAGTGTCGACATTGCTGTCAGACCGTGGGTTCAGAGCGGCGACTACTGGCTGGTCCGTAGCGACCTGCTCGAGCGGATCAAACGGGCACTCGAGACCGCCGGCTTGTCTATCCCGTATCCTCAGCGGGATCTGCATATCGTTGATCAAGCCGGCGGCGAAGCGTGAAAGATTCCATTCAGGAGCGGTTGAGCGGTCTCGTCGAACGATTCGAGGAAATCGGTCATCTTCTGAGTGATCCGAACGTCATCGGTGACCAGGACAAGTTCCGAGACTTGTCCAAGGAGTACGCCCGTCTGGAGGAGGTCGCTAGAGACTTCGGCGCGTTTCAGAAAGTCGAGCAGGGGATATGCGATGCCCGGGAGATGCTGGAGAGTGACGACCCGGAACTCAGAGAACTCGGCCAGGAGGAACTGGAGGTACTCCTGGAGCAGAGCGAAGCTCAAGAGCATCGTCTGACGCTTCATCTTATCCCCGTAGACCCGGACGATGATGCGAATCTCTTCCTCGAGATTCGCGCGGGGACGGGCGGCGATGAGGCCGCGCTCTTCGCGGGCGATCTATTCAGGATGTACAGCCGCTACGCCGAGAGTAAGCGGTGGCGGGTAGAGGTTCTTTCCTTGAGCGACGGAGAGCACGGTGGCTATAAGGAGATCATCTCCCGTGTCGTGGGTAAGGGGGCCTATGCGAAGCTCAAATTCGAGTCCGGCGCCCATCGGGTACAGCGGGTACCCGAAACGGAATCTCAGGGGCGAATTCATACGTCCGCATGCACGGTTGCCGTTCTTGCGGAACCCGAGGACGTAGAAGATGTAGACGTCAATACCGCGGATCTGCGCATAGATACCTATCGCGCGTCGGGGGCTGGGGGGCAGCACGTCAACAAGACCGACTCGGCCGTGCGGCTAACGCACCTACCGACGGGGATCGTCGTGGAGTGTCAGGACGAGCGATCACAACACAAGAATCGAGCGCGGGCGATGTCGCTTCTGCAGGCTCGGCTGCACGATGCCGAGGTAACGAAACAGCAGACCGAGACGGCCGAGAAGCGGCGTAACCTAGTCGGATCCGGCGATCGCTCCGAGCGTATCCGCAGCTATAACTATCCGGAAGGGCGGGTTACGGATCATCGCATCGATCTCAAGCTGTATAAACTCGATGAGATTATTCAGGGGGATCTGGACCTTCTTATCGAGCCGCTGACCAATGAACATCAGGCTGAACAACTCGCCGCCGTCAGCGACATCTAGTCTCGGCGAACTCACCGAGTGGGGGTGCCGCGCGCTAGCCGCTGCGAGCTCGACCCCGCGGCTGGATACCGAGTTATTATTGGCCATGGCGGCTGATCGGGCGCGCAGCGCGATCCTCGGTTTTTCCGAGGATCTCGTGCCGGCGGGCGCAAGCGAGCGTTTCCGGGAGCTGATTCAGGAGCGGCGCGGGGGCGTGCCGCTCGCTTATCTGACGGGGCATAAGGAGTTCTACTCGCTTGATCTTAACGTGAGCCGGGATACGCTCGTGCCGCGTCCGGAAACCGAGCTGCTGGTCGGCCTGGCACTCGATCAGCTCGAGCCGATGAACGACGCGAAAGTACTGGATCTCGGTACGGGCTGTGGCGCGATCGCGCTGGCCCTGAAGCGCGAACGCCCCGATATCCAGGTTACGGCCGTCGATTCGAGCACCGCGGCGGTACGTGTAGCTCAACAGAACGCGACACGATTGGCGCTCGACGTGAGGTGGGCACGATCGAGATGGTTCGACGCGCTCGAAGGTGAACGGTACGACTTGATCGTCGCGAATCCGCCTTACGTTGCGAGTTCGGATCTACGTCGGTCCCGGGAGCTATGCCATGAGCCTAATGCCGCGCTGGATGGCGGCGAGGACGGCCTCGACGCGATCCGTCTGATCCTGGCTCGCGCCCGTGAATACCTCAGGCCGGGCCGGTATCTCATACTGGAACATGGTTACGATCAGGGCTCGGCCGTAACAGCACTCGCCCGAGAGAACGATTATCGGCACGTTCAGATCCATCGCGACCTGAGCGGCCACGATCGAGTTCTCGTTGGGCAGGCACCATGACGGAATCTATCCGCTACGCTCGACACGTTGCGCTGCCGGAGATCGGCGAGGCCGGGCAGGGGCGTATCGCGGCCGCGAACCTGCTGCTGGTCGGGCTCGGCGGGTTGGGTTGCCCGGCGGCGCAGTACCTCGTCGCGAGCGGTGTCGGTGCGATGGTATTGAATGACTTCGATCGGATCGACGAGAGTAACCTGCCGAGGCAGATTCTGTTCGGTCCCGCCGATGTCGGCGAACTCAAGGTCAAAGTGGCGCAAGCGCGGCTGGAGGCGTCGAATCCAGCAGTCAGTGTGCGCGCTGTTCATGAGCGGCTCGACCCGGAGGCGCTCGAGGCCGAGATCGCCAAGGCGTCGCTGGTGCTGGACGGCAGCGATAATTTCGCGACACGGCTGGCGGTAAACCGTGGGGCCGTGCGTACAGGCACGCCGTTGGTATTCGGAGCAGCGATCCGGTTCGAAGGACAGGTCGGAGTGTTTTTGAACGATGGGTCGGGCCCGTGTTATCGGTGTCTCTACGATGACGAGGACGACTGGTTGGGAAACTGTCAGGGTAACGGCGTGCTGGCGCCGGTGCCCGGTGTCGTCGGTACGATCATGGCGGTCGAAGCGTTGAAAATTCTGCTCGGGATCGAATCCACGCTGCGCGATCGCTTGCTTCTCTGGGACGCGGGCAGCGGGGATTGGAGAAATGTGGCGATAAAGTCCGATCCGGGCTGCCCGGTTTGTCAGGCTGCCTCTGCTTCGTAACTCAGATTTGGGGACAACCAGCGCTCGGTCTCGGCCAATGTCCAACCCTTGCGAGCGGCATAGTCGCCGACCTGATCGCACCCGATCTTACCGACACCGAAGTAGTGCGCTTTGGGGTGGGAAAAATACCAGCCACTGACCGCGGCCGTCGGCACCATCGCGAATGAGTCCGTAAGCGCGATACCGGCGGTGTTCTCGACGTCAAGGAGTTCCCACAACGTCCCTTTCTCCGTGTGATCCGGACACGCGGGATAGCCTGGCGCTGGGCGAATTCCGTTGAATGCCCCCGCGATAAGGGCTGCGCTGCCGAAATCCTCATCGTCGGCATAGCCCCAGAACTCTGTGCGCACGCGTTGGTGTAACCGCTCCGCGAAGGCTTCGGCCAGGCGATCGGCCAGCGCTTTGAGAATAATCGCCGAGTAATCGTCGTGCCGCGCTTCGAACCGAGCGACGTGCTCGTCGAGCCCGATTCCTGCGGTGATGGCGAACGCACCGAGATAGTCGGCGCCGCATCCGACAGGCGCGATCAGGTCGGCCAGACAGTCGTTGCTCAAGTCCGCGCGCTTGCGGCGTTGTTGTCGCAAGTGATGCAGTATTGCGGACACACTCTTTCGATCCTCGCCGGTGTAGACCTCGATGTCGTCGCCGGTCGAGTTCGCCGGAAAGAACCCAATCACGCCCGAAGCGCCGAACCAATTCTCGTCGACGAGTTGTGCGAGCAACCGTTGCGCGTCCGCATAGAGGTTGCGCGCCGCAGCTCCTACGGTGGCGTCTTCGAGAATCTCGGGAAAGCGGCCGTGGAACTCCCAGGCGTTGAAGAACGGCATCCAGTCGATATATCCGATCAACTCCCGGAGCGGGTAGTTTGAAAACGTCTGCAGTCCGAGTGATCCTGGTCGTGGCGGCGAGTAGCCTGCCCAGTTCCAGCTGAGGCTATTGGTCCGTGCCTCACTCAACGACAGCTCGGGATCTTTGGAGCTCTTGCCTTCGTGCCGTCGCCGCCTGTCGTTATGTTCCCTTGCGATCTTGCTCGTGAAGCGGGCCCGCCCCTCACCAGTGAGTGTTTGAACAACGCTCACGGATCGAGACGCATCTTTTACGTACACGACGGGCCCTTCATAGGCGGGATCGATCTTAACGCTCGTATGCGCGGGCGAAGTCGTCGCGCCGCCGATCAACAACGGAATCGAAATCTCTTGGCGTTGCATTTCGTTCGCGACATGGACCATCTCATCCAACGACGGCGTGATGAGGCCGGAGAGGCCGATCGCGTCCGCACCGATTTCTTTCGCAGTCGCGAGGATCTTATCGGCTGGCACCATGACGCCGAGGTCCGTAATCTCGAAGTTATTGCATTGGAGTACAACACTTACAATATTCTTGCCGATGTCGTGTACGTCGCCCTTGACCGTTGCGAGTACAAGCTTCGCTTTTGCAGTATCGCCGCTCTTCTCGTCGTCAATGAAGGGAACGAGATGAGCCACGGCCTTCTTCATGACTCTGGCCGACTTCACGACCTGTGGCAGAAACATCTTACCGTTCCCGAAAAGATCTCCCACGACGTTCATTCCGTCCATGAGCGGACCTTCGATGATGTCGAGCGGCTGCGTCGCGCCGTGTCGCGCCTCCTCGGTATCCTCGATGACGTAGGTATCGACTCCTTGAACGAGCGCGTGCTCGAGCCGCTTCTCGACAGGCCACTCGCGCCAGGCCTCGTCGACTTTTTCCTCGGGCCGATCGCTTTTTCCGCTATAGCGTTCGGCCAACTTGAGGAGTCGTTCAGTGGCGTCGCCGCGGCGATTCAGGATTACATCCTCGACGGCTTTTCGAAGTGCCTCGGGGATGTCCGCGTAGACGGCTAACTGCCCGGCGTTGACGATGCCCATATTCATTCCGGCCGCAACGGCGTGATAAAGGAATACCGAGTGCATGGCTTCGCGGACGCGATTATTGCCGCGAAACGAGAATGAGACGTTGCTAACGCCGCCACTAATCATCGTATGTGGTAGCGCTGCCTTGATTTGCCGTGTGGCTTCTATGAAGGCAATGCCGTAGCTGTTGTGCTCCTCGATTCCCGTCGCAACCGCGAAGATATTCGGGTCGAAAATGATATCCTCGGGCGCAAAGCCAACCTTCTCGACGAGTAGTTCGTGAGAACGCGTGCAGATCGCGACTTTCCGTTCGATGCTGTCGGCCTGTCCTTGCTCGTCGAACGCCATGACGAGTACTGCGGCGCCATATTTCAGAACCTCGCGCGCCTGCTCGAGAAATTGAGCCTCACCCTCTTTAAGGCTTATCGAGTTGACGATGCCTTTGCCCTGGATGCACTTGAGGCCGGCGGTAATGACACTCCATTTCGAGGAGTCGACCATGATGGGGACTCTTGCGATGTCGGGTTCCGAAGAGATCAACTTGAGGAACCGCTCCATCGCCGCCTCGGAATCCAACATGCCTTCGTCCATGTTGACATCGATGATCTGGGCGCCGTTCTCAACCTGTTGCCGCGCTACTGATAATGCCTGGTCGTAGTCATCTGCTTCGATGAGTTTCTTGAAGCGTGCGGAGCCGGTGATGTTAGTGCGCTCCCCGACATTAGCGAAAAGGCTTTCCGGGCCTATAGTCAGCGGCTCGAGTCCCGCGAGGCGGCTCTGCTTCGAAATCTTACGAGTCGGCCTAGGCTGACACGATGCAACGGCGGCCGCGATGGCGCGTATGTGCGCCGGCGTCGCGCCACAACAACCACCGACAAGATTGACCCAACCACGTTGCGTGAATTCGCTGATGATCTCCGCCATGTGCTCGGGAGTGTCGTCATACTCGCCGAACTCATTGGGTAGCCCAGCGTTCGGGTGAACGCTGACAAGTGTCTCAGCCAGACTTGCCAACTCTTCGATATGCGGGCGCAGTTCCTGTGCCCCGAGCGCACAGTTCAGGCCCGTGATCAACGGTCTGGCATGGCGCACCGAGTTGTAGAACGCTTCGAGAGTTTGGCCGGATAATGTCCGGCCAGACGCATCGGTTATCGTTCCGGAGATCATGATCGGTATGTCGAGTTGGCGTTCATCGAGAACCGTCCGCATCGCATAGAGCGCCGCCTTTGCGTTCAAGGTATCGAAGATCGTCTCGATCATGAGTAGATCGACGCCGCCATCGATGAGCGCCACGGCCGCGTCGCCGTAGGTATCGGCGAGTTCGTCGAACGTGACATTGCGGGCGGCCGGATCGTTGACATCCGGTGAGATCGAGCAGGTTCGACTGGTCGGACCGAGCACGCCAGCGACGAATCTCGGCGTGCCGGTTTCTTCTTCGCAAGCGTCCGCCGCCGCTCGCGCGATTTTGGCGGCAGTCAGGTTCAGTTCCGCGACGAGGTCGGACATCTCGTAGTCACTGAGAGAGGGCGCGCTGGAATTAAACGTATTCGTCGTAATGATGTCGGCGCCCGCATCGAAGAACTCACCGTGGATCCTCGTAATCGATTCCGGTTGCGTGATCGAGAGTAGATCGTTATTACCCTTAAGCGAGGTCGGCCAGTCGGCGAAGCGGTCTCCGCGAAAATCCTCCTCGGTCAGGGTTAGATTCTGGATGCTCGTGCCCATGGCGCCATCGAGTATGACGATGCGCTCCGATAGCAGGCGTTCCAGTTGCTCGCGCCGGTTCATGGCGCAACTCCATCGTCGTTGGACTCCGGCCTGATCCCCAACGTATGGCAGATCGCATAGGTGAGCTCGGCGCGATTGAGCGTATAGAAATGGAATTCGTCGACGCTGTGGCGATGTAGCGCATCCACTTGCTCGATCGCGACGCTGGCCGCAATCATCCGGCGCGTTTCCGGGTCGTCGTTCAGCCCGTCGAAATGGTCCTTTAATGCATCCGGAACGCTCGCGCCACAATCTGCGGCGAAGTTCAGCATCCTCGGGAAATTGGTGATCGGCAGGATCCCGGGCACGATTACAACGTCTATCCCGGCCGACTCGCAGCGATCCCGGAAGCGCAAGAACACGTTCGCATCGAAGAAGAACTGAGTGATAGCCCTCGTGGCGCCGAGGTCGATCTTGCGTTTGAGATAATCCAGATCCGACTCTGCGCTGACGGCCTCCGGATGAACCTCGGGATAGGCCGCTACAGAGATGTCGAAATCACCGACTGTCATGAGACCCTCGACCAGATTGGAGGCATAGGCGAAGCCGTCTGCCAGCGGTACGTAATCCGTTACGTCTTTAGGTGTGTCGCCGCGAAGAGCCACGATGTGCCTGATGCCTTCGTCCCAGTAGCCCCGTGCCGTTTCGAGTACCTGTTCCCGGGTTGCGCCGATACAGGTGAGGTGGGGTGCGCAGGTCAACTCGGTCTCGGATTGAATTCGCCGCACGATCCGGTGAGTCCGATCCCGCGTAGAGCCGTCGGCGCCGTAGGTGACGGAGACGAAGCGCGGCCGCAACGGCGCGAGACGCTGTATCGAGCGCCACAGAGTCTCTTCCATTTTCTCCGTTGCCGGTGGGAAGAACTCGAACGAGACCTGAATGTCAGTGGCCATCGCGTATATCTCCTTCCGCCGGAGTCGCTCTGGTTGCTAGAGCGACCAGCACCGCACTCTCGCTGCTTCGACTGACCTCGACGGGAGTCAAGCCCGCTTGCTTGATCCAGGCACCGAGCCTTTCCTCGTTGACGGGCGAACCCGGTGTCTCCACGACGAGCAGATGACCGTCATTCCTCAATACCGCCACGGCCTGCTGAATGGCATCCCCGGGACGATCGGCGGTACCCAGTACGCGGTCCATCGTCACGATGTCAAAGCTCTTGCGCGGAAATCTCAAGCTATACATGTTGCCGTCCTGGACCGTGCAGTTCGTTAGCCCTTCCATGGAGACTCGCGCACGCGCCACCAGCCGCATCTCTCGCGATTGGTCTACGGCGACGGTGCGCCTCGCACGGGGCGCCAGCAGTCGCAACATGCTGCCCGTACCGGTTCCTACGTCGAGCAGGTCGCCGAGTGATCCCTCCGAAGCTCCTGCCTCCGGCAGGTGTCCGTGTAGTAATTTCTCGACCGTGGCGCCGACTTCAGTGATTGCGGCTGCGTTGAGCGGGCGCACACCCAGGTCGCTCAGAAGCTCACGCGCACGGGCCTGGCGGCCCTTCAGAATAGCCTCCAGGCGACTGAGGTCTTGTGTGAACTCGGGATCGTCATCGGGAAGGCAGTTCAATGCCTCCTGCACGAGGCAGAGGCGGTCCTCGTCGATGGTTACTCGATAATAGACCTCGTTCTGATCGCGCGTTCGACGCAACACGCGTGCCTCGCACATGAGTTTCAGGTGCCGGGAGACGCGCGGCTGGCTCAGGCCAGTGACACGTGTGATCTCGCCCACGGTCAGTTCGCCCTGCCTAAGGGCCGCCAGCAGGCGCAATCGCGTCGGGTCACCGAGTACCCGAAGCAAATCGACGAGCTCCTGCGAAGTCTTCATAGCAACATCAGTTTATAAAGATGACGTTATATACAGTCTACAGGCACGGCTGTCAAAGGATTGATGTCCAGATTTAACAGAATTGGGCCGAGAAAAAGCGGCCGTGGAGTGGAGAAGAAGTGGCCAGATCCCTTTTTCATGAGCCACGCGGGATTTGGAACGATCTCGAGAAAAAAGGAATCTGGCCTCTTTCTTCTAGTGTAGCGTTTGGCTGGGTGTCGCCCCACCGAGGATCGCTTCGACGTCGGCCGCATCGTATTGGAAGGCGCAATTACAGAACTCACAGGTCAGTTCCACCTGGCCGGTTTCTGCGATGAGGCTTGCTAACTCAGCGGCGCCGAGCATGCGGACGACACCGGCGAGATGGCTGGGTGTACAGTGGCAGTCGTGGGTCACCGGGCGCGGCTTGAAGAGCCGGATCGTGTAGTCGCTAAAGAGTCTCGGCAGCAACTGCGCTGCGGGAAGCTCGCTGAGTTCGCTCGCAGATACGGTGCTGGCTAGTGCCACGGCCGTTTCGAATGTGTTGTCGGAAGGGTCGTTGCTCGGCAGCGCTTGCAGGAGCAGCCCGGCAACGCGCGTATCCGTGCCGGTCAATGCCAGACTCGTCGGAGGCTGCTCGGATTGCCTGAAGTACTCCTCCAGGCATGCGTCCAGCCTCGAGCTCACGAGTGGAACGATTCCCTGAAAACAACGGCCGTCCTCGCCCGTGTCGAGATTCACGGTCAAGCGGCCTCGTCCCAGAAGGGTTTTGTCCGTAGCCGCCTCACGCCATTGCGCCATGCCGCGCACTTTGAGTTCGCTCGAGCATTGGATCAGCAGAAGTTTGACGGGACCCTCGCCCTGTAGTTGCAGAGAGACTTTCGGCGCACCCTTGAGCCCCGTGATCAGGAGTACCGTTGCGGCGACGGCCTCACCCAATAGTCGGCGGAGATTATTGGGGTAGTCATGCTGCGCCAAAACCTGTCGCCAGGTTTCCTCGAGCCGAACGGTGGATCCGCGAATTCCGAGGCCTTCGAAGATAAAGTTCTGAACTTCGTTCACCTAATCACTCGGTGAGTTTTTTTCGCAGGATATCGTTGACCTGCTTCGGATTGGCTTTGCCGCCGGACGCCTGCATGACGCGGCCAACGAAGAAACCGATAACCTTTTCGTTCCCGCCTTGGGATTGCTCGACTTGCGCCGGGTTCTGCGTTAACACCTCGTCGACGAGTTTCTCGATCTCCCCACTGTCGGAGATCTGCTTCAGGCCGCGTTGTTCGATAATCGTGTCGACCGAGCCCTCACCGTTCCAGAGACGCTCAAACACGTCTTTCGCTGTTTTTCCGGAGAGCGTGCCGTCTTCGATCCGGTCGGCAAGTAGCGCAAGATCCACGGACGCGACCCTGGATTCGGTGATATCCAGACCATCCTGATTCAGCGCTGCCGCGAGTCCGCCTTGAATCCAATTCGCGATGAGTTTGGGCGAGGCCGCCTCGGCTGAACTGACAGCTTCGTCGAAGTAGTCAGCGGTTCCGAGATTTGCTGTGAGTACTCCGGCATCGTATGCCGAGAGTTCGTAGTCCTTCTCGAAACGACAACGCTTGGCATCCGGAAGTTCCGGCAGATCGGCCTTCAGTTCTTCGATCAACGCCTCTTCGATTATTACGGGCAGTAGATCCGGATCGGGGAAGTAG
>PVBE010778185.1_pt1 | contig 29428 bp, 29 predicted proteins | sample 1631181 | NCBI WGS metagenome assembly PVBE01 (sample SAMN08397723, study PRJNA350692) | Marine metagenome, whole genome shotgun sequencing project. | isolation source: water | place: Pacific Ocean | collected 2012-04
AAGGATTCGTTGAGAATCATTACTACACTCCTAAAAGAAAAGCCAATGCTGCCTACGCAAGCAGCGGGAAACCGTACAGGGTATTCCCACCTTCACAAAAACGCAACTCCAACCACCACTTGCACGTACTATATGTACTTATGAAATTCTCCAAAACACTGTTATTGACCCTCTACTCCCTATTTTTGGGCAATGGTACATTTGCACAACAAGGCAATTTTCGCGATTCGCGTGATCAAGTTACCGTTTCGGTTCAAATTAGCCCAGAAAACGCCGTTGCAGGAAGTGACGCCATCATTGCCGTAATCCTTGAACATGAAAAACATTGGCACTCTCATACAAACGATCCGCAAGTTCCAGAAGCCCTTGGCGACCCTGAAGACTACATTGCAACAGCAATTGAATTTGATATTCCTGATGGCTCACCGCTTACTCTATATGAAGGGTACATTCAGTGGCCATCGCCAACAATCGTTGAGGTTGGATTTATTGGAACGCCTGTTGACTATGGCGTTTTTTCTGGCAAAGTAGTGATTTATATTCCAGTCACGATTGCAGATGATGCGAAAGTTGGCGAAGCATCGTTCACTATCAAGACAATCTTTCAAGCGTGCGATGATACCACTTGCCTGCGAGCAACACCAAGACCTGGCGAAGATAGTTGGGACGAATACGGCATAACTAAAACGATTAACATTATTGCGGCTGAACAAAATGCTACAACTCCTCCATCAAGTACTTTTGATGCTTTTGACGCAACTGTTTTCACAGATATTCACGGGGGGATTGAAGCACCAAGCAATAGTGAAATCAAGTTTGATGCGTTTGGACTCAAGTTTTCACTTTCGGCAGATGGCCCAGCAGGACTGTTTTTGTTATTGCTCGTTGCGATGGGTGGTGGTTTTTTACTTAACTTAACTCCTTGTGTCTTACCAGTCATACCCATTAAAATTATGGGGCTTAGTGCAAGCGCGGGAAATCGCAAAAAGACACTTATTCTTGGCGCTTTGATGATGTTTGGGGTGATGGCGCTTTGGATTTTATTGGGTGCTGCAATTGCGCTCATTGCTGGTTTTACTGCAATTAACCAACTATTTCAATATCCAGCGTTTACCATCATCCTTGGTATTTTTATTGGCATCATGGCAATTGGCATGGGTGGTTTGTTTTCGATTCGATTGCCAAACGCAGTCTATAAAGTAAATCCAAAACATGATTCGTTGTTTGGTTCGTTTCTGTTCGGCGTAATGACTGCTGTGCTGTCAACTCCATGCACTGCACCTTTCATGGGTGCTGCTGCGGCTTGGGCAGCAACGCAATCTCCAATACTTACGCTGACTGTATTTGGCTCGATTGGTTTTGGTATGGCGTTCCCCTATTTAATTCTCGCAGCGTTTCCGCATCTTGTTGAAAAAATGCCAAAGGCAGGCGCAGCAAGCGAGGTTATTAAACAGGTCATGGGACTACTTATGCTTGCAGCCGCAGCGTACTTCTTGGGCGTTGGCTTAAGTGGACTTATGCAGCAAGAGGGAGCACCGCCATCTCGGCTCTATCTTTGGATTGTTGCAGCGTGTGTTGCTGCTTCTGGTATTTGGCTTGCGTGGCGTACATTTCATATTGCAAAAACTCCTATCCCGAAATTTGTTTTTGGTGGTATTGGAGTACTAATTACCGTGGTTTCAGTATTTGGGGGCTTTCGCTTAACTGAAAAGGGACCAATCGATTGGGAATATTACACCCCAGAGATTCTTGCTGAAAAACTCGCTGAGGGTGATGTCGTTGTGCTCGAATTTACAGCAGAATGGTGTTTAAATTGCAAAGCACTAGAATCGACTGTGTTACACAGTTCGCGTGTTGTTGAGGCGTTCGATGCCGATGATGTCACGCCAATTAAAATTGATTTGACGGGAAATAATATTTCAGGCAACGCACTGCTCAACGAAGTCGGTGGACTTCGCATTCCCCTACTCATAATTATGGGCCCAGACGGCGAAGAAGATTTTCGCGGCGACTTTTATACTGTTAAGCAAGTGCTTAATGCGATTAAACAATCAAGAGGTGAAAAATGAACTCCGTAGGTGTTTACTGCGCTTCTTCGCAAAACCTTGAACCATGCTTTCATGATGCAGCAAAGATTGTTGGCAAGGGGCTCGCAAATAGAAACTTAACGCTTGTCTACGGTGGTGGTCGTATAGGGCTCATGGGCGAAGTTGCAACAATTGCTGCCGAACATGGTGGTGAAGTCGTTGGTGTTATTACGCACAAACTTGTTGCCCATGAACAAGCAAACGAACAGTGCGATGAACTTATTGTGGTTGATACGATGCAAGAACGTCGAACCATCATGATGCGGCGCAGTGATGGCTTTATCGTACTTCCGGGTGGTATTGGAACGTACGAAGAATTTTTTGAAGTCCTAGTTGGAAGGCAACTTGGCGATCACACAAAACCTATTGGCATAGTCAACGTCGATGGATACTTCGACCCGCTGCTTGAAATGCTTGAGCACGGCATCGAACGCAACTTTATGCGCCCTGCCCTGCGGCAACTCATGTTCATTGACCCATGCCCAGACGCTGTGCTTGATTACATCACTACTGGCGCAACTGACCAACCATCCCCAGAAGACATTCTGCCCATGCACGGTAATTAATTACCCCGCGGGTCATTTATTCTCAAAAAACAATTTAATTACCCCGCGGGTCATTTTCTACCTCACGGTTGGCTTTCGCTTAAGGATCTCGGCGTGACTGTCACTTGGGATATACTGCGGAAATGGCAAGCGAAAAACCAGTCTTGGGCATGATTGCGGGCAACGGCGTATTGCCTGTGCTTGCCGCTCGCGGTGCTCGTGATGCGGGATACCGAGTTTGTTGTGTTGGTCTTCGAAATCAATATGTTCCAGAACTTCCAAATGAATGCGACACATTTTCGATTGCTGGCATGGCTCGAGTGGGCCGTTGGATTCGACTCTTAAAGAAATGGGGCGCAAGCGATACAATCATGGTTGGGGGTGTAGGTAAAACCGTCATGCACGACCCCTTTGGCGTCATTCGATTAATGCCAGACATTACAGGGCTTCTTCTTTGGTATCGAACACTGCGCCACGACCGCAGGGATGCTACAGTTCTTGCAGCAATTGCAGATGAACTACACAAATCAGGAGTCACCCTCATCGATTCAACCACGCACATCCCAAACCACCTTGCTGGAACTGGCACGCTTGGAAATGTTACGCCAAGCACAAAACAGTTTGCAGACATCGATTTTGGCTGGCCACTTTTAAAACAAAGCGCTGCACTGCACATTGGACAATCAATTGCTGTGCGCGACCGTGACGTTCTTGCAGTTGAAGCAATTGAAGGGACAGCAGCACTTATTGAACGCGCTGGATCGCTTTGTAAAAAGAAAGGTTGGACGTTACTTAAAACTGCCGCTGATGACCATGATATGCGTGCGGATGTACCCTCTATCGGCACAAAAACGATTGAACAAGTTGCTGCTGCTGGCTGCTCCTGTATTGCGCTTGGAAGCAGTCGTGTTATTTTGCTTGATGCCCCTGCTGTTATCGAAGCAGCAAACAAAGCAGGCGTTGCAATAGTCGGCGTTGGAAATGAGTGAAACAATATTTGTTTCCCGTGCGGGTTTAAAACTTGAACACGCCCTTCAAGAATTCGACTTTGACGTTTCTGGGCTAACGTGCGCTGACCTTGGATGCAACGTGGGCGGATTCACCGACTGCCTATTGCAGCGTGGTGCATCCCATGTTTACGCAGTAGACACTGGCTATGGAACTTTTGCTTGGAAACTGCGAAGCGATGAACGTGTCACCACGTTAGAAAGAACAAATGCTCTCCATGTTGAGCCACCAGAGTGCGTCAGTCTCGTTGTCATCGACCTCGGATGGACACCACAGAAACTCGCGCTTCTCGCTGGAATAAAGTGGACTAATTGTGGACACATTATCACTCTCATAAAACCCCATTATGAACTCACAAAAGAAGAAAAGAGAGAAGAAAAAGTCGGAGAGGGTATTTCCAAAGAAGCTATTTCACGCGTAATTAAACGTACAAAAACATTGTGCCAAGAATTGTCACTCGAAATTATCGGAGAAACGTTGTCTCCAATTCGCGGGAAAAAATCAAGTAAAAAAGGTGATGGAAATAGTGAGTATTTGATGCTCCTAAAGACACACTCCAAACGTGCCAATATGGGTGCGTAACACCACTCGTTCAGGTACAATGCTCGTTCTAGAAAGGGTACTATGAGCGAGACACCAGAACAGAATCCTGAAGCAGAAAACAATATTGAAAACGATTCGTTTGATGATATCGGAAATGTTGTTGATCAACTTATAGAACGAGAGTTGCATGACAGTTACTTAACGTATGCAATGTCCACGATTATGGATCGTGCCTTGCCTGATGTGCGAGATGGACTTAAACCATCGCAACGAAGAATTCTCGTTGCAATGCACGACCTCAATCTTTCACCCGGACGCAAGCATCGAAAGTGTGCAAAAATTGCTGGCGATACATCGGGTAACTATCACCCGCACGGCGAGTCCGTCATCTATCCAACCTTGGTCAACATGGGACAAAACTGGAAGATGCGTGTCATGCTTGTCGACAAGCAGGGTAACTTCGGTTCCATTGATGGTGACCCACCTGCTGCGATGCGGTACACCGAAGCCCGTATGACACACACCGCGGTTGCAATGCTTGATGACATCAAACTAGACACCGTTGACTTCAAACCAAACTACGATGAAACACGGCAAGAACCGACCGTGCTTCCCGGACGTTTTCCAAACTTATTGGTAAATGGATCGAGTGGAATCGCAGTTGGAATGTCATGTTCGATTCCACCGCATAATGTTGGGGAAATATGCGATGCGATTGTTGCGACTATTGACAACCCAGAAATGGATCTTTCAGAATTACTTGCAATTGTGCCGGGGCCTGACTTTCCAACAGGTGGTCTTGTCGTAGGTAAGCAGGGGTTAGCCGAAGCATACGCAACTGGACGTGGGAAATTACAAGTTAGAGGTCGAGTTCATCACGAAACAATAGGAAAACGCGAAGCAATTGTTATCGATGAGATCCCTTACCAACTTGTGCAAAATAACTTGATTGAAAAAATCGTTGACTGTGCAAAGACAGGTCGCATCGCGGACATTTCTGATATCAAAAACTTCTCGGGCAAAAAATGGCGGACTCGAATTGTTGTCTACCTCAAACGCGGTGCTGATCCAGATGTTGTTGAGCGGCAACTCTACAAATTCACACCATTGCAATCGACCGTTTCCGTTATCAACATTGCACTTGTCAACGGCCGACCTCAAACGCTTGGAATTCGTGGTCTTATCGATTGTTGGGTTGAACATCGACAAGTTGTTATCCGCCGCCGAACTGAACATCTTCTTCGAGAAGCAGCCAAAGCAGCTCATCGCCTAGAGGGTTTAATTTACGCTGTTTGTGACATCGACGAAGTCATTGCTCTCATCCGAGCGAGTCAAACACGCGAAGAAGCCATTGAAAAGTTAATGGCACGCGAATTCTCCGTTTCTGAAAACCACGAGTATGCAAAATTTATTGCCAAGAGCTTAATCGAAAAGGCAAAAGATGGTGTTTCACTTTCTCGGTTGCAGGCGGATGCCATCGGAGCATTGCGGCTCATCCAACTTGTTGGTCTAGAAATAGAAAAACTCACCAGCGAATACGCTGAGTTGCTTGAAAAGATTGATTATTACGAAGCCATTCTTTCAAACGAAAAACGCATTCTTAACATCATTCGCGAAGACTGTCTTGAACTCAAAGATAAATTTGCAACCGATCGACTCACGGGCTTTGCCGACGGTGAAGACGATGATTACGATTACGGTGCACTCATTCCCGAACACGATGTTTGCGTCACAATTTCACACCAAGGATACGTAAAGCGATTGACCGTTGACACATTCCGCGAACAGGGTCGAGGTGGCCGAGGTGTTAAGGGTGGTGAAACAAAAGATGGGGACTTCATTGAACACATCTTTGTTGCTTCAACACATGACGATTTACTTTGTTTTACTGATACGGGTCGCGTCTTCCAAATCAAGGTCTACCAAATCCCTGAAGCGACCAGAACAAGCAAGGGTCGCGCGATTGTAAACTTGCTCAACCTAAAAGAGGGTGAAAACATTGTCACGTTCAGAAACATCAAAGACTTTGATACTTGCCATGACAACCTTGTTTTTGCAACGTCGATGGGTCGCGTCAAGCGAACTGCTGTTTCAGAATATCGAAACGTAAACCGCGGTGGCATCAACGCAATAAAACTAAATGAGGGCGACTCGCTTGTTGATGTTATTAAAACTAATGGTGAAAGTCACGTACTTCTTGGAACCTCTACTGGTATGTCAATTCGTTTTGTGGAAACAGATGCACGGCTCATGGGTCGAACTGCCGCAGGCGTAAAAGGTATCTCACTCGCTAAAGGTGACATAGTTGTGGGCTGTGTCCTTGCTGAAGATGATGCAGACCTTATGACTATGACTGAACATGGATACGGAAAGCGTACGCCAATGCTTGACTACCTTGTGCACAGCGAAGATGGCTCTACAAGAGCTCAATCTAGAGGTGGCAAGGGGCGCCGAGATATCCAAACGGGCGACAGGAATGGGCTAGTCGCTGACATACGTTCAGTTCGCGATAGCGACAGCTTAATGTTTATCACAGCGAATGGCATGCTCGTACGTATTTCTGCCAGTGATATTCGAACTATTGGCAGAAACACAAAGGGTGTTCGCGTTGTGAATCTCAAAGACGGCGATCGGCTCATCGCAGCTGCAAAAGTCGAGGGCGTCGAAGATACGGTATCCTCTGCAACATGACACTAAACCAATGGAACGATGACATCATTATTCTTGAACTTCTTGATGAACCGGATTTCTCAGAAGACACCGATACATTACTGACAAAAATTCGGGACGAAAATGCTTCTCCAACAAATGCGATTGTGGACTTGCAAAACGTAGCTAATTTGAATTCATCAAATCTAGGAGCTTTAATTGAAATTAAAAAACTCCTTCAATCAAAAAAACGTCGAATGATCATATGCAACATCTCCGATTCAATTTGGTCAACAATGCTTGCGACCGGATTAGATCAGGTTTTTGAGTTTATTGAAAACACGCCGGTTGCCCTTGCAAGTTTGACATTCGAGGAATAACCTATGCGGCCGATTCGTCGCACTGAACATGAAGCAAGAGTTGAGATGATGCCTCTCATAGATGTGGTTTTTTTGCTTCTCACTTTTTTTATCTACGCAATGATACTTATGGTTCGAGCTGAAGTTTTGCCCGTCCCTCTTGAATCGTATATCTCTGGGTCGCCGGCACAACCACGCCCTTCTATTTCAGTAACGATAGCGGTAGATGGCAATATTTATGTCAACCAAACAATTACATCAATCGAAAACGTTTCTGCGTTGGTTACCCAAGAACTAGAGAATCAACCAGACGCTGCAATCTACGTTGTTGTTGAAGATGGTGAAGCTTCAGTTGATCGAGGTCCACTGCTCACTGGAACATGGGACCAATTGCGGCATAACGGCTTAGAAATCTTTTTGGTCGGCAAACAAAAAGAAGTACAGGTAAACGATGGTTCTCCGTGACAACTTGACTATCGTTGTAGCTTTAGGTGTATCTATTGGTCTACACGTCCTTATTGTTCCGATTGTGTATGCAAAAAAGCCCCCAATGGTGCATGTCCTGCCAGCAAAATCTTCGCATCTTAAAACCCCCGCCGAGAAAGCAAGGGTAGAACTTGGGATAGACAAATCTGAAGCATCAACTTTGACATGGATTGGTTACGAAGATTATGAGCAGCAGCGTGCTCGTTTTGCAGAAATAGAGCAGGCCGAGATGCTTGTAGAAACTGAAGCTGCAAAAGCAAATCCAGTTGAAACGACCCTTTCAACATTGCTTCTGTTAACGAAACCAGCAGCAAACTTAGCTTCAAATATAATTGAAGCGTTACAAGGAATTGAACTAACTACCCCAGCAAAAGAATTACCAGTTGTCCAACCGGTTGACATAAAACCTCAAGTTTCGAAACCAAGCAATTTGATCGAAGATAGCCCGATTGAAACAAACCCTTCAGATCGTGACTCTGAAGCAACTTCAATCATTCATATATCCCCAGATCAGTGGAAAGCCGGCAAACCACTTGCAGCACAGGGAATAGTACTTCGCCCAAGAAGACCCTCTTTCACAGCAAATCAACTCGTCGCTAATGCGCCGGGCAACTTGGTTGCTGAATTGCAAATTGACAATAGTGGAAAACCACAAACTGTAATTATATTGCTGAGCACCGGAAGCCGTTCAATTGACCGGTCGATTGAATCTAGTTTGTATAGGTGGCGTGCTTCGGGTGATGAAATTGATGAACTTGAAGGCAATAAAACTTTCAAGATTATCATTCACATTACTTTTTCAAGATAGCGAGCCCTACTATTGTTCTAATCTACTTGTCCATACATCCATTCGCTTAATGTGTGTAAGAACATAGTCGAGTGGGGTAACCGTTGCATACCCCTGCTTGAGGGCCTCGACATCGCTTCCTTCTGCAGTGTGTGCAAAAGCCATTCCATCTCCCGCAGCCCAGTAATATGTTCTTCCGTCAGGAGCTGACCGTTTGTCGTAATGACCAAGAACACTCGACGCATTCATATCCACAACTTTTATTGCTGGCATCGGCATATCTGGAGTTTCGCACGCCGGAACATTGATATTGATGACTTCATGTGGCTCAAGATTGTTTTCTAAAACCTTGTCAATTATACCCCTTGCGATTGTTGCAGCCCTGTCGTAACACGTGCGCTCACGATTTTTAAGATGCAAACTTACTGCAATAGATGGAACGCCAAGAAACGCAGATTCAATTGCAGCAGCGACAGTACCAGAGTAAATAATATTGATGCCAACATTCGACCCGCTATTCATTCCGCTTATAGTTAAGTCGGGTCTTGAGCCTTCGCCAAATCGTTCTTCCCACAGCGCTTCCATCGCAAGTTTTACGCAGTCCGCTGGTCTACCATCTACCGCAACGCCCGACATACTCTCCGTAACATCAATATTCTGTGTCATGATTGGTGATGTATAGGTAATGCCATGACTCATCGCAGATTGCACTGTCTCTGGTGCAAATACTACTAACTCACCAAGCCCTTGCAGTTGCTTGTGTAAAGCAATAATGCCAGGGGCTCGAATACCGTCATCGTTTGTAAGAAGAATCCGCATATTATTTTGGCTCCAAAATATATTCTCTTCCACCCCATCGTATAGGAGTCTTGTTCTTCAACATCGATGCAGCGTCAAGGAAAAGTTTCGCAACAATTAATCCACCAATCGGAGAAAACACTAAATAGATAATTGGAGCGCCATTGATTTTGTATAACCACCCAACCACCCAGATATTAGAAATAAGTGATGCGATAGATAACCAATACAGAACCGGCGACGCATGATATCCAACAATAATTCCTGCAATACCTAAAAAGGGTAATAAAACAGACACAATAATCGCCAAGATTGCACTTCGCCGCAAACGATTTACATTCCGCGTACTTGCCTCAATATAAATCCGTTTCCAACCTGACTTAAACGCGTCAAATGTTGGATACATGGAGCACCTAAGCAGGCCATCTGCAAACAACAGTTGCACCTTTCCACTAGAAGAATGTATCACTTTTGCAAACGCAATATCTTCAAGTAAATCATCTTTCACCGCGCAGTGCCCACCAATTGACTCATAGGCACTTCGTGAGAAGAGAAGAAATTGGCCATTTGCAAATGGTCGAGAACGATGTTCCCTATTCACTCGATCAACTGGAAACTGGCGAACAAGAAAAATTCCTGCAATCGGCTGAACTACTCGTTCAAAAAGTCTTGTAATCGTGAGCGTACTCAAAACACTTAATAGAGACGCATCACGTTTAATTGCAGAAGCGACTGAACAACGAACTAATTCTTTATCAAATTGCGTATCAGCATCAGTAAACAATAGCCATTCTCCCGTTGCTTTTGCAGCGCCAACATGAGCGGCGTTGCATTTTCCAGCCCAATCGTCGGGACAATGTTCGTTTTCTATTAGACATATTCGACTGTCTTCTAAGGCATGTGCATTAAGGATTTCCTTCGTTTTGTCTGTACACCTATCAAGCACAAAAATGATTTGGGTTTTTGAGTGCGACTGATTTCGAAGTGAAATCGCACACTTATCAATCACTCGCTCTTCATTGTGTACCGGAACAACTACACTTACGGTGGAATCAGTTGGGTTTGGGAGTTGTAGCCCTTCCAGAATTGTTGGTTTAGTACATGCCATTACCCACAATCGGTATGCTATTCCAATCCACAAAAAAAGTGAAACTACAACTATCGAGGCAATAATGTGTGAAGTGATTTCAATCGCGGGCATCTAACGGTATGGTACCTCGTTATCATCTTCATACTTGATGAATGTATTCCCTTTCAATCAAACACACTACTTTTCTCGAAACGCTTTGCGTGCAATCGATAGCGATGCCATTGAGAAGTTTGGAATCCCAAGTATCGTATTGATGGAAAATGCGGCTAAAGGAGCAGCGAATATCATTCTTGATTCTACAGAATCTAATGGCATAGAAAAAATCTCGATTATGTGTGGACGAGGTAATAATGGTGGAGATGGGTACGCTGTGGCTCGCCATCTCGCTAATGCTGGGTGCAGTGTTTATATAGTTCAACTTGGAGAACCAAATTCCAAAGATGCAATAACGAATGCTTCGATTTGTGAAGAAATGAACATTCCATCAACTGCTTGGACGGAAAAAACAGATTCCAATGCCACTCTTATCATTGATGCAATCTTTGGAACGGGACTTAATCGAACCGTAGAGGGTATATACGCCGATGCAATTCATGCCTGCAACGCACAACACGCTCCCTGCGTTGCACTTGATATTCCCTCAGGGCTAGATTGTGATACCGGCAAACCACTCGGGTGCTGCGTTCACGCCACAATGACTATTTCATTCGTTGGAATGAAACAAGGATTTTTGCAAGAAGGAGCAAAAAAGTTTTTAGGTAAAGTAGTAACAACTGACATTGGCTGCCCAATGACCTTACTTCATACGTACGGTTCTGCCATAACATAGTAGGATGCCCAATTCGTGTATCAAACACTCCTTACATCCAGATATTTGACCAGCCGTGTTATACCTCTCATCGCTGTTGCTGCAGTTGCGCTATGCGTTACACTTGTCGTTGTTGTGGTGTCGGTGATGTCGGGCTTTTTAAACATGGTGCAGTCATCAGGTCGAACACTTATGGGAGATGTTGCCATCACTTACGGTGTTTCTGGAATTCCACATTACGAAAAACTCATTGAACATCTTGAAAAAGACTCCAACATACTTGCCGCAACCCCTATCGTTGAGGGATTGGGGTTCCTTCGCATGCCCTACCCAGATTCTGACGCAAAAAAAAGCGAAACCGTGCAGGTTTGGGGAATTGAGCCAGTTTCATTTGCAAAAGTTACCTCTTACGGGGATTCGTTATTGTGGAAATCACCATCTGATAACCAACGTAATTGGTTACTACGAGATGTAATTATTACGAACAAAGATGAACTGCGTGAAAACATTGATGATAATTCTTGGAACAAAATTGCAGATTTAATAAATGAATCTAAGAATCGAATGAAAGGAGAAGTTGTTCCTCTATGGAACGATATCCAAGAACTCCTTGACGTGGAGAAGTGGGATTACCTTATTAGTTTTGATAAACGCCTTCAAAATCAAAATGAGATTGCTCAACAAGGCCTCTCTCTTTCCCGAAATGGTAAAGAAGGAATTGTTTCAGGACTTCACGTGTCAGAGGGAAACAAGCGACAAAAAGATGGCTCCTATAAAGTTCATTGGAATGATTATTGGTGGCTTCCCAGACATGAAGGCACCCTCACAATGATCCCAATCGATGGGTCAAGTGGAACCGATCTCGAGTCTAAGATAATGCCATTTGTCAACGAGTTTCAATCTGGCGTTTATATGATTGATGATATAAGAATATTTGTTCCAATTAATGTTGCACAAGAATTAATCGGACTCGATAAAGCAGAATATGTCAATGAAAATAATGTTGTTGAAGGCACTTACCCTGCAAGTGCTACGAGTATTTTTATTCGTGGAATTGATGGCATTTCTGCAGACGAATTACGGAAAAAAGTTGAAAATATTTACGATGAGTTCTATGCCCAACTCCCGAATAACACTACAGTTTTCCCACCATCAGGAAGTGACCCTGGCTTAACCGTACATACTTGGAAAAAGCAACAAGAAATTTTTACAGGGGCGGTTGAAAAAGAGAAAGAACTTATGCGAACGCTCTTTTCCTTTATTTATCTTGTCGTTGCAGCGTTGATTCTTTCAATTTTCTGGTCAATTGTATATGAGAAAACTCGCGACATTGGAATTCTTCGGAGCATAGGAGCATCAAGAGCGGGAATTGTTTGGATTTTCATCCAATATAGTTTGGTAATTGGTGTGATTGGTTCTGTGCTAGGACTTTTGTTTGGTTGGCTTATAACAAAGAACATCAATTCAATACACGAAGCCATGGGCAACCCGCCCATTGGCGTCGCTATTGCTTGCTTCGTTCTCGCTGGGTATATTGTGGCACACACAGTCGTAAAATCTCGTAATGGCCAGATATTACCAATTGTCTTGGGCTCTCTCGGATTTATAGTTTGCTGTGGAGTTGCTGGTTTAATATTATATATTCGGTACATTGGCGGCATCGTAATTTGGAATGCAGAGGTGTATTACTTTTCAAATATCCCAAACGAAGTTGATTGGTATTCAAGTATCTTTACAGCTTTAGGTGCAATAGTCTTCTGTTTAATCGGAGCGCTTATTCCTGCTGCAAAAGCTGCAGATACGGATCCTGTGAGGGCACTTCGTCATGAATAACTTCCAAGGCAATAAGCCAATTCTTGAAGGGCTTAATCTGAAAAAGACTTATCAACTTGGTCTGGCAAGTGTCCCTGTCCTTCATGGTGCTTCTATAGCAGCAGCACAGGGCGAGTGGGTAAGTGTTTTAGGATCAAGTGGGTCTGGAAAATCTACGGTATTGCACATTCTCGGCGGGCTTGATAGACCAGACAAAAATGGTGGAGAAGTTTTGTTCAAAGGTAAATCGGTATGGAACCGATCAAACCGTCAGATTAACGAATATAGAAACAACGAAATCGGATTTGTATTTCAGTTTTATCATCTACTTCCAGAGTTAACCGTACTTGAAAACACACTTCTTCCGGCAATGATTGGAAAATCGAATACCGCTACTATTCGAGACCGAGGCAAATCGTTGCTTGAACAGTTTGGGCTTTCGCACCGGCTTGCTCACCGTCCACGCGAACTCTCCGGTGGAGAACGGCAACGAGTCGCCATTGCTCGGGCTCTCATCAAAGAACCAAGCGTTCTTCTCGCTGATGAACCAACCGGAAATCTCGATGAAGATACAGGTGGTGAGATTCTCGATGTTTTAAAGCAACTTCACAGCAATGGGCTTACAGTCGTGTTGGTGACACATAATATGGACATTGCTTCTCGCGGTAATCGAGTTGTGCATCTTCGGCACGGTCTGATAGAGCACCCCGCCACTTTGGCACAGTAACGGCTTGTATAAACTCATAAACGGCACAAGGATTTCAGTTTTTTGCCCTTTTATGACCTTTTCTTAGATTATCTTCATAACTACTCAAATGGAACACAACTTGCACCGATTGTATAGAGTGCGGGTACTGTTGTACTCGCTTTAGATACACATCCCGCATATCATGTGGGCGGAGAATTGAACTATGTTTGAACGTTTAACAGATCGCGCTAGAAAAGTCATGGCTCTTGCAAATCAAGAGGCACAACGCTTTAACCATGAATACATCGGAACTGAGCACATACTCCTTGGACTAGTGAAGGAGGGATCTGGCGTGGGTGCAAATGTACTCAAGCACTTAGAAATCGACCTTCGCAAAGTTCGGCTTGAAGTTGAGAAACTCGTCAAGAGTGGTCCCGACATGGTCACTATGGGCAAGTTGCCACAGACACCTCGCGCAAAAAAGGTTATCGAATACGCTATTGAAGAAGCGCGATCTTTAAATCATAATTATGTTGGCACCGAACACTTACTCCTTGGTTTGTTACGGGAGCAAGATGGTGTTGCAGCCCAAGTGCTTATGAACCTTGGTTTGAAACTTGAAGATGTCCGCGAAGAAGTATTGAACCTTCTTGGTGCAGGCGTTGGTCAAATCGAAGAAATTGACGAAGAAGGCATGGAACCACAAGGCGATAGCCCAAACCCCTCGCCAAGACGTGGCAAAAGCAAAACCCCTGCCCTTGATAGTTTTGGTCGTGACTTGACTGAACTCGCCAAGAAAGATGAGCTTGATCCCGTAATTGGTCGCCATAAAGAAATTGAACGGCTTGTTCAAATCCTTTGCCGTCGAACAAAAAATAACCCCGTGCTTCTCGGTGAAGCGGGTGTCGGTAAAACTGCAATTATCGAAGGTCTCGCCCAACGTGTTATTGAGGGCGAAGTTCCAGATCTTCTTCATGGACGTCGAGTTGTAGTACTTGACCTCGCAATGATGGTTGCAGGAACAAAGTATCGCGGCCAGTTTGAAGAACGAATTAAAGCGGTAATGAATGAAGTACGTCGAGCAAAAAACATTTTGTTATTCATTGACGAATTACACACACTTGTTGGTGCGGGTGGTGCTGAAGGTGCTATTGACGCATCCAACGTATTGAAGCCAGCACTATCTCGTGGTGAAATCCAATGCATCGGTGCAACAACTTTCGATGAGTACCGCAAATACATCGAAAAAGATAATGCACTTGAACGAAGATTCCAATCAATTGCCGTTAATCCTCCGAACACTGAAGATACGATTGATATTCTTAAGGGTTTACGCGAACGGTATGAACAACATCATCGCGTCAAATTCACTGACAGTTCAATTCTTGCCGCAGTTGAATTATCAAATCGATATATTTCTGACCGGGTACAACCAGATAAATCCATCGATGTTATTGACGAAGCAGGTGCGCGTGTTCGTCTTAAATCTATGACGAAGCCCCCTTCAATGGCTGACCTTGAAGAACAACTTGAATTACTCAAGGTGAAGAAGGATGAGGCCGTAAAGAATGCGGATTATGAAGCCGCAGCAGCACTTCGGGATGAAGCAGAACAACTTCGATTAAAGAAAGACAGCGTTCAAAAAGAATGGCGTGAACAAATGAATGAAATAACCAGCGAAGTTGACGAAAACATCATCGCCGAAGTTGTTTCAAGCATGACTGGTGTTCCACTTACTCGACTTGAAGAGGCAGAATCACAACTACTTCTACAACTTGAAGACGAACTACACAAAACAGTTATCAGTCAACACGATGGTATCACCCAAATTGCAAAAGCAATTCGTAAGTCACGAAGTGGACTAAAAGATCCAAACCGACCTATGGGCTCGTTCTTATTCCTCGGACCCACTGGTGTTGGCAAAACATTGCTTGCAAAAGCGCTTGCTGAGTTTATGTTTGGTGACTCCGACTCGCTCATTTATCTTGACATGTCTGAGTACATGGAAAAACACACTGTATCAAGATTAGTTGGCGCCCCTCCCGGATATGTTGGATACGAAGAGGGTGGACAACTCACAGAAAAAATCCGCCGCAAGCCATACGCAGTTGTGCTATTCGATGAAGTTGAAAAAGCACACGGTGACGTTTTCAACATGTTGCTCCAAATCATGGAAGAAGGCCGGTTAACTGATTCGTTCGGTCGACAGGTAGATTTCCGCAACACTATCGTTATCCTAACTTCAAATATTGGTTCTGATCTTATCAAGGGTGGGCAGTCCTTCGGCTTTGGAAAGCGCGAAGAGGTAATGGATTACGATAATTTAAAGAAACAATTACTAAGCGAAACCGAGAAATTCTTTAGACCCGAGTTTATTAATCGTCTTGACGATGTCATTGTGTTCCAACCACTGACAAAAGAAGACCTTTACTCCATTATTGATATTGAACTCGACAAGATTATGAGTCGCTTGAAAGCCAAGGGTATCACGATGGAACTTGACCAAGTTGCCAAGGACTTCCTCATCGACAAGGGGTATAACCCAGACTTCGGCGCCCGACCTCTTCGCAGAGCTTTAGGAACATATATTGAAGACCCACTTGCAGAATCACTACTTAGCGGTGAATATGGCGAGGGGCTGCACCTTGACGTAAGCCATAAAAAAGATGCCGAAAACCTGTTCTTTACCTCTTCTCAACAAGAGAAAGTCCCAGACGCCGAACCAGAAACAACTGGGGCTAGTAGCGACTAAACCCTTTTACAGCAATTTCTTTTAGTCAGTATTTAATTACCCCGCGGGTCATTTATTTTTTACCGCACATATATAACAGTCGGCAAAAGGGGCACCCGGTGGCATGTTCGCTTCTCGAACATGTTGTGTGGATGACCACGCTCTAATTTTGATTCGTTTCTTCTGTATCAACTAGAAGGGGCAATTTGCTGAAAAGGTAATTCGTTTATTTGTCGCAGGATGTGTAACCGTAAGTGTGTTGGCGTGAAGCAAGAGCCGGTCTGCCATAGCGAGAATCTCAGGAGTGGCATACAAATTATCGCCCATAATTGGGTGCCCTATTTCTCTCAAATGAATTCGAAGTTGATGAGAACGCCCAGTAATAGGCCTCAATTCCAAACGAGTGCTTTTCTCTTTTCGCTCTAACACGCTCCAGTTGGTTTGAGACGGTTTCCCAAGTTCATAATCAACACATTGTTTTGGGGGATTATCCATATCTTTTCGAATAGGAATATCTATTAATCCAAATGAATCTTGAACCACACCCTCGACTTCGGCGATGTACTCCTTTTCCACTTCACGGTCCTGAAATTGGCGGCTTAGTTCTCGATGCGTATCCGCATCCCTTGCCATCACAATGACCCCAGAAGTATCCATATCAAGACGATGGACAATTCTTGCTCCTTCAATCGCTGAAGCTACTCTAACCGCAAGGCAATCTATTTTATCGAGCCCGATGCCCTTTACGCTTAGTAAGCCCGATGGCTTGTCAAGAGCAACCAAATAATCATCGTGATAAAGAACAGAGACATCGTGCGGCAAATATGGTGGTGGCGTATGATATGAGGTTCGATTATTCAAGGAGATCTCCAAATGATATTACATTGTATATCACTACTTTTATCTGTAGCAATTACCGGTTCCCACCTACATCCAGATGAAGCGGGATTCATCGGAACGCCTATTCTATTAACAGACCCTTCTGTGTTTCTCAAAGCAGGTGAATCGTATTTCGATCCAGCAACAAAACGAGTTATTTTCCAAGCAATTGAACACCCAGAAGAGGGTCAAGAACCAGATGACGATTATGGTATGTATCTCGGTGACTTAACCTTTGACTCTAACGGTTCCATTACAGGACTGGTAAATGTCGAACGATTAAGTACCGAGGGCTCTGCGAATACGTGTGGTTGGTTTCACCCAAACAATAAATCGCTTGTGATGTTCGCAACAACTATGACTCCTCTTGTTGATGGAGATATTCCCGGATATCAACGTGACTCCGGTCGCTACCGATGGGCATTTCCACCAAAAATGAATATCGCTGCACTTAACCTTAAAACAAAAGAGTTTACCCCACTCGTTACAGACAATGAACACTATCTTGCAGAGGGGTCATGGAGCCCCGACGGCCGACACATTTTGTATTGCTCACTTGCATCAGGAGCAGGTGATATTTACATCACTGATCTTCAATCAGGCACATCTAGATTAATTGTGGGTGATACAGGATACGATGGAGGACCATTCTTCTCACCTGATGGCAAACGTATTGTGTATCGCTCGGACAGACGCGGCAATGATTTGTTACAGTTATATGTGGCGGAACTTGCATTCGACGAAGGTGGTTCCATCACTGGAATTACAAAAGAATATCAACTGACAGATAACGAACATGTTAATTGGGGACCATTCTGGCACCCCAACAACAGGTTCCTCATTTACGCAACTAGCGAAGTAAGCCATCGTAACTATGAACTATTTGTTTGTGACGCTGATAGTGGCAATGAAAGTGGTACCACACGTTACGGAATACGTAGGCGCCGAATAACTCACGCAGATGGTTTTGATGGGCTCCCTGTTTTCGATACTTCTGGAAAATGGCTCATGTGGACAAGTAAACGAGAAACTGGAACGAGCCAATTATGGGTTGCGCCTTTTTTGTTTAATCTTGAATCGGGGCCAGCGGTGATGGGACATTAATGCAATTACGCAGTGTTATCTTGATTCTTATTCATTGTGGATTCTGTTTATCCGCTGTTGGATGCGCAAAACAAACAGTAGAGTATCGTTCAAGACCTGCTTGGGGAATGACATTAACTGGGAATCTGCCTGCGGAACAGGTTCGTAAAGATGGCACTATTATGAAATTCTCATCTGGGGATACAAAGTGTACGGCTCTACAAGAATACCTTGCTACGATTGAATTAGAAGAGACTGATGAACTTACTGGTAATAAAACTCTTCGCTCGGTTTTTCCCGAACACGTTCTAACTCATACATTAACTTGTTTACGAGATCGAACTTGGGATTTATTATTTGAACAAATTGTCAGCACGAAAATGCAACAGTTTTACAATCAAAAAGAAAACGGTCGCGAAGAATTTAACGATTTTTTCATCACAAATCGTCGAGAAATTGCTAAAACCCTCCAGAGAATTCTGGGGGGATCTGGGTTTGGGGATGTGGTAATTACTGATAATAATTACGAAATCGTCCACTCCCTTTCCCAAAAAGTTTCAAGAGATTACACTTTTAAAACCGTTTCGTTTGTTCATGAAGGACAGTTTTTAAGGTTGCATTCAATTCGCTAGACAAACTTTGTGCTATCAGAATAGGAACGAAACATAGTTAGACACGCAGTATGCCCATGCAAAAATGACTTACCGCCGATTGGTCCAATCTCCCCTGCGGCAAAAAAACCGGCAATAGGAACTTCTCCCATTCGCTCTCTAATTATCGTTAAATCATGGTCGTCTTCATGGAACAAACTTCTCCCCCTACCGTTACATGTCACAAGCAAACCAGCAAACGGGCCTTCATCGAGTTGTTGGGCATCAAGCAATAACTGCAGGTCTTCAACTGCGGTTTGTGCATCGCGTACGTGAAATTGTACTGTTCTGCCAAGTCGATAAAATTCCCCTGCTGCAATTCCTTTGCGTTTTCTATCGATTCCTAGAATTGACCTCACTAAAAAATCGCCCCTGCCGAAATGGGTTTTGTGCTCATCAATTACACCACCGAGTAACAACCCGCCTTCGAATAATTCTCGTTCGTCACTCGTAGCCCGATGGGCAAGTTCGTGCAAAACATCTAGAGCTGGTTTCCCACCAAGTTCAAGCACGACATTTCCGTCAACTTTCGTCACACGATGGTGCGAACCAATTGGCCTACACCCTTGACTAACTATGCAATCAATTCCAACTTGCCCAGACAATGTAAGACCGATACCACCGCTTCGAAATCCCCGATCGTCCAAAAATAATCGGTTGTACGATGCTTGCGAAGCACCAGAAGCCATCCCTCCAATAATTGGTAAGGGATTGTGCTCCCCTCGACAATTTACAAGAGCAGGAAGCAACCTAGTTATGGGTGTTGAAAATGGATCTGCAAATAAAAATGCGGCTCTTGTATCCTCTTGTAATCCAATCCAATCTGGAATGTCGTCTGGGCGAGAAATAGGAACTGGCTTCTTGGGTGTTGTCACCCATGGGGTAATAGTAACATTGGGTAAATGCATTGCAATGGCTGATAAGCCGGCAACACCCTCCAATTCAAGGCCACATCCTACTACCGATTCTGCAGTGACACCGACAATTGTTTTAGGTGAAAGCGTCTGTCGAATATCCGCAATTGCATCTTCGAACGATTCACGATGGTGAAAACTTGCAAAGACAAGAACTAAATCTGATGGTCCAGACATTGCTTTTTCTAACAACGCTGCAACCTCAATTGCCGCTGTGCGGGTATCGAGATGTTCACTTATTGCCGCTGCACTTCGCAATATATTTACACTGTCGCGGTCATTGCGTTGACTGCATCTCGCGTCCGATGAAGAAGTTCGTCAGCATCTTGAACTGTCATAATAAGGGGTAAACGGAAACGGACAGATCGAATCCCACAGGGTAATGCTATTACACCCGACTTCATCATACTGTTGAGCAATGCTGCTCGATGTTCGGGCGTAGGAAGTGTAAATGCAATTAACGAGCCCTTACCCCGAACACTTGTGAAGACACCTGTTTCTTTTGCCATCGTTCTTAATGCAGATACAACATGATTACCAACAGTGGTTACAAGTTCGGCAATATTGTCGCGTTCAATAATTTTAATAAACTGTGTACACCGAACCATGTCTACAAGGTTTCCGCCCCATGTTGAATTGATTCTACTTGAACGTTTAAACACATTTTCTGCAACTTCATCAACACGACCACTTGCATAAATGCCACATGTTTGTGTTTTCTTACCAAAACTTACAATATCGGGGCGAACTGTTGTGTGTTGCCAGAACCACGGTTTTCCAGAGCCGTAAAAACCGGTTTGCACTTCGTCAAAAACCAACAACGCTTCTTTTTCATCGGCATATTTTCGTAGTTTTTCAAGGAATACATTTCTGAAATGGTTATCTCCACCTTCGCCTTGCATAGGTTCAATAACAATGGCAGCAATGCGGTTCGAATGTTCTTCAAACGCCTTATCAATTTCAGCGCACGCTTTCGCTTCTGCTGCTTCAATATCATTAATGACATTCCCGTCGTTATCAAACTCACAAAAAGGATTAGATACTCGTGGCCAATTAAATTTTGGATACAAACCAACTTTATCAGGAAGTGTATTAGTCAAACTCATTGTGTAACCACTTCTGCCATGAAACGCTTGGTCAAAATGTAAAATCACAAGATCGTTTACATCATCTAAGAAACTGGTCCTTCCGAGTTTTCTTGCTTTCCAGTCAAAAGCTGTTTTCAAAGCATTCTCCACAGCAAGCGCTCCACCCGAAACCCAAAAGTGGTGGGGGAAATCTTCTGGAGTTACTTTTGATCCAAAAGCATCCACAAACTCGGCGAGTTCAGTTGTATATAAATCGGAATTAGCAATTTTATTTCTTGACGCTTTCAATATTTCTTCACTAAAGGGTTCTTCCATCAATTCTGGGTGATTGAACCCAAGGGGCCAAGAAGCAAAACATGTAAAAGCATCGAAGTAATCCTTGCCGCTTGCAGAATCATGTATCCATACACCGTGTGACTTATCCAAATCTACAACAAGGTCATAGCCATCTACAAGTTGATATTTACTCAGAACTGTTCGAACTTCTTGGGGTAATATAGTCATTACTTTTGTCTCTCTTCAAATTAGAGTGGGCTTCAATTAGTCCCCACAATTAAGCAATGATACCAAGACCGACCATCATTGATAACCCCTAATTCAATTGGCAATAATTTGTGGTGGGATTTGTTTGGAATTATGGCCAAAATCGCCTAATAATGAACTTTTGCCAATAGAAACGGAATCTTGGGCACGATTGAACTTGACGTGCAGCCGCAAACAAAAGAAACTGTCAAATCATTTAATGGGCAGTTCGTTGCCCTATCGTTTGCGGTGTATTCAACATGCGTTGAATACGATTATTGGAGAGTTCTATTATGGCTATTCGTAGCGGCGCAGGAACTGGCGTCATTGTATCTTTAGTTGTCTTTGTTCTTTCGAGTGTCTTTTTACTCGTGCTCAGCATTGTTTTTTACCTGGAAAAGCAACACCTGAATGAATTGGTAAATAAGGCTAAACCTACACTCAAAGCTTGCGAAGATGAGACGGATAAAGTAAATAAACAACTTGAAGAGCTAAACAAATTGCTAACGGGCAACCCCAATGAATCCATAGACAAAATTAAGTCGCAATTTTCTGCGGACATCTCTTTAGGCAGCCCACTTGTCATGATCTTTTCAAAAATGCAAAGCCAAATACAATCAGGGCAACAAGAATTAAATGGACGAGTAGAAGCGTTAGCAAGCGCACATGACACCATCGACTCCCTTAATACACAACTTAAAGAGCAAGCAGATAGCAAGGCGTACGAGGTTCAGCTCGTAAAAACTGAATGGCAAGATGTACAGGATGATGCTGTTGCCCTGAACACCAAGGCCGATGAATACTTCGATACCCGAAAAGAAAAATTAAAAAGTATTCGCGCAGAGAACATCGAACGTATAGACTTCTTGGAGCAAGACATTAAAGAAATGATTCAGGAAAAAGCCCATCTTATGACAAAAATTTATAACCTCCGCGAGAAAATCAACTCAAGTAGCATTGATTCTGTCGACCCATCGTTACTTGTCGATGGAAAGGTAATTGACGTTGGTAGTGGTAGTGAAGTATTTATTGATCGTGGAAAGAATGACCATGTTGTCCTTGGGATGTCGTTTGATATTTATGAATCTCCATCACAACTTCGCGTTGACAAAGATGGCAATTTCTCTCGGGGTAAGGCGACTGTTGAGGTAGTTAAGGTTGGTCCAACAACTTCGACCGCAAAAATTACTCGCTCAACACCTGGGCAACCAGTTGTTCGGGATAATATTATTGTGAATCCTGTATATGATCCTAATTACAGATTCTCATTTATCGTGCACGGCAACTTCGATGCTGATGGTGACGGGGTAGCCGAATCAAACAATAATTTTATAAAGGACCAAATCGCTCGATGGGGTGGTGTTGTTTATGAAGACAATGGTGTTATTCCTGGCGATTTAGATTTTCTTGTATTGGGCATTTCTCCGAGAGCTCCTGTTGGCAAACTCAAAAGAGGAGCTACCATCGCTGCGGAAAATGCCTACAACGCACAGCAATCAGAATATTTGGACTATGAATCACTGCGCGAACAAGCAAAAACTGCTGGGGTTCCTGTCCTAACTGCAAATCGTTTATATATTCTTACTGGATATCAGGGCAGGTAAACAATCCGTTATTGTGGGTGCTAGTTTTTAAATGGGACGCCAGCAAGCAAACATTATCTCTTGGGCACAGTACCTTCCGTTAAGGGCGCTTGCCACGATCATCGGTTCAACTCCTATCAATCTCAATATGCAGTCGAGCAAATGGATTGGAGATATCTATTTTCAACTAAATGCAAATAGAAGAAATCGGGCGATTGGAAATATTCAATCGAGTTTTCCGAACTTATCATATGAAGATGTCCATGCCCTTGCAAAAAAATCTATGGAACACATGTTTCAACTCTTCGTTGCTGAGGGCGTACAAATGCCTTCACTCATTACCCCAACTACATGGCACAAATATATCGACTTCACCAATATCGAGCAAATAACGCGGCGACTTACTCAGAACAAGCCAATTATTTTTATTACGGGGCACTGTGGTAATTGGGAATTGCTTGGTTACGTACTTTCCGTTATAGGGTATCCAATCGCTGCTTTAGCTAGACCATTAGATAACCCTCTCATCAACAACTGGGTATTGGGTATTCGAGAACGGTATGGATTGCAGATTGTTACAAAATGGGGAGGTGTATCCGTTCTTCAAGATATGATTACTAACAACACCAGTGTTGGTTTTATAGCGGATCAAAATGCTGGTGATAGGGGGATGTTTGTTCCCTTCTTTGGGAGACTGGCTTCATCATACAAAGCCATTGGAATACTCGCTATGCGCTATAAAATACCAATTGCAGCGGTACACGCAAGACGTATTGATGGTAAATTTAAGTATGAAGTTGGAGTTACTGATTATTTTGAACCAAGTGAGTGGGAAGAACAGCCCGACCCTTTGTACTACATCACTGCAAGATATAATAGAGCTATTGAGCAAATGATTAGAAGCGCGCCTGAACAGTATCTTTGGTTGCACCGAAGATGGAAAAGCAGGCCAAAATTTGAAACAAACAATAAGCCAATGCCAAAAAAAGTAATACAGCAACTTGAATCCTTACCTTGGATGACAAATCAAGAACTTCAAACCCTCACCGAGTGTTACCATTCATCATAAGACATGTCTCGCCTAACTGATTATTCCATTTTAATTGTCGACGATGACATAGACATACTAGAATCGTTCGATCTCGCTATGCGTGTTGAAGGAGCTACAACACATACAGCAACTGACGGAACTGAAGCGGTAGCGTCTTGTCAAAAAAACCAACCAGATGCTGTCATTTTAGACATGATGCTTCCGAAAAGATCTGGGTTTCTTGTGCTAGAAGAACTCCAAAAAATGGACAAGCCGCCAGTAATCATCATGGTGACAGCAAATGAGGGCAAACGACATATGGCGTATGCTAAATCATTAGGAGTTGCTGCTTATCTTAATAAGCCAGTTATGCTCGAAAGATTGATTGATACTGTATCCTGCCTACTTCGCAAGCCGAGTAATACCCATGAGTAAGCAATTTGTTATTCAATCTCGTACAGCCGATGCCGATGGGCAGCGTGTTCCTCTTGGAAACCGAAGTGATATTGTAAATTCACTAGCAACTGTTAATACAATTGCTGAGGTTGAGGGGGGAGACATGTTATGGGGCCCTGGGATTAGAATTGAACTTCCACCCGAAATTGAAGTAATTCAACAAATGTTATTGTTTATTGTTGAAGAAGAAATTGCATGGTTGCCAATTGTTCGACTTGCAAAGAAGTTTGATTGGTCGGTAATGGATATAGAAACTGGTCGAGAGCTCCAACCATAATTATCGTTTCAAGGTTTGTAAAGCAAGTATTACTTCCTGCATGGGCGCATCAAACCGTTGAGGACCATGGTTAAAGCAAACTTTCTCTACACCCTGCGCTGCTAATGCTGTTACATACATGGAAGCAGCATTCGTGGGCAACCCAACAACACTAACTTGCCCCTCTTCTTCAATTAATGCAGTGGCGGCTTGCTCTGCATATTCATAGCTTGTAAATACCATTGCAGTTGGTTTGTCTTCTTCAAAAACAACCCACGGAACAGGTGATGATTGACGACCACATTGAACAAAGAACATTGTAGGCATTGAGTTTATGCAATCCCACACATACTGTCTTGCGTGTTGTGTTCCTGTGCGATCGAAATGTTGAACTATTTGTTCGAAAGTTTTTGTATGAATCTTGACCATGCTTTGGGCTCCTGCCATGTTTGTAATTGACCATCCAAGTCAACATATATTTTTGTTCCAATCAAAAAACACCCCTATGAACCAAAGCGGATTGTGGATTTTGAGGACTCGGGGTCACCTAAGGAACTGCCAAATGCTTATTCCACAAACCGCTTATGGTTCTGTTCTAACAATCAATACGACGTGGTACATCTTTCGGTTCTCGGACGTTTTTTTATTTTTTATCGTAGGACGTCCTATCCTCTTCTTTATTATGTCAATTACACGCATCTATTTTTTGTCGCTCATATCTAACAACAGGCAAGGGACGCCCACAGCAAGGTTTATTCTTCTCTTCTGCATGAAATTCAAACTTTTTCTACCATATGAATATGGGTGTTGCTTGGATTACCTCTCTTATTAAAATTCGGGTTATTTTCGGCCTCCTTGCTTGTTTGTACATCGCATTGTTTATCTGGGCAATCTCGAACACACCAAGTGGAAGACGCTACGAACAGACGAACGTGCAGGCTGCTCTCTTGCCGCCATCGTGGTGGTTTCATTCAGAAAAACAAATCGCTCAAACAACAATTTTGCGACAAAAAGAAATCTGGTTCTCTTGGTTTGGCACCGATCAACTTGGTAGAGACGTACTTGCAAGGTGCGTAGTGGGAGGTGCTATTAGCATTAGTGTTGGTTTGTTTGCTGCTTGTATTGCGGTTTTTGTTGGCAGCATTTGGGGAACGTTGGCCGGAATTAGTGGGGGTAAGGTCGATGCCATTATGATGCGCACCGTTGATATTTTGTATGGGTTGCCTTCGATAATGCTCATTGTTCTTATTACGGTAGCTGCAAATAGTTTATTGAGCCAAACAAAAAACATATCTCCACTGCTTCAAGAATGCATTCAAGTACTTGCTCTCCTGTTAGCCATTGGAATTGTGAGTTGGCTAACGGTTTCGCGTGTTATACGCGGACAGGTACGTAGTTTAATAGCAAGACCGTCTATGGAAGCGTGTAAGGTAGTTGGCGTTGGACCAATCAGAACATTCACACACCATTTATTACCCTCACTTCTTGGCACAATAATCGTTTATGCAACACTGACTGTTCCAACAGCAATTCTATCAGAAGCGTTTTTGAGTTTTTTGGGTATTGGAATTCGAGAACCATTGCCCAGTTGGGGCAATCTTGCTTCTGATGGCTTGAGTCAGTTGAACCCAATTCATTCAAGATGGTGGCTATTGTTTTGGCCATGTCTTTTTATTGCAGTTACACTTGTGATGATGAATCAGTTTGGTCAATCGCTTAGCAAAAAAGTTAATCCTTTAGAATCTATACAACGATGATTGAAAACATAGTACGTATAAATGACTTAACTATTTCATTCAATAAGCAAGTTGTTGTTAACAAAATCGCTTTCGGTATTGAGAAGGGGAAAACTACAGCAATTGTGGGCGAGTCTGGAAGTGGAAAAAGCGTTACTGCTATGTCCGTACTCGGGCTACTTCCAAAAACCGCTTCAGTATTTGGAAACATTTTGTTTGAGGGAGAGAACCTGCTTTCGTTCACTGAAAAAGCGCTGCGAAGTATTCGTGGTAGAAAAATATCAATGATTTTTCAAGAACCAATGACTTCACTAAATCCAGTTTTCACTATCGGCGAACAAATTGGGGAAGTAATTCTGCTCCATAACAAACTATCACATAAGGGTATTCGAGCAAAAACCTGCGACATGTTACAAGAAGTTGGAATTTCTTCAGAGCGAATAGGCGATTATCCACATGAATTTTCAGGTGGTATGCGGCAGCGAGTTATGATTGCTATGGCGTTAGCAAACGAGCCATTACTTCTTATTGCAGACGAACCAACAACTGCTCTTGACGCTACAACCTCAAAACAAATTGTAAAACTTCTCTATGCCGTGAAAGAACATCGAAACATGAGCATGCTATTTATCTCGCACGATTTAGGGGTAGTTTCTTCAATCGCAGATGATATTTGCGTTATGAACGCTGGGGCTATTGTCGAATCTGGCAAAACGTCTCGGGTTCTACAGAGCCCGGAAAACCAATACACGCGTGCATTACTCGCATGCCGACCAACTATACCGTCTTAGTTAGCAAGGGGTACGCTCATTAATAACAACCTGGGTTTAATAATTAATCGATGTGCATTGGAATGGATTTTGGTTCCATTTGAGGTTCACTATCAACAACATTCAATAATTGCCCCACTCGATCACCGACTATTTCATCGAACTTCTCAGTTGTGTCTTCAAGCCGAGTGCGCAACCCAAGAAGATGTTTCTCAAGCCGTTCGATATAAAGTGTTTGCGCGCGAATAGAAAGAGCAGTTCGTACGCGAACAAGTCCTTCTAATTCTGCAATATGGGCTTGTATCATTGAACTTGTCCTGTCTTTCCCACGAATATCTTCTGCTACATGATAAATCTCTGCATCAATCTTTAATTCTGTCACCTTTACTTCAAACAATTCTGGGTCGGCGTCTCGAAGACGAATAAGTGAACCGAGGCGACGTCCTTGTTTACGAACAATTTTGTTAAACGCCTTTGGATCCTTTTCACACATTGACATAAGTTGGGTTGCAAGTTCAGGGTCTATTTCTTTCGCGACTTCCATAATATGCTCGACCATGTTTTCTGGGAGTTGGCGATCTGATTTAAATGGTTTTATCCCTGCACCCTTCGGTTTTTGTCGTTCTGGTCGCATTCTTGCACGGTCTGATTCTCGCTTAGTATCAATCTCTAACTCGCTACCATCTATGGGTGGTTGTAAACAAAACAGTAAACAGGATGTTGTTTCGTTCCAGCCACAACAGGTTTGTACAATTGGTGCGCGCATACCCATCATCATCAGAAAGGTAATGAGTAAGCCAAGAATGTTTATTGGTTTCATTATTAGTTATCTCCGACAATCAATCATTCTGACAACAAGCCGTATTGCCATAATTCAATATCGTCACGAAGCCCCTCTAATCCAACTGCGATATCTGCGAATGCAATTTCACGTGTGTCTGCAAGGTATGTGTATTCACTGAGATTTAAATCTTCTAGTAAAAGTTCTTCCTCTTCTACACTGAGCACCTCATTAGTCGCTACGTGTAACCCTTGAGGAGTTTCGTTTGTTGGTTGATTACTAACCCAAATTGCGGCTGATACTGCAAAGAGAATACAAGCAGCAAGAGCAAGTTCATGCCACTTTACTGAATGATCTACTTTGGCAATGACTGTCGGCTGATCTGAACGGAGCTCGTGTACTGAATTCGCGAAGCAGCGCTCCGAGAGGTTCTCAGGAACTGCCGTCTCAAAAGCATCATCGAGTTGCCGTTCAAGTACTTCGTTACATGCTTCTGTAAGTTGCTCTTGGGACACGCTCCCAACACGATCTGAAAGCCCTTCGGGTGCATGAATATGCAATGCCTCTGAAAGGAGAGAATCTGTATATTTCTCTTCTGCGCTCATTTCGAGTTCAAATTGTCGTTCTTCATTTTCCATAATGGCACTCCTATTCAACGTTCCTCATCACAATCGATTGCCCCAATATCACCTCTGTTTTGTGCATAATCCTCACAATCCATAATGCTTCGCAGTTTTTTCAGGGCACGGTGCTGACGTGCCAACACAGTGCCTAACGGCTCTCCTAGAACCTCTGCAATCTGCTTATAGCTCATTCCTGCCGAATGACGCATATAGATAATGTCTTGGTCTGAGCTTGATAATTGGCGTACAGCGACCCTCAGAGCACGTATATGGAGTTGCTTTTCATCATCTTCACGAACGTCCGATATCCCAGATGAAAGAACACCTATCATTTCATTTTCCATAGGAACTGCGTGTCGCTTCTGCCTTCGCATTTCATCGCGAAGACGATTCATTGCGATTCTAAAGAGCCATGGCTCAAATTTGCCTATTTCTGTATACGAAGGTAATTTCTGAGCAATAGTGCAAAAAGTAGACTGGGTAATCTCCTCTGCAAGTTCTTCATTGCCACATTTTGAGCGAATAAGAGCAAAAACTCTAAAAGAGTACGCATCAACAATAAAACGCCACGCAGTTTCATCACCGCTTGCCGCAGCAACTATATTGTCGTGTAATTCTTGTTTTTCTTTTGAATTGGTCATATCTCAGGGGAAGAACTGCTTTGAT
>PVBE011468730.1_pt1 | contig 29420 bp, 21 predicted proteins | sample 1631181 | NCBI WGS metagenome assembly PVBE01 (sample SAMN08397723, study PRJNA350692) | Marine metagenome, whole genome shotgun sequencing project. | isolation source: water | place: Pacific Ocean | collected 2012-04
CCGTTGTGGCACATGATGCACCGCGCTTTCCCGTTAAATAGATCCAGCCCCCGGACCTGCGCTTCGTCGAGCGCCTCGTCGTCTCCACGAAGATATTCGTCGACCGGCGAATCCACGCTCGTCAAAGTGCGCTCGAAGGCGGAAATAGCCCGCCACGCATCCATGACGGGATTTCTCGCCGAGCCGAAGGCCTTGGTGAACATCTCGACGTATTCCGGGACCATCTGCAGCCTGGCCGTCATCATCGGGACCTTGCCGTTACCGGCAATCCCCTGCGCCGCGGAAGGCGCCTGGGTTTCAAGGCTGCGCGTGTGCCCGTCCCAGAACAACTTGCTCATATAAGCGGCATTGACTACCGACTGGGAGTTGCGCCAATGCGACTGGCCCGGATAACTGCGGCTGATCGCGGAGTTCAACGCCCACCCCGCGCCTTGAACGTGGCAGGTCTGACAGCTCACGCTGCCGTCACCGGAAAGCGCCGGCTCGAAAAACAGCAGACGCCCGAGCTTGACTTTGGGATCGTCTTCGACCGGCCAGCCCTCTTCGTCCACGGTCTGGGGATTGTCCCTCGGGATCGGCGGCGGGCCCAGCGGTTCGAGGGCGGGAAACAATTCGCCGTCTATTTCGAAGAACTGCTTGCCGTCCTTCATTACCGCCACGGCCGTCTCCGCCGTCGCCGGCGCGATGAAACAGAGGAGCAAACCCGCTATCGCGACTCGCGCGCTGAGGCTCAACGCCGGGCCCGATTCGTCCCGTTTCGTATCGATTAGTTTTCGCATTGCTTTCACCTGCTGGAATCTGAAAAGTACGCGTCCCAAAGCCGTGCGAACGCGGATATGACCAGGTCCTAGTTGTCCTTTCCTACCCACTCTAAAACTTCGTATTGCGGCCACTTATCTTCCGTGTAGTCCGCCGAGCGGATCCCGAGGTCGTCGCCACTGAGGGTTTTGAGAAATGCCACGAGCGCGGTCTTTTCGGCATCGCTCAAACCGAGTGGCTTGATGAGCGGGTCCTTGTTCTTCGCTTTTCCGCCGCCGTCGTTGTAGAACGCCACCACCGCTTCCAAGGTCGGCAGCATGCCGTTGTGCATATACGGTGCGGTCTTGGAGACCTCACGCAGCGACGGAGTGACGAAGGTACCGAAGTACTTCGTATCCTTCTCGACGGCGAAATACCCCGGATCCTGTTTGAGGTTGTAGTAATTCGGCGTACCGAGAAACATCTGCTGCGCGCGCAACGTCGCGTAACGTTTAACTTCGAAGATGTCCGGGTTGACCGGGACGCCGGTGGCGTGAGCCTTGCTATCGCTCAGCATCATGCCGTCATGGCACTGGATACAATTTGCCTTGCCCTGGAACAACTCCAGCCCCTGCTTGGCGGCGGCCGAAAGCGCGTTCTTGTCGCCTTTGAGGAAATTGTCGAAAGGCACGTTTTTGGAAACGAGCGTCTTTTCGAAATCGCCAATGGCTTTGATGATCACGCCGAAATACGGTTCTTTGCCGTACGCTTCTTCGAACAACTTCACATACACCGGGATATTCTTCAGGCGCTGCCCGATAACCCGGCCGTCGGAGGACAGGAAGTGGGCATCGGTCATCGAGTCCCGCGCCTGTGTCGACAGATCGTTACCGCCGTCGAGGCGCCCGTCCCAGTAGAAATATTCGGCGAAGCGGGCATTCATGACGGTCTTGGCATTCCGGTAATGCAGAGTACCCGGATAGCCGATCGATAAAGGATCGCTGTTCGCCCAGCCCGTTTCCGGAACGTGACAGTCCGCACACGACCGATCGGCGTCCCCGGACAAGCGCTTGTCGAAAAAAAGATGCCGGCCGAGACGAACCTTCGGCTCGCTCGGAAGTTCGACATCGGGCAAAGGCGCGAGTGCTGCAGGGGCAGCGGCCGCCCCGACGCTCGCTAGGAAAAGCAACGCCGAACCGACGACAGCCGACCCTTGCGCGATTCGCCGACGCTGCAAATTGGCACCGGCCACCGTGACATTTCGTCTGCGGTCTTGCTTGTCTCTCATAGTGCTACCTTCATAACTCGAATTGACTAAACAACGCGAAGCGACCCATTCACCGCGTTCTAATCGCTAAAGACCGGTCGTTTCCGATCCCGTTTTCGGGTTCGCGCACCGGCGCCTCAGCAGATTTCTGCGCGGCAGCGCCGCCCTTCGGTAGGACCCGCAAGATCCCCCATTGGCCGACGACGGCGTAGGTCATCCTTTCGCTGATCCACATATAGTCTCCGGGGATCGCGTAGGGTCCGCCGGCCGAAAAATTGAGTTCGAGTGCTTCGGTCGGGCCGAACTGCTGCACCTCCAGCATCTCCGCCCCGGCGACGTCCGGCTCCAGCGGCCATTGGTGTCCCTCGACGCTGAATGTCGAGTTCTGCTCACCGTGGGCGCCAATCACATGCATACGTACCGCTTCACCGGCGTCGACTTCGATCAGGGGCGTTACGGGATCCGGCGCGTTGCCGTTGCAATGGAAGGCGTCGGCCTCCGGACAATCATAGGTTTCCGCGCGCCAGGCCAACGGCTCGATCCGATAGTTGACGGCGGACAGGCCGGCCGAACTCGACGTGTACGGCATGAACGGCGTACCGATGAGATTATCTTCCTCCTGAAAATAGAGCGCGACATCACGGTAGTCGGACCGGTTCCTGTTCTGACGCAGCGTGCGGTCCACGATCACATCAGCCTGCCAACTATTCCCGAAGCCGAGGTCCTTACCACTCACCGGGTCCCGATACTTCGATCCGCGGGGCCCGATAATGATTGCGCCATACAGACCGTCGCGAAGGTTCCCGGTAATTTTGGCGTAGTCGTTGACCAGCGCCGTTGCTTCGCCGAATTCCGGGTGCGCATAGAACGTGTAAGTCTTGGTGCCGCCCGGAGCGACGGTTTGGTCACCTTTATTGCGGCCGATAGGAGCGCCCATCGAGTCATGCGGATCGTAGGCCAGCATATCCGCATGGAAGGAAACCTTCTCCTTCGCCAGGCGATTGTTCAGCGTCACCTTGATACAGTCGCCGAGGTTGGCGCGCAGGGTCAATGGATGAGGCCTGAGTTTTCCAGATTTGATGGCCGGGACTTCGCTCGCTAGCGCGAAGATCTTGCCGTCCGGATTACCCAACAACAGGTTCCGATTCGTCCCGCTCGGCGCTTCGAGGAAAGCAGGCGCGCCGGGGTGAAAATCGAGCGGAATTTCGATGGCAGCGACGTCGAACTGCTTGACGGGCGCCTCCGACGGACACACTTCGGACGCGGATTTCGGCACGTTCGACCGCATGGGCAGGGGCTGCAGTCCGTCGCGCAATTCATCCTCTACCCGCAGCAGGCCCCAACTGCCCTCGCCGAAGTGAGACAGCCGACCGCTGTGATACATATAGTCACCCGCCATTTGCTGCGGACCACCCGCTGCGGGAATGACGAGGTCATAGCGCTCGGCGATCGCGACGTGCACCGAGCTTTGGGGCCGCGCCCCGGTCAGAAAGCGCTCCAACGGGAAGTAATGCCCCTGGACATGGATCACATGGCTTTCGTTCGCCGCCTCTCCGAGTGCGCGGATGACGATCGGATCCCCGAGGTAGGCATTCAACAGCGGCGTGGCGGGATCGCCGTGGACCCCGCTGCTGAACAGCAAGGATGCGTCGTCGTTGACGTTCAAACGCCGGTGCAGGGGCTCTGCACGCATGCCAATCGAGCCGCCCGAGGTACGATCACCACCGTTGAGGTAGCTGAATGCATTGATCGGCAGGGTCCACGAATCCATGCTCCCGAGCGCGTTGATTGTCGATGGCTTCGCCTCCGGGCCCGGCTTCTTGTTGACCACAGTACCAGCAACAACCTGCGTCTCGGTGCGCGGATTGCTGTCCTGGATCTGCATCACGAATTCCCGGAAACTGCCGGTAACCTGAGAAGACACGGCTTCGTTGGTGTGAATGTCCGCGATGTTCCCGCTGCGCACGGGCTCGCCTGTCACGGGGTCGTGATAGGTCGAACCTTTCGGTTCGATAATTGTCGAGCCAAAAAGCCCGTGCCCCCACGACGTCAAACCGTATACGTGATCATGCCAATAGGTGATGCCGAAATCGGAATCGGCGTACCAGCGGTAACGCACGAACTCCGTGCTGACATATTCGCCTTTCTCGTGGTCGAACTTCAGGGACTCGGTGAAAGTCAACGTGTTGCCGTTGATTTTCTCGATCTCCCGTATATCCAGCCGACCCACCGCATCCATGCCGACGCCGACCAGGACGCCCTCCTGGTAGATACCCGCGTTTTCGGTTTCGATCGAAATCGCGCCAGCCTTCGACGATGCCGCTATCAGGGTATTCTGCGGCGTCCCCATGCCCTTGCCTTCGTCTTCGAGAATGGTGAACGGGCGTACGGACTGTTCGTAATTCATCCCCGTAATCACGCCATCGGAAGCCTGAACATCGAACTGCACGAAGTGGATGTGCATGTTGACCTTGCTCGAATAGAGGTTTTCTTCGTCGTCGGCGATTTCGTTGGAGAGGATCACATCCGCGCAGTCATGAACGTTCATGCGCACGACGAGCGGGATCTGGAGGGCGCTGTCGTCCCGAATCGCGGCTTCCTCTTCGTGCAGCACGTAGAGCTGTCCCAGGGGATCCACGATCGCGGGCTGTGACCCTTTGGCCTCGGACAGCGTGATCGGCGTGCTGATCGCGTGAATATTGAACTCTTTCAGCTGTCCGGGCGCCCCGGACTCACCCGGGCACAGGCTCCACGGCCCGTTTTCTCCGGGACGGGCGACATTGGCGCTTTCATCGCCATTGGCCTGGCGATGAATGGGTTCGAGAAAGGGCGCCGGGTTCTTCCCCGGGCTGAAGGGCGGCCGTTTCCCGAAGTGCGGACGCATGTCGGGGTAAGCTCGTTTTCCGGTTGCGGGGTCGAACAACAGAGGCGGACGTTCGCCGGGCTCGTTGCCCATCCATTCCGGTTTGTATTTGGCCCAGGAAACCATCGTTTCCGGCTCACCGAGATACAAGTCGCCTTCTTTCTCCCAGTTCCAGACGCTCGCATCATAGGCAAGGATCTGCTCCTTCCAATCTTCTTTGCCGCCGGGAAGACCTTTGGGCGGGAGTTGCATTTCCACCCAATCGGTCAACGAATAGAAATTGCTTGCCGCGTCGGTCTTTGCATCGCCGGCGCCGATCTCGAATCGGGCGCCGAACCACTCGACGCCCTTACCGACCAATTGCGTCGAATCCACGGCCGGGAGCATCCGCCCCCGCCTGTCCGGGAGTTCCGCCAGTACCGGCATCTCGTCGGTCTTCGCACCGTCGACCTGCAGCGTGTTGTAGGTCCGCCAGTAGGCCCACATCCCTGCCACGTAGTGGTGCACTACGTGGCAGTGATAGAGAAAGTCGCCCGCCGTACGCTGACAACCGCCCGAGCCGCATTCGATGACCAAATCATGCGTTTCCGCCGGTCCCAGCGCCTGTACGTCGACACGATCCGAAGCGGTCTGAATCGGCGGGAACTTGATCGGACCATTCGCGCCCAGGCTTTCATTGGCGCTGCCGAACAGATCGAGTTCCTGTTCGAGCTCAGACTGTCGGCGCCAGCGGATCGCACCGCCGTGCAAATGATGCGAATGGAACACCTCGGTACCGCCGTGAACCAAACGCCATTTGACGGGGTCGCCCAGGTAAGACCGCGGGATCGGGGTGGAAGGGTTGCCGTTGTGATAGGCACCGTAGGATTGGGACTCGTCCATCAACCCGAACAGTTCCGCTTCTTTGCGCAGACCGTTGCCGAAAGGTTCGCTGCGGTAGTTCAGGGCTTTGCCCGCGGACAAATAGTTGTGGGCGGTCGGATCGCGCTGCGCGATCATTTCCTCGTCCATGTTGAGCGGCCGCGCCTCACCGTCACCGGTCTCGTGATAAATGACCACGAACTCCCGGAAATCCGGGCCGTCGGGATCCTCGATCATCGCGAGCCACCCGCTCTTGAGCGGTTCGCCGGTATACGGATCGAGGTGGCGGGAGCCCGCCGGCTCGACCGTGACCGATCCGAACAGTCCGGTGGCACCCTGCGTATGATTATGGCTGTGGAACTGGTGCACGCCCTCCTGCTGGTCGTAGCCGACGTGCCACTCGAAGGTCTTGGTCGCGCCGGACTCGATGTTGGTATCGGGATTCACCGATGTTGCCGGTTGGCCCGTTTCGCTCACGACCAGGCTCGATCCGTGGAGGTGAAAACTGGCGTCTTCGTCTTCGACGTCGTTCGTCAAATTGATGACCAGACACTCACCCTGGTTGACCCGAATCGCTAACGGTTGAATGACGTCGCCCTGTAAACCGTTCGAGACCGTGCCCGGATCGTCGGTCTCCCAGCGCGCTTCTTCGTTAGCCGCCTCGTCCTCGCGCACTCGATCCACGTTCTCCGTCAGCACATACATGTAGCCGGGGAAAAAGTCATGGTATTGATTGAGCGTTATCTCGACATTGATCGCGGAGATGTCATAGACCCGCCGCGGCACATTTTCGGGGCAAACGTGGCCGTTCATGCTGACTGACTCGCCCACGGTGCGCACGAGACGTACGTCTTCCCCCAGATCACCACCGAAATGGCTCCTGCCTGATTCGGTATAGGTCCCTCGCGTCGCAATCCGCTGTTTCTCGAGCAGGGTCCGCACCGTAAGGCCGCTCGTGGTCTTCCCGCGTCTACCCGTCAATCCGAGATTGATCGCGCCGGGAATGCCGCCGACCCCGGAATAGATGCTCTCATCCGCTTTAGCCGCCGCCCCGTCGTCGATCGCGTGCGCACAAGCCACGATGAGGGCCGAACCCATGGCTACCGCGTACCGCACCGCGGCGCCGCGATTCGACTCTACGCATCGCCGGGCGAGCGCACTGCCGCCGGATATGATCACTCCCACCTCTGTTTTCATTCGCTCACTCGGCTCCCGGCCGTCGTTATTGTTCGTTTGAGCTCTGACTGCCTTCGTGCGGCATCCCTGTCCGGGCCTGCGCTACTTCTTCTTTTTCCGTACCCGTGCCTTGAACTCGAAGTCCGCGCTAACCGCTGCGCCCGCCGCCACCGTGACTTCCTGCTTCTTTTCCCGCTTGAACTTCGGGTGCCAGGCAATCAGGGTGTAGGTGCCGGGCGGCACCTGATCGATCTTGAAAGTGCCGGTTTCATCCGTAAACGTGTAGTAGGGGTTCTCGACTCGTCGGAACCAGTTCTGCATGTGCTCGTGCTGATCGCACTCGAGCTTCAACACCTTGGTCTTGGCGTCTTTGAAACCGATTTCCAGATCCAGTTCGCCGTCGCCCGGCAGGTCCTCGTTATGCATCGTATTTTTGACCCGGCCTTTCGACCCGTAGGTGTGGGGGCTGTGTTTCACCGGGTCCTGGTTTCGGAATTTCATCTTCTTCCCCTGCGCGACGACGCTGGTGTACGGTCCGAAGATGCATTCTTTCGGCTTCAGGGTCAGGCCCGGAAACTCCGCGCCGCCGCCAGCCGTGTTGGAATGAAACGCTTTATCGGGCGGCCCCCCTATCACTTCTTCCTGTGGGTAGGCCTTGCCCGCATCGACCTTGTCGAGCAACACGACTACATCGGCCAGCTTGCCGTCTCTTGCACGAACCTCCTCGACGATCCGATCGTCTTCGCCGCACACCTCCGGCGTCTTTTCGACCTTGAATCGGCGCGCTTCCGGCACCGGCCCTTTCAACTGAACCGTACCCGAGATTTCGCCGCCGTCTTCGACGGCAACAACCTCGTACGCCTCAACATGACCATTTGCGAGCGCCGCCAACATCACGGCGGAGAGCGCAATCCCTACCGGCCTAGAAAAATTAAACATATTGAGGTGCCTCCTGAGGGCTTGAAAGGACAGAATTCTCGAAGGTCCCTATGTGCTCCTTGTCGAACTGCCAAGCTGTACTTTCTGTCGGCACGTTACTACAAGACTAGAATGCTAGAATACATTTCGCACGAATAGAACAGGAGAGCGGCACCGGGACGACCGCCGACGCAGCCGGCCCGCACCGATTTCCGCGCATAAGGTACTAGCAGAAATCGGGCCAACGGCGTTCGTTTCCAGAAAATAGGCCACGGAACGCTGATTGAGATCGACCATGTCGGGAGCACCTGGCGAGCGAGACGGCACGATCGACTATTCACCGTCCAACTTCACGGGGGAATCGTTTCGAACAAGTAATCTCTGAAATTGCCGGCGCCATGGTTCGCCTTGCCCCGGATTGGCCCTTCGGGCACACCGGATTTGAAAGGATCGTCTTAGTGGAACCCGGCCAATGGCTCATTTCGTTCAATCGAACCACGGTGTCCCTGCGCCCCCGACGGTCCGGTGCCGGCCGCAAATCTGTCGCGCCTTCGCCACATTGCGGTATGCGGCGGGGCTTGGGGCGTTCGTAGCGGCTAGCGGACCGATCGGGAGCTACCGGGGGCCCTTGCTTGAGCACCAGTGGCCGTGCTGCTGCGGTTCGCGAGAGCTAGGGGTTGCTGATCTTTCACATCGGCAGCTACTTGAAAAGGAAAGCCAGCGCGATCCTACTGGCGTAGTTTCGCCGCAATTTGTCGTAGCGTGTCGCGATAGCTCGAAAATGCTTCACCCGTGCAAAAGCGTTTTCAACCAAATGACGATCGATACAAACCACAGTCCATTTCACTGTTGTCTAAAGTGTGCGTTTTCCACCGCGGGATGACCGGCTCCGAGCCCGGCAGTGATTCACGGTCGAGAGCCTTGTCCGCGATCGTGTGCTCAGCGCAAGGCGCAGCGCTTCGCAACCGCGTGGGGCGCTGGCGATCGGTACCGGGAACCTCCGAGCGACGGGCTTTTCTTTGCTGCCGCCGTAGCAGTTTCGTAGTCGGCCGTATGCGCGTGGGCCTTCGCCCCGACCGCATTTCATGCCATATTGCTTAGTGATAGAGTAGTCATTCAGTGTGTGTACGCCTTGGGGTAGGTCGCGGCGGGCGCACCGAAGCACGCGCGAAAGCGGTACCGGGGGGCCGGGCTAGTCCCGCGCTAAGCGGCTGGATCCGTCGCGCGGCAAGTGGGGAATCGGCCCGATTCCGAAGGGATTCTTGGGGTCGGCAAAGCGAGCGCTCGACCTGCTTCGGGGCTTTCGCAGGGAGCGAGAGGAAAGAATGTCTGACAACAAACAGAATGGCGCCACGCAAAAGGAACGCGCCGCGCGCGTGCAGCCGGCCGAGCGGCGCCGGCAACTTACCCGGTGCGCGGTACAGGTGTCTGGGCGCTGTGGCCTCGGCAATGCGGGTCACGCGCAAGTCGCCGACGAGGCGGGCGTCTCCACGCCGACCGTGTTCCTCTATATGCCGAATCGCCAGGCGCTCATCAACAGCGTCCTCGCCGAGGTCGACGACTATTTCGTCAACCTCGTGGGCACTGCGGCGGCCAGCGCAACGGGCGCCTCGGGGAAGCTCCTGGCGGTTGCGCAGGCCTTCGCCGCAGCCATCGACAGCGACCCGGATCACGTCAAAATCTGTCTCAACTGGAGTACGGTAGTCCGCGCGGAAAGCTGGCCGCAGTATGTCGATTTTCAGGACCGGATCCTCGCCATGCTGGAAACGATTATCAGAGACGGTTTGAGCCGCGGCGAGATTGCCCCGGAAGTTAATCCCGTCTGGGGCGCCCACGTGGTCATGGGATCGGCGCATATGATCGCGCAAATGAAGTTTCGCAACCGCGATCAAAGAGAAATCAACGAGTTCCTCACCGCGTTGATCCGCGGGGCGTTGTCGGGTCGCGTTTGACGGCGGGCCGACCAGAACGAGACACCGGACGAGGGTTTCCGGGTAGGCCGCTCGGCCCGGCGACGGGATCTGCGGGTAAGCTTCATTGCGGAGCCTTGATTCGACCGCCCTTCCGGTGAGCCACGACCACCCTCATTCACATCAGGCGGCGCTGAGCGCCGGCAACGAGCGGCGAATGTTTCAAGCGCTGGTGATCACCGGCGGCTTCATGCTCGCCGAGGTCGTCGGCGGCGTCCTCTCCGGATCGCTGGCGCTGCTCGCGGACGCGGGCCACATGTTTGGCGACTTTGTCGCCTTGACCCTGGCGTGGGCCGCTTTCCGCGTCGGGCAAAAAACCCCCGACCTGCGCCGTAGCTTCGGCTACCATCGATTTCAAGTACTCGCAGCTTTTGTCAACGGCATCGCACTGCTCGGCCTCGCGGCGTGGATCACCGTTACGGCGGCCGCCCGCTTGATCGAGCCGCAGGAAGTACTGGCGCGACCGATGCTGATCATTGCTACCCTCGGACTCGTGGTCAACCTGGTGGTGTTTCGCATACTCACCGGCGGCCACCAGACGAATTTGAACGTTCGCGCTGCGGCACTGCACGTGATGGGGGATCTGCTGGGCTCGATCGCCGCGATTGGCGCGTCTCTGATTATTCTGTTTACGGACTGGATGCAGGCAGACCCGTTGCTTTCGATGCTCGCGGCGGCGCTTATCGTTCGTGCCGGGTACGCGGTCGTCAAACAGTCCGGTCACATCCTCCTGGAGGGGACACCGGAAGAAGTCGACCCGGCGCAGGTCGGCGCACAACTGACATCCCGGATCCCCGAAGTGCTCGACGTCCATCACGTGCATATCTGGTCGCTCACCGACGAACGCCCGGTCCTGACCCTGCATGCGCGCGTCGTGGAGACCGTAGAACACGACCGCATCATGAGCGAGATCCACGAGGCCTTGGATTCCTTGTTCGGCGTTTCGCATGCCACCGTGCAATTGGAGCACGGCCCCTGCCCCGATGAAATCAAGGGCCGGTAGCGGAGATGTCGGGTTCCGCTTGCGCTAACCCGGCCTACGATTTACTACCCGGACGCCGACTGCTGCGGCCTACTCGAACCAGCATGGTGCGCTCGGCGATCGTTTTTATGCTGGTCCTGTGCGGCGCGGTCGACGAAAGCCCGGCAAAGGATCACGGCCGCGTCCTTTTTTGCGAACACATCGTCGTCTATGTGAGCGCAACGTGCCCGCATTGCGCACTGGCAAGAGAATTCTTGGCCGATTTGAACCGACGAGAACAGCGCCTGCGGATTGACTACCGAGAGGTGACGCAGGATGCGAACGCACGCAAAGAGTTTTTTCGGCTGAACGAGCAAGAAGGCATCAAGCGGCCGGGAGTGCCGACTTTTGATATCTGCGGCCGGATCGTCATCGGACTCGATGAACGTGCGGTTCGCGATTCCCTTTACGGTACGAGCGACGCGGCGCCGGCGACGGGTGTCGAGGTGCCGCTCATCGGCCGGGTCAGTCCCGCCACCGTCGGACTCCCGGCTTTTACGATTGTTCTCGGGCTGGTCGACGGTTTCAATCCGTGCGCGATGTGGGTGCTTCTGTTCCTGCTCAGCATCCTGGTCAATATCAAACAGCGAGGCCGCATCCTGCTCGTCGCCGGGACCTTCGTTCTGATTAGCGGGGTCACCTATTTCGCGTTCATGGCCGCATGGCTGAACGCATTTCTGATCCTCGGTTACTCGCGGCTACTGCAGTTATCTCTGGGCGGTCTCGCGATCCTCGTCGGCTCGGTTCATCTGAAGGATTTCTTCGCTCTGCGTCGGGGCGTGAGTCTGAGCATTCCGGATGCTGTGAAGCCACGGCTCTACGAACGCGTTCGCCGCATCGTCCGCGCCGAAAATCTTCCTATAGCGCTCGGCACCACGGTATTGCTCGCCGTTCTGGTCAATTTCGTCGAGTTGTTGTGTACCGCCGGACTACCCGCCGTCTACACGCAAATCCTCTCCTCCCATGACCTCGGCACGGCGACTCGCTACGGCTATCTCGTTCTGTATAACCTGGCCTACATAGCCGACGACAGCGTCATGGTCGCGATCGCCGTCGTTACGCTCAGCCACCGCCGCTTGCAGGAGCGCGGGGCCCAATGGCTGAAACTGCTGAGCGGTGCGGCAATCATGGCCCTCGGTGCCACGTTGATCTTCGCGCCCGGAAGCCTCTCGTTCTGACGATGTACGAAAATCGCACCAACCGGCCGCACGCAGGTCGAGTTAAGCGCGACAGCGCCGTAACCCGACAATGGATGAATGCGTCGGGTTACGCTTGCGCTAACCCGACCTACGATTCTGATCTACTGCTCCGCCAACCGACCTGTCGGCCGTCAATGCGGCTCGATATGGATCGAAATATCGTGAACTTCGAACCGCTGCTCCATCAGCGCTTCGACCCGGTCGGCAATTTCATGCGATCGTGCGATCGAAAGTTCGGCATCCACGGTGATGATCATATCGACCGCCCGGTGTGGTCCGAGCCAGCGCGAGCGCACGGACTTGACGGATTCGACGCCCTCGATTCTCGTCACCACGAACGAAATCTCGAATGGATCCACCGCGAACTCGTCGACCAATCCGGGAAGCGCTCGTTTGAAAAGCCCGTATGAGAGATACAACACAAGGCCGGCGACGCCAAGCGCACAAACCGTATCGAGCCAGCCGAAACCGATACTCGACAACTGCCAGCCGACAATGACCACCGCCGTCGTCAGAACATCGGATAAGGTGTGGCTCGCATCAGCGATGAGAATATCGGAATCCAATTTCTTGGCCCAATAGCGCTCCCACGTCGCTAGCACCACATTTGCGGCGAGCACGACCCCCATCAGCGCGAGCCCCCAGTCGCTACTGACAACCTCGCTGGATTCCCGCTGCAGCGCGCGCAATATGAGTTCGAAGCCGAGCACGGTTAACAGCCCGGCGAGGCCGAATACCGCGAGTGTTTCGAATTTTCGGTGCCCGTAGGGATGTTCCCGATCGGCGGGTTCATTGGACAGACGGATAACGAACCAGGCAACGACGTTGTTGGCGGCATCGCTCAAGGAGTGAATGGCGTCACCCAGGACCGCCAGCGAACCCGTTGTCAGGCCCACGATCACTTTTAACACCAAGACGAAAACGTTCGCCAACCCTTCGATTAGAATTACGCGCTGAACCGACTGGCTAACGTTTTTTCGCACTCCCTCCGATGAGGTATCCACCGTAATCTCAAAAGCCGCCGATTTCGAAACGCCTGCACGATTGCATTATGCCCGGTACTCGTCAAGGTTCGACCGGGAGATCCGGCGCACCTCATCGCCGGTCAGTACGACTGCAGAAACTCGAGATACAAAATAAGTTCGAGAATGCGGCCGCGAACTAGAGTTTCGTCACCACCTTCGATGGATTGTTTATAGCGATCACCCCAGATCGGCATACCCGCACGACCATGCGCCAACGGGGCGTTCCGACCGTCGATCGCGTTGTAGACCTCGGTAAAAGGAAACGAACCATTGTTCCTTTTAGAAAGAACCGTCAGGTCGGGCGGTTCAACTTTCAGGATCTCCGCGAACGCGCCGCCGCCGCTGGCGTCGAGACCGTGGCAGATACCACAGTTTCTTTCGAATCGCTCCTTACCGGCTGCAAGCGCGGCGCTCTCCAGGCTGGGACGCGCCGACCCCTCGGCGCTGACAACCGTACACAGTATCGCTAGGATTGCGACCGACCACGGTGCTGCCGCCAGGCGCACTAACGTCCGAGCGTCCGCGACCGGGCGGGCAGCGCTTCGTTTGTTGGCTTCGGCTTTGAAATCCGCATCGCTCGCTGCGCTCATACCGCTATCCCCTGTTTGCCATCCAAAAAGGATCTTGCTATGCACCCTAATCTCGCCAAAGCGATCCGCGCTTGACCCGTGTCATTTTCGCTTCGGCTTTTGGTAGAGAAGTTGACGTACATCAATGCCCTACGGGATACAACCGGTAAATTTGCAAGTGAAGCAATACGAAGCTGCAAGCAGAGGGGGCGCTATGTTTATAGTCTCGAGCAACCGCCGTCTGAAAGCGTGGGCGACCGTCGCCGCAATAGCCGTAACCGGGGTCCTCGGCGCGTGTGGAACCGACCCGGCGCCGGTGCGAGGCTTCGTGCTACCGGAAGGCGATGTGCAACGCGGTCAAGAGGTGTTTGCTACTGTCGGATGCCGCGACTGCCATACGATAGCGGACGTCGACATGCCTCCTTTCGACGCAGGCCGCGTGTTGAATATCGAACTCGGCGGCGAAGTCTACCGCGTGAAAACTTACGGCGAACTGCTAACTTCTATCGTCAACCCCAATCACATCGTGTCGGCACAATACCGCGCGATGCTCGATGCCGAGGAAAGAAAGGATCCGCAATCGCCGATGCCCGAATTCAACGACGTCATCAACGTGACGCAGCTGATCGACCTGACGGCATTTCTACATACGCGATACGAATTGCTGGCGCCGCAATACCGCGGATACTATTACGGACCGTGAACGGAACCGGCAGGCCCGAACTCTTCGATGACGCTACCTGTGATAATGTAGATGTGTAACTGCGCGGGGAAACCTAGATGAGTACCGAGATTTCTAAAATTCTACTCGCCACCGATGGATCAGCAGGCTCGATGCACGCGGCCAAATTCGCCGCGACCGTCGCCCAATCGCTTGGCGCCAAGGTCACCATACTAACGGTCCATGACGACGACGTGTTGATGTTGCATGCAATGGGTCCGGCCGTGTGGCCGGCGGCGGTTCCGGACGCATCGTTGAACGTCGAAGAAATCAAGACCGCGACGGAAAAAAAGGCTGCAGAGACGACGCTCGCGGACACGAAAGCGGCGCTCGGCGAACTCCCCAATGTCGATGTCGACCAGATCTGGGGACATACCGCCGAGGCGATCTGCGATTACGCGAGCGAACAGGCCTTCGACCTCATTATCATCGGATCGCGCGGTCGTTCCATGTTCGCGCGTCTGTTGCTGGGCAGCGTCAGCACCCAGGTCGCACACCACTCGCCCTGCCCCGTAACCATCGTGCATTGAAAACCCGGCCGAGCGCGCACGAGTAATTTGGCACCTATGCGACTATCGAAGGTCTTCTGCAGTGTGGTCGGGGTGGCGGCATTGTGCGGGTTGCCGCTCGAACCGTCGGCCGAGCAAAGCACGGCCTCGATAATGCACGAGGTGTACGACGCCATCGCCTACCTCCTGCCGCTGAGCTTGCGTGATCCTGCCGATAGCACGATCTGGGACGGCGGCCTTATTGAGGATAAGTTGCAGACGCTCGACTCCGCATCCGCAACGCTGAAGCAGCACGCTGACGAAGAAGAACAGGAGTTCCGGTACCTCGCCCGGTCGTTCGACGAACTGACCAAGGATGTGCGCAAAGCATTTTCCGACGAGTGGCCGGAATTCGCGTATTTCTCGATGATGGACTTGGTCCAGCATTGCGTCGCTTGCCACTCGCGCTTGGCCGCGCCGTCGCAATCCTTGTTCGGCCAGCGTCTCATCGCGCGTATGGATACCCGCGAACTGCCGCCTGCCGACGTAGTCAAACTCTACGTCGCGGTACGCCAATTTGACGCCGCGCTACGCGCTATCGAGAAGATCCTCATGGACCCGGGCTTGCATCCTATCGAGGCAGACTACAGCAGCTTGACGGTCGACTATCTCAGCATCGCCATTGCTGCTAAGCGGTCGCCCGGAACAGCGGAGAGTTTTTTGCGCCGGTATCTCGCCAGACCCGATCTACCTTTCTACTTGCGCCGTCGAATCGAATTCTGGATCGCCTCGTTGAAAGATTTTTCCGACGAACTCGAAGCAACGCCTAATCTGAAGACAGCAAAATCTATCTTCCACGCGGCTGATGACTTGAGCCGCGGCCCGGGTAACCGGGTGCGCGCGGTGCACGACATCACGGCCGCAAGCATCGTACGAAGCTATCTGTCGGAATCCACTGAGCGGAGCGCCAAAGCGCTAGGTGATGCCTACTATATGCTCGGCGTCATCGCGTTGCGCACCTTAGAGCCAAAATCGGCCGTACCCGAAATGGAATTGCTACTCGCGGCTTCCATCAGAGTGGATCCAAATGGCGCGCACGCCGTGGAATCCTATGCCTTGATCGAAGAGTACGGCTACGTCCACGAAGAGCACCTTGCGGCTTCGAGCACGTCGCAAACACTCATCGACATGGCCGCGCTGCGCGCCCTGATCGAGAATCGCTAACCGTTACGAAGACCCCAGACCCGCTCGGCGTGCTTCCGTCGAACCAACCGCGCCCGGGTACTCGCCGGCCTCAGTTGGTAGCGTCGCCGAGTTGTTCGAGAAGCGCCCTCGCTTCCGCCCTACTCGGGAATTCCCGTTGGCTCGCGACCGCTGCGTCCAGCTCGCGCCGGGCCGCGTCGTGACGGTCCAACCGCAGCAATGCAAGCGCAATGTGATAGCGGATCTCTTCGTTTGTCGATTGCCGCGTATAGGCGTCGCGCAGCATCTTCAAACCGCGCTCCGGCTCACCGTTTTCGGCGAGGATCCACCCGTAGGTGTCGAGGAACCCGGGATGGTCAGGCGCAGTCTCGACCGCCTGCCGGGCGTAGTCGACGGCGCGTTCGTCGCCTACTTTCTGCGACACGTATGCCAGGTTATTCAACAACTGCGGATCCGTGCTGTCGCGTTTCAAGATCCCCTCGTAGACGAGTTGCGCGGGCCGGAATCGCCCGACCGATATCAGTTTTTCCGCCAATGCGTGCCTCGAATCGATATCATCCGGGTGCAGCAGGATCCACACCCGGATCGTTTTTAACGCTCCTTTCACATCATCGTTTTCGATTTGTGCTTCGAACAGACGCCGTACGGTCGCGCGGGTCGGCAGCAAACGATACGCAGCCGCGAAAGCTCTCACCGCCCCGTTTAAGTCGTGCGTAGCCGTCATCAGGTCGCCTTCAGCGAGACGGGTTTCGCTTCTCTGCGGATAAACGGCCTTTAGTTCCGCGAGCGCCTGTTTTGCTTCTTCCAATCTGTCCAGCGCTATCAACACGACCACCCGGCAGGCCAGTGCCCCGAGGTGGCGTGCGTTACCTTCGAGTGCTTTGAGTACCGACCAGTGGGCGCCGGCCGCGTCGCCGAGAGCGAGTTGCTCCAGTGCAAGTTTATACAGCTGGTCGGTGTCGAAGCCGGCATTTTTGCCCGTTCTCCGTAACATCAGGCGTGCGTTATCCCGGTCTCCCATCGCCTTGTAAACGCGCGCGATGCGGATTTGCACGAGCGCATTATTCGGCGACTCCTGCCGGAGGTCGTAGATGTCCATTTCCAGTTGCTCCAGCTCGCCGTGGTCGAGCCGGATCCACAACCGCGCAAGGCGTCCTTTGAGGTTGTCCGGTTCGCGCTCGAGCAGCGCGTCCAGCACCGGTTCGGCGGCTTCTACTTTACCGTCGGCTATCAGCACCTCGGCGAGTTCCAAACGAGCGTCGGGAACCTCGGCGTCACGCGCAATTACAGTCCGATAATGCTCGATCGCAGCGCCAATATCATCGATTCTCAGCGCCAATATCATCGATTCTCAGCGCCAGCCGAGCCTGGTTCAATAGCGGCAGAACATCAGTGGGTTCGAGTTTTTCGGCGAGTTCGAATTGCTTCTTTGCCGTGCCAAAACGCCCACTCGCCATCATCGTGGCGCCGAGCAGATTCTGGATTGCGGCGTCGTCCGGATGCATTTCGGCGAGTCCGTGAGCAAGCTTCAGCGCTTCCTCGTCGTAGCCCGCTTTGAGGTACATGCTAATCAGATGGGTTTTGGCTTGTTGAAAGTCCGGGACCTCTCTGATCAGACTCTCCATCGCGCGAATACCATCCACTGTATGCCCGGCGGCAAAGCGACTCATGGCGAGCCCCATGGCAAATCCCACCTGGTCCGGCGCGATTTCGATCGCCCGCTCATACAGTCGGGTGGCGCGACTCAAATTCCCGGTGGCACGGTGCGCCTCGGCGAGCAGCGAGAGTGTGGCCGGGTGCGAAGGCAGTTCCGCGCCCGGTGCTGGGCTCAAAGTGCGGGTCACTTTGTCCCATTCGCCAGCCGACAGGTAAGTCGCGGCGAGATAACGTTTGGCGCCCGTATGCGCGGGAAAGCGAACGAGAAACCTCTTCAGGCGTTCGACCGCCTGCTCGTAGTCGTCGGAAAGAAAATTGACGATGCCGAACAGCAGTTCCGTTTGGGGCAGCTTTTCGAGATGATCTTGGCCTATCGCGCGCAGCTCATCTACCCGCTCCTGCAATAACCGTAGCGCCTCGTCGTGATCACCTTTGCTCACTAGCAACCAACTATGCAAATACAGACCTTCCAAATCACCCGGATTGATCTCTCGGAGTACGGCAACGTCCGCCGCTGCCGCCGGCGCATCACCGAGATCCAAAAACAGCGCCGCGCGAGCTCCGAGGGCTTTGGTCGAGCGCGGCGCAAGTTCGAGCGCGCGGTCGAGGGCGGCGCGCGAACCTTCGTAGTCGCCCCGATCGCGATGCACCATGCCTTTGAGCGTCCAGGCCCCGAGTGAATCCGGATCGCTTTCGAGCGCCGCGCCAATCAATTCGTCGGCGAGTTCACCACGGCCGCGCGCGAGCGCGATCCGCGCCTCTCCGACGAGTGGCCGGGAGTCGGCGGACAATCGTTCGCGCGCCCCGGCGAAACTCCGCGCGGCATAATTCAGATCGCCGAGCAGCAGCGCTGCATCCCCGTGGAGAAGTAGAACTTCGCCGTCGACAACCGCGTCGGTGCGCGGTGGAATCACGCCGGTAAGAACCTTTTCCGGCTCGAGCAGTTGCAGGTACGCCTGGCCGAGCGGAACCAGTATCAGATTCTGGTCGCCGCCGAGTTCGAGCCCTTTTTCGAGTTCGGCCGCTGCCTCTCGGGGCTTATCCTGTTCCAAAAACACCCGCCCCAGTAAGACCCTGGCCGGGACGTTTCCGGGTGATTCCTGCAGCACGTTTCTCAATTCGATGACGGCGGCCTCGAACTGCTCTGCCGCGTAGAAATCGAGGGCGGCTTCGTAGGGATCGGGGCGGGCGGCGGCCGGTAGGAGGGTCACGATCAACGGCAAGGCCACCCAGTACCTGGTGACAGACTTGTTCATGGGACGGTAATGTCGACGAATCCGCTGAGCCTCTCTGACCGCTTCAAGTCACCGATGCTGAACCACCTCGGGACCGGATTCAATGATGACAACCCCGAGACCTTCGCGAATCCAGCGGTTGAGAGCACCGGTGGAGGCCAAATTTTACCGCGCCGACCGGCGCTTGGCGGCGTTGTAAAAATTTGTTTCGCATCCAAAATAGGAGAAGACGTTAACATTATGAAAGGTATATACTAACTGTAACGGACTATTAGACCCTAAAGGGTTGCAAAGACATTGTGGATGGGCGCCGACCGATGACCCGCAGACGTATATACCGAGGACTCCCGTCGGTGGTTTTGATTGCGCTGACGGTCCTGGTGAGCGCGGTATCGGCAGATATCGTACCGCGCGGCGGGCCTGCGGCCGGCGGCACCAGTTTCGAGTTTTCGCTCGATTTGCGCGGCTACCGTGACGCGGCGGTGTCTTTCGATTTCGTCTCGCTGCTCGCCAAAGAACCATTGGGCTTTACCGTTTCGTCCGCCACCGGGTTGTCTTATTTGGAAGGGTTCCGCTTGCTTAACCGCGCCAGGTCTTGGTTTATCGACTCGGATGCCGACGAGTTTGCAGGCGTGCGCAGGCCCAAGGGGTTTCAGCGTAACGGCAGCCGCAAGATGTTCTCTACGGCGATGTTCAATCTCGCCGCTTACGACGGCCAGACGGTACTTTTGAACGTCGCATTCAACGACCGCGCGGTCGAGCGCCGCGGCGCGATCAATGTCGGGAACTTGACGATCGATGTGCAACCACTCGGCGCGCTAGCCGAAGCGGCAGCCATCCCGGAGCCGACAAGCCTTACCCTTACGTTGTGTGGTTTATTCGGTTTGCTCGGTACCCGCCGCCTGCGCTCGCGAACGCTTTTGCCTCACTGAATACCGGAGAACCTCTGAGGCAGGGAGCGAACGCCGGCTAAGCCTTCATCGAACCGCGCAGTCACCGATTCAGAGCTTCCTCAACGATACAGCAACGAGGCGTCAATCCGCCGATTAATGTCCCGCACGACGCTGTCATATTTGGCGCCGCCGATCCCGCCGTAACGACTTTCGAACTCCGCGTCGCTCAAATGTTCTTCTAATCCGGAGACGTCCGGGATCAGCGCCGAGTCATCGATCCCCTCCGCGATCGACTGCTGCAGGCGACCCGCGGACGCTGACGAGGCGATCGCGACCTCGCCGAATCTCGTTCCCGACTTGTCGGCGGTCAGGTCCTTAAAACTGAACCCGCTGCCCCCGTCGGCATCGTCGATTTCCTTGAACAAACCGATTGCGTCAGACACCGCGCCGCCGCCGGTAACGGCCAGCGCGGCAGAAGTCGTGAAATGTTGGACGAAATCGCGGCGGCCGTGGATCCGAAGCTTCACGCGCTTCGGCTTTACCCAGTCGACGGCTTCGGGTGCCAACGCCGCTAAACTGCGGCCATCGACGTAAGCCGCGATGACGATGATAGCTGCACGGTTTTCCGCCACCTGGTCGCCGTCGGCTGAGCGCTCACCGGCGTACCGAAACGTAGCCTCGGTCAAGCTGACAAACGAAAGGCTCGGACCCTGGCGCACTATCTCGGATACGAGAAAGGCGTTGTAAGCAGCCAATTTTAGTCGATCCTCGGGAGACACGATCCTATCCCTCACCGCATCGGCGATCGCCTCCTTCCAACGATAGGTGATGTCCATTCGCTTTGGCTTGATCTCGACGGCACGAAACACTTCCTCCGCGTCGCTCACACTCGAAGCGCGATAGAGATGCTCCAAACCGAAGGCCGCTACCGCCTCGATCAAAGCGGGCGGGAAAGATACCGCTCCGATCCTCAACTGCTGCAGTTGCGGTCTACCTTCCTCGGTGGTGAGCACTGTTTCGACGTTGAGATATCTTCCGGGCACAAGCTTCGACACATCCAGAGTCGCGACGAAACCCAGCCATGCATCTTTCATTTCGAGCGCGGCGGCGCCCGTCCCGAGTCTGTTCATGAGATGGTTAGCAACGAGATTCAGTTCTTCCTCGTTCATGCTGACTGTTTTTACTTCATCGGTTCGGAGTTTTCGCGGATCGTGTTCACGCAAAAGGAGCTTTGCCCGGTCGATGTTGGCGACGCTAAGCCGCACTTTGTCTTCGACCAGCGGCGACGGCTCGAGGCACAATACGGCGACCGCGATCAATCCGGCCGGAACGAGGAGCAATAGAAGGACGAAGAGGCGAAAGAACCAGCGCACAAAGGAGCACCCGGCGGCTAAATTCGAACGATCTAATCACGAACGGGGCCGGGATGCGAGCACGCCCCGTACGGCCACACGATTAGCCTCGATTCTGTTCGTGCTTTCGGGCGGCGGAAGTCCCATCGAACACCAGCGGCCAGGCGTCCTGACCGACGCTATAGGTGACTTCCCGTAGTAGGGCCGGGTCGCAACGGGACCCTGTAATCGCTCGATACCCGAGCGGAGCTATTGGCCGCTGGTCAAGCTGGACACGCTGAATATCCGCTTGATTGCCGAAACGCTCATGGTCGGATGCTCGGTATTGGAGTGCGCGCGCACCACCGTAGCCGTGTTGGTGACGCGGTCAATGTTGACCTGCCCCCTCCAACTCGGCACCGACGCTTCCAAAGACACAGGGGTCCGGTCGTCCGGCGACACTCCGCGGTAGACCGTCTGCATTGTTTTCCACAATAGATTGTCTTTATTGAACACGAGAGACAATGCGACACCGAACGTTTGCGCATCGACAAATAGAACGCGGCTCCGATACGGGTGCCCCTCCCATACGGAGGTTACTTCGACGACGTGACAATCTCTAACCTGCCAGCGGTCGTTCGTTAAACGGCTGAACGGCCCGAACGTGCGTTGCGCTTCCTGTTTTGAGTCCACCACGTAAAGGATCGGTTTGCGGCCCAGATAGGTCCAGCGGTAATCGAGTACGCGGCCGGAAAAGCCTTCGAAATCGTCGAGCGTCCCGTTCGAACCCATGAAGCTATCGGCCCGCTCTTGCGCCGATACCCTCCGCACGCGGCGCTCCGTTGGCAGATAGGTGTTCACCTGATCGTCGGCATGCGGATCCAGCATCCGCTCGATGACAAACTTGGTACCTTTGATATTGAAAGGATCAAGAAATTCGATGTAGTCCTTGAAGAACCGCGTCTCACTATCGGGCACATCGACGCGATAACCCTGATCTGCGAGCATCGCGAGTTTGTTGAGATACACTCGGTGGTAAGATTGCGTCAGTATCCGGTCGAGACTGCCGCCGCCGTCCAGGCCGGCTTTCGGCTCGAGAGGTACACGGCCGGTTGAGGATCCAACGTAAGCCATCGTGAGTTCATCCACCTGATAGCCGTAGTACTGCCAACGATGGATCTGGTTCCACGCGAGCATATAGCCACCTGTTTGTGGATCGGCACCCGTGATTTGTTGCGGCGAAAACGGCCGCCCCGCCGTATAGTTTTCGAGGCGCCCATCCGTCCCGATCGCGGCCTGCCCTTTGAAATGCTCGGTCGCGGCGAGGTAAGAAGGATGGTCCTGGTAGTCCGCGGTTTCCTGGATCTCGACCACGACGTCGGGGAATTCGAATTCCTCGAAATAGCCGGGCGGGATCCACGGCTTCAACGACGCGAGGTCATCAATACCAACCGTCGTGCCGGCCACCGGGGCGTCGACCACAACCGTTTGGCCCAGCCAGACGGCGACGTCGTCGCGGGTGACGTCCGCGGCAAACGGAGTTGCCAAGAGAAGATGAATCGATACCGTAGATACTCCGACGCCTAACTTCACGACGTTCATAAATTTTCCTCCGCTGCGCTCGCTCTGACGGAAATGATAGAACAATTTCAACGACGAAGGAGTACTTTTCGGCCTAACGAGGGACACCCGCTAAAAACAAAGCGGGCCGTGGGGCCCGCAATATGTTAGAGTGCGCTCATCTGGTGACAGCCCGCAGGGTGCCCAGAGCGTCATCATTAGTTGTTAGTTCGTCTTTTAAGCATTGCTATCGCTAGCTGCGATATCGGCATCGAGACCGACTGTCCCTCCGCGTTGAGAGCCAATTACTGCATGCCGCATGTGCCATTGGCACACGTACCGGCAAAGCTATTTCCGGGCCCCAGGCTGGATTCGCGACATCGTCGTACCGCCGCCAGGGTTCGATTTCACTGAGCCAAGAATTCAAGCCGCCAGCGCTCGTCCGCCAATCGAAACGGTGGCCGCCGTCGCGGCATAACGTTGATTTTTAGGACTAAAGAATGACATTTGATAAGCTCGGCCTCGCCGAGGAACTACTGCGCGCCGTTCGCGATAACGGCTACACAATCCCCACGCCGATTCAGGCGCAGGCGATCCCCGCCATACTCGAAGGCACCGATATCATGGCCGCGGCGCAAACCGGCACCGGCAAAACCGCCGGGTTTACTTTACCGCTGCTGCAGCGTCTGGCGGACGGAGCACCGGGGAAGAGCAAACGCCCGCGCGTACTCGTACTCACCCCGACCCGCGAACTCGCGGCACAGGTACAAAACAGCGTCGTAACCTATGGGAAATATCTCAAGCTACGTTCCGCGGCCGTCTTCGGCGGGGTCGGGATCGGCCCGCAGATGTCGAAGTTGCATCGCGGCGTAGACGTCCTCGTCGCGACTCCAGGCCGCCTACTCGACCTCTATCAGCAGAACGCCGTACGCTTCGAGGACCTCGAGGTCCTCGTTCTTGACGAAGCCGACCGCATGCTCGACATGGGGTTTATCCACGACATCAAAAAAATCATGGCGGCCCTGCCAAAAGACCGTCAGAACCTCATGTTCTCCGCGACGTTCTCCGACGACATCCGGCGGCTCGCAAAAAGTATTACGAACAACCCCGTCGAGATCGACGTCGCCCCTCGCAACTCGACCGTCGACAGCATCGCGCAGATCCTTCACCCGGTAGACAAGGCTCGCAAACCGGAACTCTTGAGCCATCTCATCCGTTCCGGGGACTGGTACCAGGTGCTGGTCTTCAGCCGCACGAAACACGGCGCCGACAAGCTCGTGCGACGCCTCTCACGCAACGACATCCGTGCCGCTGCGATACACGGCAACAAGAGCCAGGCGCAACGCACGAAAGTACTCGCCAATTTCAAACGCAACAAGGTTCAGGTGCTAGTCGCAACCGATATCGCATCGAGAGGTTTGGACATCGACCAGCTCGCTCATGTCGTCAATTTCGACCTGCCGAGCGTGGCCGAAGACTATATCCACCGTATCGGCCGGACTGGCCGCGCCGGCGCGAGCGGACACGCAATCTCACTCGTCAGTGCCGACGAGCACAAACAGCTTCGGGACATCGAGCGGCTCATCGGGCGCGCGATAGAGCGAAAAATGATCGACGGCTTCGAACCGGATTACGCGCTGCCACCTACCGGCTCCACCAATCCCGCCGGGAAAAACCGACGGACCGGGACAAACAACAATAAGGACCGCCGGAGTGCCTCCAACGAACAACGGACCCACGCCAAGGCGCGCAAACCGAACGGTCCGGGCAAAAGAAAGAACAAACCCAACGGTCGTACGCGACGGGACGGATCGACCGCCGCCAGGGCGAGCTGAGAGCTACGCTCCGGTGGCCCTTGCGCCAACCCGCTGGAATAGATAACAGCAAACATCGGACAGCAAATGAGGTATAAAGCAATTACCGAAGCCTGACACGGGGAATACGGCTGGCGATCAGCCGTCGCGGCGGGATGAAATATTCACTCAATATCGATGCCGGTGGCACGATGACCGACGGTGTGCTCCATCGAGCGGGCGAAACGTTCGTGCTCAAAGTCGAATCGACACCGCACGACCTGACCCTGTCGCTCGTGCAGATCATCGAGCGCGCCGCCGCCCTGGTCGGCGCAACCGACGCGGTCGACCTGCTGCGAGACGTCGCCTTCATCCGCTGGTCGTCGACCGTTACCTCCAATGCCCTGGCCGAACGTAAAGGCCCGCAACTCGGGCTGATCGTGTCCGACGGTCATCAGTCTGATCTTTACGGCGCGGGGCCGTCACCCGTGATCGATACGCTCATTCCAGAAGAGCATGTGCTCGCTATCGACGGCGCCACGCCGGATCCCAAAATGATCGTCGAAAACGTCCGGGCGCTGCTCGAAAACGGCGTGCGGCGCATTTGTGTGAGTCTGGCCGGGTCCTACTGGGACCGCAGCACCGAGCAAGCCGTGAAACAAGCGATCGGTAGTCAATACCCGGATCACTATCTCGGCAGCGTGCCGGTCTTGGCCGGCACCGATATTCTCGAGTGGCCCGACGACATGACGCGCACGCATTACACGCTCGTCAACGCCTACACCCACCCCGCCCTGGCGACGTCGCTCTTCAAAGCCGAGGACCGGCTGCGCGACGAATTCAAATGGCGGCGGCCGTTCCTGGTCGGGCACACCAACGGCGGCGTCGCCCGGATCGGCAAGACCAAGGCGATCGATACCATCGAATCGGGACCGGTATTCGGAACCTATGGCGCGGCATTCCTCGCCGGACGCGCCGCCGTAGACACGCTGATGTGCTTGGATATTGGCGGCACTACGACAAAGGCCAGTGCCGTTCGCAGCGGCCATCCGGTTCGGCAGGCGGCGGGCGACCTATTCGGGATCGCGATCAGCAAACCGATGCAGTTGCTGCGCTCGGTGGCGATCGGCGGCGGCAGCCACGTCGCAATCGACGGCTCCGGCGGCGTCCGGGTCGGACCGGAAAGCGCAGGCGCCGCACCGGGTCCGGCGTGTTACGGTCTCGGTGGAGTCGATGCGACACTGACCGATGCATTACTCGTTTTGGGCTATCTGAATCCGGCCGATTTCCTCGATGGGCGGCGCTCGCTCGATATCGAGGCGGCGCGCGCGGCTTTGCAGCGGGTGATCGCCGATCCGTTATCGATATCCGTCGCGCAAGCCGCGGTGAAGGCACGCGAGAGCGCCGCCGCCAGTGTCGCCGCGCTCGTCGAATCGACTGCCGCGACAGCCGCGATCCCGCTATCCGATACGGTCCTGGCGGTCTACGGTGGCAACGGCCCGCTGCTCGGCCCGTTTGTCGCAGAGCGACTCGGGATCAACCGGATCTACGTGCCGCTGCGGTTCGGCCCGGTGTTCGGCGCTTTCGGCGCAGCAACCTGTGACGTCACGCATGTCTATCAGCGGGGCCTGCGCGAGTTGATGGGCGGCGCGGAGCAGTTATGCGACGGCCTCGTCTCGATGCAGAACGAAGCGCGCCGCGAACTGACGAGCGAGGGCTTCGACTATGAAGATGCGGAGTTTCGTTTCGAGCTCAGCGGGCCGGACACCGATCCGAACGCGCCCGCGCAAACGTGGCGGGCGACGAGCGGCGATGAAATGGATAGCGTCGCCAAAGCGATCGGCGCGGCTGCCGGGCACAGCGCTTTGGAACGCGACCCGAGGATCCTCGAACTACACGTCAGTCTGCCGATCGCGACTTTAACGCTCGACTCCGCACCCCCGGCGGCCGCGCAGGCACCGGTTAACAGCGGATCCACCTTCATTTTTGGAAGCAGGCCCGATGCAAGCCTCGACCCGGTCACCGGCCCGATTTATGCGCCGAAATCGCTGGGTGCCGGGCAGTCGGTCGCAGGCCCTGCTCTGATTTCCGGCGGCACCACCTCGTGCATCATTCCGCCCGGCTGGAACGGCCGGATCGACGACCTCGGCAATTGCTGGATGGAAGTCGAATGACGCGCTCAGGCACGTTACGGGCTACAGCATGAACACCACGTTCGAAAAGCTACGGGTCACCGAGTCCCTGGATCTCGACCTCAACGACGAGCAATGGCTGTGCAATCGCTGCGGGGAAAAGCTCGGCCCTGCCCAGGCGAACTACAAAGACGGGTGCAAAGTCTACGAGCGCGATCCGACCGAAGTACACGAGCCGAAAATCGAGGGTGAATTCACTTTCGCCCCCGATCCCGCCTGGGTCCGGATCATCGAATTCTACTGCCCGACGTGCGCCGTCCAGATCGAGACCGAATACTTGCCGCCCGGGCATCCCATCACGCACGACATCGAAATCGATATCGCTCGCCTGAAACAGCGCCTCCAGCGGGGCGACATCGTTATCGTCGACGGTCGAATCACGAATGCCGACGAACCGGGGAGCGTGACGTGAGATCGATCGACGTCGATGTCGGCGGTACCTTCACAGACCTGATCCTGAATTACGATGGGCGCCAGGTCATGGCAAAAGCCCCCACTACCCCGCACGATTTATCCGAATGTTTCATGCAAGTCGTCGACGACGCCGCCGCGCAAATCGACGCCGACATCGATGAACTGCTCGACGATATCGACGTTATCCGTTATTCGACGACCGTAGCCATGAACGGCTTGATTCAGCGCGCGGGGCCGCGACTCGGACTGTTAATGACCGAGGGCCATGAAGACGCGACCCTGATCGGGCGCGGCGCCCAGTGGATCGACGGCACGCGGATCGCAGAGCGCCGTAACGTCGCCGTACAAAACAAGCCGGTGCCGCTCATCGACCCCGATATGATGCTCGGGGTACACGAACGAGTGGATTTCAGCGGCGGCATCGTGGTGCCGCTGGACGAAGACCATGTGCGTGAGCAACTGCGGCGGCTCGTCGACCAAGGGGCGCGCGGGATCGTCGTCTCACTGTTGTGGTCATTCAAGAACCCGGCGCACGAGGTCCGTATCAAGGACATCATCCGCGAGGAATACAAAGAACATCACATCGGCTTTTTACCGATCGTGCTCGCCCACCAGGTCGTCGGCAAAATCGGCGAATACGAACGCACGATGACCGCGATCCTCGACGCCTACCTGCAGCAATCGCTGCAAACCGAACTCGCCGCCACCTGGGACCGGCTGAGGAAAAGCGGTTACCGGGGCGCGTTCCTGCTGGTCCACAATTCGGGTGGCAGCGCCGACCTGTTCAAGACCACCGCGAGCCGCACGTTCAACGCCGGGCCGGTGGCGGGCATCATCGGCTCACAATATCTCGCCGCCCAACTCGGCTTCGCGAATGTCGTGGCCACCGACATGGGCGGCACGAGCTTCGATATGGGCGTGATCGTCGGATCGAGCGCGCGGAACTACGACTTCCGCCCGATCCTCGACCGCTGGATGGTCAGCCTGACGATGGTGCAAAGCCTCTCGATCGGCGCCGGCGGGGGCTCCATCGCTTCGGTCAACCGGCGGCTCGGTAATCGCCTCGAAGTCGGACCGCGCAGCGCGGGATCTTTTCCGGGACCGGTGTGTTACGACCTCGGGGGCAACGAACCGACGGTCACCGACGCGGATCTCGTCCTTGGGTATCTCGCGCCCGACGCCTATTACGGCGGCAGAATGCAGCTCGACAAACGCAAGAGCGAAGAAGCTATTCAACGCTACATTGCCGACCCGCTCGGCGTTACGGTGCCACAAGCCGCACTGCTCATCCGCGAGATCATCGACGACAACATGGCATCAGCGATCCGGAGAGAGATCCACATGCGCGGCCACGACCCTGAGGAATTCGTGCTGTTTTCGTTCGGCGGCGCGGGGCCCACGCACGTCTCGGGGTATCTCGAGGACCTCGCCCTCGGCGTAATCTTCAACCAGGCACCGGTGTTCTGTGCGTTCGGCCAGTCCCTGATGGATCTGGTACACGTACACGAACGGACGAACCGTATGGTCTTCATGAAACCCGTGACCGAGCAATTCAGTACCGACTACGAGCATTTCAACAATACCGTCGCAGCGCTCGTCGCGGCGGCCAGAAAAGACCTCATCGGCGAAGGATTCGATGCCGATGCGGCGACCTACAAGCTGGAACTCGATCTGCTCTATGGCGGGCAGGTGCACGAGAAACGCGTCCAGTCGCCATTACGGGCAGTACACAGCGAAGCCGACATGAAGACCATCTACGACGCGTTCGAAAAAGAGTTCGCGGAGAGCTTCAGCCCGCTGGTGGTCAATAAACCCGGCGGCGTACTATTGCAGAACTTCGTGGTTCGCGCCGTACTCAAAACCGAAAAACTCGAATTGCCCACCTGCGATCCCGCCGCACCGGGTGCGCGCGCCGTACCGATCGCCGAGCGCGAGATATGCTGGAACAGCGACGCTGGTTATGCGCCCACGCCCGTCTATGCGCTCGATGCGCTGGCGCCCGGCCACAAGCTCGATGGCCCGGCCGTGATCCAGGCGCCCTACACGACCGTCGTCGTCAAACCCGGCCACGTGTTTGCCGTCGAGCGTCACGGCCTCGGGATCATCGGTACCGCCGATAATGTCGGCGCGCTGCTGGAAACGCAGGGGCGGGAGGGCTGACAATGTCCGCCTGCGGCGGGCTTCTTCTACTGGATCCCGGCCTTCGCCGGGATGACGAGGAAGCGGCGGGCTTCTTCTACTGGATCCCTGCCTTCGCCGGGATGACGAGGAAGCGGCGGGCTTCTTCTACTGGATCCCTGCCTTCGCCGTGATGATGAGGAAGCGGC
>PVBE012290764.1_pt1 | contig 29414 bp, 30 predicted proteins | sample 1631181 | NCBI WGS metagenome assembly PVBE01 (sample SAMN08397723, study PRJNA350692) | Marine metagenome, whole genome shotgun sequencing project. | isolation source: water | place: Pacific Ocean | collected 2012-04
GTCTGTTCTGAGGTGTGTATGTCATTGATACTTATAATAGAATCATGTTGTCGGCGCACGAAATATCCGGTTCATCTGGGGAATAGGGGTTAAGCAGTGGTGGGGACCCGAGGGTTTCGTTTCGCCTGACGCCGAGATCGACCTTAGGGTGGGCGGGCGCTACCGCGCCGGCATGCGGGCGCCCGACGGCACCGAGATGGCGGTTGTCGGTGAGTACACCGAAATCGCAGCCCCCGAGCGGCTCGCATTCACCTGGGCCTGGAACCCGCCGATGGGCGGCCCGGAGGAGACGCTAGTGACGGTGGAATTCCGCGACCTCGGTGACATGACCGAGGTGGTACTGACCCACGAGCGCTTCTTGAGCGTCGAATCGCGCGACCAGCACCAGCACGGCTGGACGAGCACCTTCGTCTGCCTCGAACAAGCGCTGGGCTGATATATAACTTCAAGAAGAGGAGGTAAGATCATGTCGAGTATGATTATTTATGGTGTAGCGCCTTCGACTTATGCGCGCACCGCGCGAATGGCGTTTCATGAAAAGGGTGTACCGTACGCCTTCGAGGAGATCGACTTCTCGACCGGCGAGCACCGCAAACTGCATCCCTTCGGAAAGGTTCCCGCAATGCGGCATGGCGATCTCGTGCTCTACGAGACGCTGGCCATCTGCACCTACGCCGACGCGACGTTTGACGGACCCGCACTGCAGCCCTCAAGCGCTCAAGACAAGGCCATGATGCTGCAGTGGTTTTCGGCCTACGTCGATTACATCTACCCCGCGCTGGTCACCGATATCGTGGTCGAACGGCTGGCCAAGCCGCGGCGCGGCGAGGTTTCGGACGAGGAAAAGATCAAGAGCCGGATACCGGAGGTCGAGAATCAGCTTTCGGTCCTGGAAGCGGGACTCGAGGGGCGCGACTTCCTGGCCGGTGATTCCCTCTCGCTTGCCGATCTCGTCTACGCTCCGGCCGTCGCCCACCTTCCGATGGTGCCGGAAGGTGCAGGTTTCTTGGACGGCAAGCCGAACATCAACCGCTGGTTTGAGCGCGTCTCGTCGCGCCAGAGCTTTGCCAGGACCAATCCCTTCCCGCCCGAGCAGGAAGCGGCCGAATAAGGAGGCTAGAGAGAACAATGGCCGATCACGGCACATTCTACTGGAACGAACTCGTCACCACCGATCCCGATCAGTGCAGCGACTTTTACAGCGCCGTTCTGGGCTGGACGGGCCGTGACATGGACATGGGCGAGGGCGGCACCTACACGATCTTTCAGTCCAAAGGCACCGACATCGGCGGCATGTTCAAGATGCAAGGACCGCAGTTCGAAGGCGTGCCGCCGCACTGGATGGGCTACGTCGCGGTCGACGACGTCGATGCGGCGGTGGCCAAGGTCGAGGGCGCGGGCGGTACGGTGAAAGCGCCACCGTTCGACGTTCCCGGCATCGGCCGCATCGCGGTCATCACCGACCCTGTCGGGGCGACGATCTCGCTGATGACCCCGGCGCCCGAGCAAGGCAGCTGAGCGTGGGTCGTTTTCACGACAAGCGATTTCCTGGCGAGAGCGAGGAGTATCGCCATTCGCGCGACGTGCTCTTGGAGCGCGAGCTCGGTTTGCGGCGCGAGATCGAGGAGGTCGCGGCGTTTCGACGCGGCCTCCCGCTTGGCGGCGAACTAAAGGAAGACTATATCTTCGCCGAGGGCGATGGAGAAACGCAAACCCGATTCTCCGAGCTGTTCGTCAACGGCAAGAGCACGCTGGTCGTCTACAGCTTCATGTTCGCGACGGACGCAAGCACGCCTTGCCCGATGTGCACGGCGCTCCTGGACAGCCTGGACGGAAGCGCCCCCCATATTGGCGACCGCGTCAACCTGGCCGTTGTTGCCCGGGCGCCGATCGCGAAGCTTAGGGAGTGGGCATCCTTGCGCGGTTGGCGAAACCTGGCGCTCGTGTCCTCGGCCAACAATGCCTACAACGTCGACTACCTTGCCGAGACGCCGGACGGAGCGCAGCTGCCGGCCATCAACGTCTTTCGCAAGACCGACGAGCGAGTTTACCATTCCTATGACGTCGAGCTCTTTCACGTCGCGCCCGAGTCCGGCCAGCACCCGCGTCACGCCGACCTCATTTGGCCGCTTTAGAACGTCTTCGACCTCACTCCCGAGGGCCGCGGCAGCGATTGGTTTCCGAAGATTTCCTACCACTAGGGTAGGGGTCCCGCCCCGTCAGAGCACGGGATCGCCGAGCTTGGGGTAGGTCTCGTTGCCCCAGATCGGGCGCTCGCGAAGCATGGTCCGGGGCCGCTCGGGGTTGGGCGAGTGGATCTCGCGGGCTACGCGGTGGCCGTCGAAGACGGCATCGGTGATGATGCGCGGCGCGAAGCAGTCGCCGGCGCGCCACGCGCCCGCAAGCCCGTTCTTCACCCACTCCTCCTTGCGGGCCTTGAGGTCCCGGTAGAGCGAATCATTGGGCCGCCGCGAGGTGCACAGGACGACGGAGTCGCAGGCCAAGACCTCGACCTCGGTCCCCACCCGCCGCGGCAGCTCGCCGGTGCGCGCCTCGGTATGGCGCCGATAACCGTCGCGATAGACGTTGTAGACGGTGACGCGCGTCTCGGTGGCGACCTCGATGCTTTCCACCCAGTGGGCGATTCGCTGGCCGATGCCTTTCTCCAGCATCATGCGCCTCAGGTTGGCGGATTCCAGCGTGTACTCGGTGAACGGCGCGACCGTGTCGAAGGCGGTGACGATGACCACCCGCTTGCCGCGATCGGCGAGCATCTCGGCGAGGCCGATGGCGGTGAAGTAGCCATCGCCGTCGAGCACCACCACCCGATCGCCGATCTCCTTGCCCGCCCACACCTGCTCCGGCGTCGCCACGGCCGGCAGCGAGGCGTCGACCCCCGGGATGGGGTCAAGGTTCCACGGGCTGACCCCGTCGTCGGCCCAACGCGCGCCCGTGGCGAGCACCGCTTTCTCGGCGTCGAAGGCCAGGACATCGTCGGCGGTGACTTGCCCCAGTCCGCGCAGGACCTCGACGTTGGTCATCTGGTTGATTTGGGTCTCGCGATAGGTGATCACCCGGCCCCACTCGGCAAGGCCGGGCAGCCGGACGACGTCCCTGAGGTGGCCGCCGAGTTCGGGCGCGGCTTCGCAAAGGTGCACCGCGTAGCCTTGTTTGCCCAACACCCGGGCGCATTCCAATCCGGCCGGTCCGGCGCCGACGACCATCACCGAGCCGGGTTCGGCGGCGGCATCGAAGCGCTCGGGGTGCCAGGCGCGCCGATACTCCTCCAACGCCGTCGGGTTCTGGGTGCAGGCGATCGGTACGCCGTATTGGAAACGGGCGGCACAGACGTTGCAGCCGATGCATTCGCAGATGTCCTCGACGCGGCCCTCGTCGATCTTGCGTGGAAGCCAGGGATCGGCGATCGAGGGTCGGGCGGCGCCGATGATGTCGTACTGGCCGGATGTGACCACCCGCAGCATCACGTCGGGGTCGGTGAAGCGTCCGACGCCGAGGACCGGGACCTTGGCGATCGATTTCGCCCCACGTGTCCACGGCGCCTGATGGTTGGACTCGTAGAAGCGCGAGGGGCCCGCGTCCTCGGCCCACTCGTCCAGGTCGCCGAGGTTGAGGTCCCACAGATCGACGAGATCGAGCCGGCTGACCAGCTCGATGAAGCCGATCGCCTCGTCGCCGGCCTCGAGGCCTTGGGCGCCGCGCAGGTGGTCCATCGTCAGCCGGTAGGCGATGGCGCAGGTGGCTCCCGCCACCTTGTTGAGGGCCTCGAGCACCTCGATGGCAAATCGGGCCCGGTTCTCGAGCGAGCCCCCGTAGCGGTCGGTGCGCCGGTTGTAGCTCTTCGACAAGGCGCGCTCGGGGAAGGTGCCGGCCGAGCCGGTGACGTAGACGATGTCGAATCCGGCGTCGACCGCGCGCTCGGCGGCAGCGGCGTATATCTCGACGACCCGCTGCAGATCCTCCTCGTCAGCCTCGACGGCGTAGGTCTGGGGCACGTGACTGGTGGCGAAGGCGGAGATGGCCGGGCACACGTAGCGTGTATCCAGGCTGCCGCTGGTGCCACCGGTATGACAGAGCTCGGCCCCCGCGAGCGCTCCCCACTCGTGGACCGAATCCACCATATGCCGGAGGTTGATGACGTCGCCCGGGTCCCAAATGGTGTGCAGATCCATGACCGAGTGCTCGGTCTCGGGGTGAATCATGATCGCCTCGGTGCACACCGCCGCCCAGCCGCCCTCGGCTTTCACGCCGCGGTGGGCGCCATCGGCGCCGGGCCGGGTCGAACCGGCGCCGATACAGTGGGGTACCTGAAAGAAACGATTCTTGAGGGTCTTCGGGCCAATGCGAATCGGTTCGAACAGTGGGTCGTAGCGGGGATCGCGCGGCATGCTGGTTCTCCTTCTCGGGCGCCGTTAAGTGCCCGCCGCCGGAACGCGGCTACTCCGCGCCCCGAAGCATGGTGATGATACCTGAGAAGTCCTTGTCTGCGTGGCCGGCGGCGGCGAACAGCGCAAAGAGCGCCGCCGCCTCGGCCCCGAGCGGCGTGGCGGCATCGGCGGACTGCGCCGCTTCCTGGGCGAGGCGCAGGTCCTTGAGCATCATCGCCGCGGTGAAGCCGGGCAGGTAGTCGCGATTGGCGGGCGAGGCGGGCACCGGGCCAGGCACGGGACAGTAGCTGGTGAGCGACCAGCATTGTCCGGACGCAGCCGCGGCGACGTCGTACAGCTTTTGGTGAGTCAGACCGAGCTTCTCGCCAAGCACGAAGGCCTCACCGACCGCGATCATCGAGATCCCGAGGATCATGTTGTTGCAGATCTTCGCGGCTTGGCCGTTGCCGGCGTCGCCGGCGTGGACGAGCGTCTTGCCCATGGCCTCGAGGATCGGCCGGGCGCGCCCGACCGCGGCATCGGTGCCGCCGACCATGAAGGTCAGGCTGGCGGCCTCGGCGCCCGCGACTCCGCCCGATACCGGCGCGTCGATCATCTCCAATCGGCTCGCCGTCGCCGCCGCGCCGACCTTACGCGCGGTGCCGACGTCGATGGTTGAACAATCGATCAAGAGCGTGCTGGGGTCGACCGCGTCGAGGATACCCCCTTCGCCCAGGTAAACTGTCCGTACGTCGCGGCCGGCTGGCAACATGGTGATCACCGCGTCCACGCCCGTGGCGGCGTCGGCCACCGAGGGGGCGGCCTCGGCGCCCGCCGCACGTGCATCGTCGATCGCCCTGGGCACGAGGTCGAAGGCCCGAACCGAGTGGCCCGCTCCAAGCAGGTTGCGCACCATTGGCCCGCCCATGTTGCCGAGCCCGATGAATCCGATCCTTGACATAGGTTTCCTCTCTAGAGGCGCATTTCGCGGCGGCCCATAGCTGCGAAGTAGCGATCCACATCCGCGGACGATACCTCGTCCAACGAAGCGGGAATCCATTTGGGCGATCGGTCCTTGTCGATGACCGCCGCGCGGATGCCCTCATAAAAGTCGTGACCCTCGATGAAACGGGTCACCAGACGGTACTCGAGCCGCATGCAGGCGGCGAAATCGAGCCCTCGGCCCTCTCGAAGTTGGCGGAACGTTACCGCCAGGCTGGTCGGGGATTTGCTGCCCAGGCTCGCCACCAACGCGGCCGCCCAGTCATCGTCCGCCGATTCCAATGATTCCATGACCTCGGCGAGGGTCGCCTTGCCGAAATGTCGATCGATATCGTAGCGCCGCGGGACCAGCGGCGGCGCGCCAGCCGCCCCGCAGTGGCGTTCGAGGATGCTGTCTACGATGGCGAATGCGTCGCCGTCGAAGGCATCACCTGCGAGGTCCCGGACGAGCTTCTCGAGGCGCTCCGCGGCCACGAAGGCGGTGGCAACGCCGACGTAGCGGGCGTCGGCGGCGCCCAGTTTGACGCCGGTTAGGCCGAGGTACATGCCGATCTCTCCGGGGCACCGGGGCAGGACATAGGTCGCGCCGACGTCGGGAAACAGGCCGATCCCCGTTTCCGGCATGGCGAAGACCACGTTCTCGGTGACGACCCGGTGTGAACCATGCATGGCGATGCCGGCTCCGCCGCCCATGACGATGCCGTCCAAGAGTGCGATGTAGGGCTTAGGGAAGCGTTTGATCTCCGCGTTGAGCCGGTATTCGTCGCGATAGAACCGGCGCAGCGGCCCGCGGTCCATGTGCCGGCGCCGATAGATCACGTGGATGTCGCCACCGGCACAGAATGCGCGCGGGCCGGCGCCGCCGATCACGACCGCGCGGATTCTCGCATCGGCGGCCCACTCTCGGAGCCGGGTGCGCATATGCCGAGCCATCCCCCAGGTCAGCGCGTTCAGGGCCCGCGGCCGGTTGAGCGTGATGACACCGACGCGCCCGACGCGCTCGAACAGGATATCGGCCACCCGCGGCATCGCCCCGATGCGCTAGAGGTCGAGAAGCCTGCGGGCGACGATCAGGCGCATGATCTCGTTGGTCCCTTCGAGGATTTGGTGGACGCGGACGTCGCGCAGAAAGCGCTCCAACGGATAGTCGGCCAAATAACCGTAACCGCCGTGGATCTGCAGTGCCTCGTTGACGATCTGGAACCCGGCATCGGTCGCGTATCGTTTGGCCATGGCTGCGTACATGGTGCCGCCGTCGGTGCCGGCATCGAGCTTGGCGGCGGCCCGGTGCACCAAGAGGCGCGCCGCCTCGAGTTCCGTCGCCATATCGGCGAGCTTGAATTGGAGCGCCTGGAATTCGGCCAGCGGCCGACCGAACTGGCGGCGGTCGAGCATGTGGGTGCGCGCGGCCTCGAAGCACGTCCGCGCCGCGCCCAGCGAGCAGGCCGCGATGTTGAGGCGGCCCGAATCGAGGCCCTGCATCGCGATCTTGAATCCCTCGCCCTCGGCGCCGATGCGGTTGGCCGCCGGCACGCGACAATCCTCGAAGGTGACCATGGCGGTCTGCTGGCTGTGCCATCCGAGCTTGGTCTCGAGTTTGCCGAAGCCAAGCCCGGGAGCATCCTTTTCAACCGCCAGACACGAGATGCCGCGCGCGCCCTCACCACCGGTCCGCGCCATGCAGACATAGAGGTCCGAACGGGTGGCGCCGGAGACGAACGCCTTGGTGCCGTTGAGCACGTATTCATCGCCCCGGCGGACCGCCCGCGTCGACAGCGAGGCCGCGTCCGAACCGGCGCCGGGCTCGGTCAGGCAATAGCTCGCGAATCGGGTCATCGCGCAGAGATCGGGTAGCCACGCCCGCCTCTGTTCCGGCGTGCCGAAGGCATCGACCATGAATGCCGCCATGTTGTGGATGGAGAGGTAGGCGGCGGTCGAGGCGCAGGCGGCGGCGAGTTCCTCGACGATCAGCGTGGCTTCGAGCCGCCCCAGGCCCGAGCCACCGTGCTCGGTACCCACCGTGACCGCGGCGAAACCCAGACCCGCCGCCTCGCGCAACGCGTCCTCGGGAAACACTGATTCGCGATCCCAATCGGCGGCGTGGGGCGCCCACCGCTCTGCGGCAAAGGCGCGCGCGGTTTCTTGAAACGCACGCTGCTCGTCGGAAAGCTCGAAGTCCATCGCCGGCCCTCGCTCGCGATCATACCGCGCCGCGATTGATTTGGATCAGTGACGGTAGCCATCTTAAACTCCAACGTGAGTGTTGGGCGAGTGGCTGCGAACCGAAGGGAGAAGCGCGATGACGGTGGCCAAAAAGCTCAAGGAGCATCTTGCCGGCACTGGCGTCGATTACGAGGTGGTCAAGCACCCTCGCACCTACTCAAGCTCGACCACGGCGCAGGCCGCGCACGTCAGCGGCGAGCACCTGGCGAAGAGCGTGGTCTTGCACGACGAGGAGGGGTCCCTCCTGGCGGTTGTGCCAAGCACTCACCGGGTCGAGCTCCACACCATCCACGATCTGACGAAGCGGCAGCTCAATCTCGCATCGGAAGGCGAAATCGCGACCTTGTTCGCGGATTGTGAGGTGGGCGCCGTGCCCCCGCTGGGCGCGGCTTACGGGATCGATGTGGTACTCGATGAGTCGCTCTCTGACCTGCCGGACGTCTACTTCGAGGCGGGCGACCACGAGAGCCTTATCCGTGTGAGTGGCAAGGGATTCGCGGCGCTCGCCGCAGAGTGCCGCCGCGGGCGCATCAGCCACCACGCCTGAGCGGGCGGGCTGGGCCCCTGGGGTTCCGCCGCCCGCACCAAGAGGGCGTCGTGAGGCACGGTGACGATCAGAACGACGCCGGACCAGCTATCTGCGATGCCGCGCACGCGCGCGGACACGGTCGGCGATGTCATCGTGGCCGAACAGGATCTGCAAAGGCCGGGTCGGTTGCCGCCTACTCGTGACCAAAGCGCGGCTCGCGCTTTTCGATGAACGCCGCCATGCCTTCGGCACGGTTCTTGGTCGCGAAAGTGGCGTGAAACAGTTGGCGATCGGCGCGTAGCCCTTCCGCCAAGGGCGCCTCGAAGGCGCGATTTACCGCCTCCTTGGCCATCAACACCGCGGGACGAGAAAGCGCGGCGATCTCGGCGGCCAGCTTCACAGCATCTTCCAAGAGCGAATCCGGGGAAACGATGCGGCTCACCAACCCGGCGCGTTCTGCCTCTTCGGCATCCATCATGCGTCCGGTCAACACCATCTCCATGGCCTTGGCCTTGCCGATGGCGCGGGCCATTCGCTGCGCGCCACCGATGCCGGGAATGGTGCCCAGTCGGATTTCGGGCTGCCCGAACCTCGCATCCTGGGCGGCGACAATCATGTCGCACATCATCGCCAGTTCGCAGCCGCCGCCGAGCGCAACGCCTGCGACCGCCGCGACCGTCGGCTTACGGCACTCGGCGACGCGCAGCCAATCGCCTGCCATGAAGTCCTGCGTCAGCACCTCGGCAAAGGTCTTGGACTGCATTTCCTTAATGTCTGCCCCGGCAGCGAAGGCCCTATTGCTGCCGGTGATGACGATAGCGCCGATGCCGTCGTCCGTTTCGAAGTCCTCTACAGCCCGGGCGAGCTCCGCCACCAGCGCGCTGTTGAGAGCGTTCAGCGCCTCGGGCCGGTGAAGTGTGATCACGCCGACCGCGCCGCGCGTTTCGGTGCGGATGTTCTTAAAGGCCATGATTTGGGTGCCCCTTGCGAATCCTGAACTTGCGCGCATTCTAGGCCGCGCCGCGGGCGGATGAGAACACGCCGGACAAAAAAAGGGCTGGCGGGAGCCAGCCCAAATAGAGGAAGCCAGGGAAGGCATAGGGAATCGCACGCGCGCGCCGGGCCGTCCCTAACATGGGTTAGGAAACGTCGGGCGGGATCAATCTTTGTGGCCGGCGAGGCCGGAGCTTACCTCCCACAACCGGGCCGCGGTTTCCGCATCGCGTGCCGCCACCGACGCTGGAGCTGCGCCGCAATTCTCGAAGTACTGTCCGCTCACCCCCTCTACCTCGGGCGATGTGGCGAGGTAGATCGAGGTGTGGGCTCCCTTCTCCGGGCTGATCATGAAGGTTTTGGCCATTCTCCAACCGAAACCGACAAGGCCTCTGGCGTCCGCGCCAAGGCCAGTCGCGACGACCCCAGGGTGCAAGGCGTTGGCGGTGACGCCGGTGCCGTCCAGCCGGCGCGCGAGTTCGGTCGTGAACAAGACGTTGGCAAGCTTCGACGCGGCGTAAGCACCGACGCCACGGTAGCCACGCTTGATCTGCAGATCATCGAAGTTGATGCGGCCGCGGGCATGGAGGGCGGATGATACGTTGATGATGCGCGCCGAAGTGCTCGCTTTGAGCGTCTCCAAGAGTAGGTTGGTCAGGAGGAACGGCGCCAAGTGATTGACGCCGAAATGGGTCTCGAAGCCGTCGGTGGTGGTGCGCCGCTCGAATGCGACGAGCCCGGCGTTGTTGACCAGCACGTGGAGGCGGTTGTGCCGGGCGCGGAACTCGGCGGCCATGCGGCGGACCTGGTGGAGTTCAGCAAAATCGGCGACGATCGCCTCCACCGTGTGGCTACCGGTAGCCTCCATGAGGCTGCGGGCCGTGTCCTCAGCCTTCTGGCGAGTGCGCCCGTGGACGATCACGGTCGCTCCTTGGGCCGCCATTGCCTGGGCGGTCGCCCGCCCGATGCCGTTGGTCGCTCCGGTGACCAACGTCACGCGGGCGTTCATCGGTGAATCTGGCGCATCGCTCATCGCGGCGTTCGGACCATGACCTCGGTGATCGCAGCCACCGAGATGGGCGCGCCGCCGGGCCTGACTAGCGCGCAAGCATTGGGGTTTCCCCAACGGTTGCGGACGATACCAATCTGCGAGATGGTTGCGCGCGTCACTCTGCTGTCGCGCGATGCAAGCGCCTGCGTCGGGGAGACGCCGCCCGGCCCGGCCGCAGCGATCCATTCGGAAGATTTGCGCGAACCAGTGAGCATCCATCACTCCCAGGGGTGTCCGTTGCGGCGAAACCAAGCTAACACGATTCTGCCAGCACGGCGTTTGGCCGGCAACGAGGTGCAGGCGGTCGATTCGCGATTTGATTGCGGTTGCCAAGATAAAGGCAAAAGCTCAGCCGCCGGTCGACGACGGAGTGCCACATACCTCTGTGTGGGATGTCACCAATATCGAAAAAAGCGTTGAAAAACGAATCGTTTTGCATAGATTGCCTCAACTTGGTTACCGTCGCGGGTCCGGCTTTGGCCATCTTCGTCCCAGGACTATTCAATCTGTCCTGTTCCGTGTTATCTCGCCGGCCGCCATCGATTGGGCGTAAGGCGTCGTTGTTCTTGTTCCCCGGACTATCGTGTCGGCAAGAAAAAAATTAGCCGCCCTTGAGGTGGCGTGAGGAAGCGCTATGAGCTTTAAGATCAAGTTTTGGGGGGTGCGCGGGTCTATCGCCTGTCCATCCCCTACGCACATCGCGTTTGGCGGCAACACGAGCTGCGTCGAGGTCGCACTCGGAGGTCAACGCATCATCCTCGACGCCGGCACCGGCATCCGTAACCTTGGTCATTGGATGCTGAAGAAGAACGTCAACTACGCACGAATTCTGATGTCGCATACGCATTGGGACCACATCAACGGCTTCCCTTTCTTTACACCGGCGTTTCAAAAAGACACTCGACACCGGCGTTTCAAAAAGACACTCGCTTCACAATCATGGCCGGGCACCTGATCGACACGGTGGGCATACGACAAGTGTTGGCCGATCAGATGGCGCAGCCGACCTTCCCGGTGCCCATGGAGATGATGGGCTCCAAACTGGAGTACGAGGACTTTCGAGCCGGCGATACCTTCACGCTCGGCAAGGGCATAAAGGTGAAGACGGTGCCGCTGAACCACCCCAACGGGGCCACCGCCTACCGCATCGAGTTCAAGGGAAAGTCTGTCGTCTATGTCACCGACACCGAGCACATCATCGGCCGGCCCGACGAAAACGTACTCGGCCTGATCGAGGGTGCCGATCTGGTGATCTACGATTCGACGTACACAGACCAGGAGTTTCCGGCCAAGATCGGCTGGGGTCACTCGACCTGGCAAGAGGCGATACGCCTGTGCAGGGCAGCCAATGTAAAGACGCTCGCGATCTTCCATCACGACCCCGACCACGAGGACTTGTTCATGGAGCGGTTGGAGACGGAGGCGCGCGCGACCTGGGCTGGCTGCTTCGTCGCGCGCGAGCATATGCGCTTCAATTTACTGTAGCTGCGCCGTCCATCGCTCCGATTCCGGCACAAAGTTGTGTCCACTACCGCTTGCCGCTTGCCCGGCGGGGTATATGTCTTTAAGACGGGGATGGGAGAAGGCCAGTCCGCCGGGGTGCGAATCTCGCGTTCACCAAGCGGGCAAATATTGGGAAGTCGGCTTTTGACCTCGGATGTGAGTACAGCCGCGGCGCCGCAAACCGGCGCCGCTTCACGCGAAGAGTTGGAATCGGTCGTCGTCCGTTTTGCGGGCGATTCGGGCGATGGCATGCAGCTGACCGGCGCTCAGTTCACGCTGACCACGGCGTTCGCCGGAAACGACCTGGCGACGTTTCCGGATTTCCCAGCCGAGATTCGGGCGCCCGCGGGGGCGACGTTCGGTGTATCCGCCTTTCAGATCCATTTTGGCTCACGCCGGATCCGCACCTCGGGCGACGCGCTCGATACCCTGGTGGCGATGAATCCCGCGGCGCTAAAAGTCGAGCTCGGGAACGTGCGCGAAGGCGGGCTGGTAATTGCCGATACCGGCGCTTTCTCAGAGCGCAACCTGCGCAAGTCAGGTTACGCCGCGAACCCGCTCGCGGACGAGGGACTGAAGGGATTTCGTACATTCGCGCGCGACATTTCCAAGCTGACTCTCGAAGCGGTCACCGAGTACGGCCTCTCGCGCAAAGAGAGCCTGCGGTGCAAGAACATGTGGGCGCTGGGGCTGGTCTATTGGCTCTACGACCGTGACCGGCAGCCGACCGTCGAATGGCTAAAAGAGAAATTCGCCGCGCGGCAAGACCTTGCGGACGCCAACGTCGCGGCGCTAAACGCCGGTTACGCCCACGGCGAAATCGTCGAGTTGCCCCAGGGGCTCGGTGGCTACGTGGTGCCGCCGGCCGACATCGAGCCCGGTGTCTACCGCGCGGTGACGGGGGGCGAGGCGCTGGCGCTCGGGCTCGTCGCGGGCGCCGATCGGGCGGGGTTGGAGTTGGTTTTCAGCTCGTATCCCATCACTCCGGCCTCGCCGATACTGCACCACATGGCCGCGTTGAAGTCTCACGGCATCGTGACCTTTCAGGCAGAGGACGAGATCGCCGCCGCGTGCTGTGCCATCGGTGCGTCCTACGCCGGCGCGCTCGGCGTGACTTCGAGTTCGGGTCCGGGAATGGCGCTCAAGGGCGAGGCGTTGGGCCTCGCGGTGGCCACCGAGCTGCCGCTGGTGGTGATTGATTCGCAGCGCGCCGGGCCTTCGACGGGCATGCCCACCAAAACCGAGCAATCCGATCTCTTCCAGGCGCTATTCGGGCGAAACGCCGACAGTCCCTTGGCGGTGCTTGCGCCGCGTTCGCCCGCCGATTGCTTTGCCATCGCCATCGAGGCGGTACGCCTGGCGACAAGGTTCATGACCCCAGTGATCGTCTTGAGCGATACATACCTTGCCAATGCCGCGGAGCCTTGGCGTATCCCCGATATCGATGATTTTCCGCGCTTCCCTGTGGCCTTCCGCACTGAAGACGACGCCGGGAGCGCACTTCGCCGCGATGAGACGACCCTCGCGCAAAGCTGGGTCAAGCCGGGCACGCCCGGGCTTGAGATGCGAATCGGCGGGCTTGAGAAGGACTACGAGACCGGACACATATCCTACGATCCCGAGAATCATGCTCGCATGACGGCGATGCGTGCAACCAAGATTGCGGGTATCGCAGCGGACATTCCGCCGCAAACGGTGGATATGGGCGGGCCTAGCGGCAAACTTGCCGTCGTTGGCTGGGGCTCGAGCTTCGGACCAATCGGCCGGGCCGTGGCTCGGCTGCGGGCCGACGGATTCGAGGTCTCGCACATTCACATTCGCCACCTTTGGCCGCTGCCGCGCAACTTGGGTGAACTCTTGGCCGGCTTCGAGCACGTGCTGGTCCCGGAGATGAACACCGGTCAGCTCGTTAGCTTGCTGCGCAGCGCTTATCTGGTGCCAGCCGAAGGACTCTCGAAAGTCACCGGCCAACCATTCGCGGTCGCCGAGATCGAAAACGCGGCGCGGGGGAGGCTGCAGGAATAGGCGCCATGGACGAGACAGTCGAAAAGCTGAAGCCCGCGGATTTCGCGACCGATCAGGAGGTGCGCTGGTGTCCCGGTTGTGGCGACTTCGCGGTGCTCAAGGCGATGCGAAGCACGCTCGCTGCGATTGGTGCGACCCGCGAGGGCACCGTATTCGTGTCAGGCATCGGCTGCGCAGCGCGACTGCCGTATTACATGGCCACCTACGGCTTCCACACCATCCACGGCCGCGCCGCGGCGATTGCCACAGGGGTGAAGCTTGCCAATCCCGCCCTCGACGTGTGGGTGATATCCGGCGACGGTGACGGGCTGTCCATCGGCGGCAACCACCTTCTTCACGTGCTGAGGCGCAACATCGATGTGCAGATATTGTTGTTCAACAACGAGACCTATGGCCTGACCAAGGGTCAGTACTCCCCGACCTCGCGGAGCGGGACCCGCTCTCCATCGACTCCGTTGGGCTCGGTCGAGCATCCGGTGTCGGCAGCGGCCTTCGCCTTCGGCGCAGGCGCCCGCTTTGTGGCGCGCACGGTCGATACGCTCCAGGAACACGTTCCCGAAGTCTTGGCCAGCGCCCACGCGCACCACGGAACCTCTTTCGTCGAGATTCTGCAGAACTGCATCGTCTACAACGATGGCGTCTACGACGTCTTCACTGATCGCGAGGTCGCCGCGGAAGCACAGATTCACGTCAAACACGGCCAGCCCCTGTCGTTCGGCGAGGATGGACGGCGCGGATTGCGCGTGAAGCCGGGGACGCTGTCCTTGGAGGCGGTGACAATCGGCGTTGATGGGATCGGCGAGGCCGACCTTGCGGTGCACGACCAGACCGATCGCACGCTCGCTACCCTGTTGGCCGCGTTGACACCGCCGATGCCAGTTGCACTAGGAATTCTCTATTGCGACCCGGCCCCGGTCTACGAGGCGGAAGTGCGATCGCAAATCGACGAGGCGCGGGCCAAGGCGCCCAGCGGCGGCATCGCTGCGCTCCTCCACGGCGGCAGAACTTGGGAGATCGAAGGCGGGACCTCGACGTAATGTGGGCAGCGGCGCGTGCCGGGTAGATGTCCATTGGCGTAGCGATCGTCGGCGCCGGACCCGCCGGATTCTATGCCGCCGAGGCACTTTTTAAGGCCGGTCACGACGTCCGCGTCGATATTTTCGAGCGCCTGCCGGCGCCGTACGGGCTCGTTGCCTTTGGCGTAGCGCCTGACAATCAGACCACCAAGAACGTGACCCGGGTCTTCGAGCGCACGGCGCTCCGGCCCGAGGTGCGTTACTTTGGCAATATCGAGGTCGGCCGCGACGTCGACCTTGCCGACCTGCAAGCCTGTTACGACGCAGTCGTTTTGTCCACCGGAGCACCCTGTGACCGGCGGCTCGGCATTCCCGGTGAGGACAAGTCGGGAGTACTCGGCTCCGCCGCGTTCGTCGGTTGGTACAACGGCCACCCTGACTTCAGCGATCTCGACCCCGACTTGAACACCGCTGCGGTGGCGGTTGTCGGCCTCGGCAACGTCGCCCTCGACATCACACGAGTGCTCGTCAAAACGCCGACGGAGATGGCCCAGACCGACCTCGCCGACCACGCGGCGCGAGCGGTCCACGCCTCGCCGCTGTCCGATGTCCATATTTGCGGCCGGCGCGGTCCGCTCGAGGCGAATTTCACCAATGTGGAGTTGCGCGAGATGGAGCACCTGGCCGACTGCCAGTCGCTCGTCGATGCGGATCAGCTTCCCGACGACGTCGGTGACCTTCCGGAGCGCGAACGGCGCATCAAGGGTAAGAACCTCGCCACCCTCCAGGCGCTCGCGAGTTTGAAGGCCGCCGGCCAAAGCAAACGGGCGCACTTTCACTTCCTCGCTTCGCCCGTTGAGATCCTAGGTGGCGAGCGGGTTAGCGGCTTGAGGCTCGAACGCACCCGGCTCGTCGATGGCCGTGCCGTGGGCACCGGCGCCTATTTCGAGATCGAGTGCGGTCTGGTTATTACCGCGATCGGCACGGTTTCACCTGTCGTCGAGGGAGTGCCCTTTGACGAGCGGAGCGGAACGGTGGTCAACAAGGAAGGGCGTGTCGGCGAAGGTCTCTACGCGGCTGGCTGGGTAAAGCGAGGCTCTAGCGGCGTGATCTCCACCAATCGCAGGGATGCGACGGCGGTTGCCGATCACATCGCGGCCGATTTTGACGGCGGTGTCAAACCGGGTCGCGAGGCAATGGAGCAGCTCTTCGCCGAGCGCGGACTTTCGCCGGTCACCTTTTCTCAGTGGCAGAAGATCGACCAGGCGCAGATCGCCGCTGCCAACCCAGGGGCGCCGCGGCGCAAGTTCGTTTCGGTTGCAGACATGCTCGCTGTTCTTTAGCGGGACCGTCCTTGGTGGTCTTGCTCGCATCCATCGTGTAGAAACGGCGATGTATGGGCGAGTACGACTTCAGCTTGTTCTCGGTGCTCATCGCCGAGGACAGCGCCTACATGCGGCGCCTTCTCTCGTCCGTCTTGCGCGCGGTCGGCGTTGGCACCGTGTTGCAGGCTACCAACGGTAGCGAGGCGATCGACATGATGAAGCGGATGGCGACCGAACCCGAAAAGGTCGGCGTGTCATCGGTGGACATCGTGATGTCGAACTGGATGATGGATCCAGTGGACGGCTTGATGCTTCTTAGATGGCTGCGCCGCAACAAGGAATCGCCCGACCGCTTTATGCCTTTCATCATGATCACGGGCTTCGTCGACCGCGAGAAGCTCGAGCAGGCGCGCGACCATGGCGTGACCGAGTTTCTGGCGAAGCCGTACTCGGTGCAGTCGCTGGTTACGCGGCTGTTGGCGGTCGTTGATCGGCCGCGCGAATTCGTGCTGGCTCCGGAGTATTTTGGCCCAGACCGGCGACGGCGACCGCTTGACTACCCTGGAGCCGAACGACGCGAATCAGAGGAATCGGATATGGAGGTGGTCTATGCCGAATCAACAAACTGATACCGCCGGCAAGGCAGCTGAGGACAAACCCAAGCTTCGCCGCTTTCGGACCCGCAACCGGCTGAAGGAAAAGGCGAGCGGGGGATCCGGCGGAGGTAGCGGAAAGGTATCGGAAGAACTCCTGGAACTGGCTGCCGCGGAGTTCTCCAAGATGTCAGAGGACTACCCGGATTGGGTTTCCGGTTACATCGATTCGCTTTACAAGGCACATCGCGGTGCGGCGGAAGTTGTACCGGATTCGCGGGCCAAAGCCTTTCGCGAAATCAATGCGATCGCCCACGAGATGAAAGGGCAGGGGGGAACGTTCGGCTACCCCCTGATCACCATATTCGGTAAGTCGCTGTACGACTTCACGGAAGGGACCGCCATGCGCGACGATAACCACTTGGAGATCGTCAAGGCACATATCGACGCGATGAAAGCGGTGATCGGCGGCCGGATCGAGGGTGACGGCGGTGCCGTGGGAAACGAGCTGCGCGAGGCACTACGCGAAGCGATCGACAAGCACTTGCACAAGCGAGGCCGCGGCCGCCAATAGCACGCGGGCGGTGGCGCGTGCTTGGCAGTCTGCTAGTTGAGTTCGACCAGGGTCGCCGCGACCTTGCCCAAGGCCTGCGCGCGGGCCCACGCCACTTCGATCGACTTGGCTACGTCGAGGGCCCGCCGAAATGCCTTCAGCGCGGCGGCATTGTGACCGGCGCGCGCATGCGAGACCGCGATGTTGCTTAGTAGCCAGGCGCGGTCAAGCGGGCTCGCCACCGCGTCCACGCTCTCCAAAGACAGCGCCTCACTGCGCCTGGCCTCTTCCGTTGCGCCCGCCGATGCCTGCGCCGCCGCCACCGTCCACAACGCGTGGGCCCGTAAGCGGTCGATCTCGATCTCAGTGGCGGTTGCGAATCCCGCGTCGATCTCGCCGATCTCCACCAGGGACTGGGTGAGTCGGCTCATCGCGTAGGCACGCGGATAGTCGAGTGTCGCGTCCATCGCCTCGATCTCGGCGCGCGCCAAACTCATGGTCTCGAGAGCCCTCGAATTATCACCGCTTTTGCCTTGGGCGAGCCCGATCTGGGCCAGCACCAGTGCCCGGTAGCGCGCCCCATCGATCGAATCGACGCGCTCGAGCGCGCGCCGGTGATGGCCCGCCCGTACCAGCGATGCGGCGATCGCAAGCACCGCCGGGCGCCGCTCTACCGATTCAGGGACTTGATCCAGCATCATGAGCGCACCCTCGGGCCGGCCCATGTCGGCGAGCGCCACGACGATTCGACTGAATGCGCTTCTCCGTTCCTCCTGCCGTCGAATCTTGTCCGCCACCGCCAGTGCCGCATCGATCGCTGTCTTCGCGACGCGAGGCGCCCCTGCGTGACTGATTTCGACCGCCGTATCAGCCAGAATACTCACCGCACGCCCTCGATCGGTTGCCCGGCGCACCGCGTCACGGACGAGCGCAGCGGTGGCACGCGCCGCGGCGATGTTGCCAGAACTGGCCTGGGCAGCGGCGACCGCGGATAGAGCTTCTGCTCGATAGAGCGCGTCGGGAATGAGATCCGCCGTAGCCTTCGCGGCCTCGATATCCCCCATCTCCGATTGGGCGCGGCTGATGTTGCGGAGCGCCGGCATGATCAGTCGTGGATCGTCAATCTTGCGTACCGTCGCTAGCGCGTGCTCACCCATCCCGGCCTTGACCTGGATCACCAGAATCTCGCCCAGGATCCAATCGTTGAAGTGGGAGCGGTGTATGCCCTTCGCGCTCTCGATGGCCTCTTCAAGGATGCATCGCGCCGTGGGCGTAGCGAAGCACGGTGCCGGGTCACGCGTCGGATCGGCGGCCTCGTCAGGCGAGCGCCCGGCCAACAATTCGCGGGTCGCCGGGTTTGCCTCAAGCGCGCGGCTCGCGGCCTCTATCTTGTCGCGTTTCACGGCGTCAACGCGGTCGCGAAGCTCCTTCGCTTGGCCGACCGATTGCAGATGATCGAGGAGGGATCGATTGGCGATGCCGTCAGCCTCAAGATCGTTGCGACGCTGATACTCTCGTATCGCGGCCACCGTAACGTCGTTCATCGACCCGTCGAAGGGGCCGATGTAGAACCCGAGTTCGGCCAACAGCTCTTGAACGCGGCGCACCATGGGGTCGCGCCGCAGGTATTGCGGCAAGCGGGCGTCGTCCCCATCGTTGACGGCAACCGCCGCCAACTCAGTAGGCGTATCTTCCGGGGCGGCCCAACTTGTGGATGCCGGACCCAGCGCAAGGCCCGTGAAGAAGAGGACGATAAGAGTGATCGTTCGCACGACTAGCACCGAGACGGGTACGTACCATGCTTCGAGCATGGCCTCATGTTCGACGGTTACACCCTTCGAACGCGCAACACAAGCGCGAGCGCACGCGGTGGTGCGATTGGGAGCTAGTGGCCGCGGGCATACCCGTATGCCGACTCGCGAAATGAAGGCGATCAAGGGCTTCCTACCACATATCGATGGATGTGTCCCAGTATGTGCCGCATCTAGTAGGTTGGCGCCAAGGGCGCGATAGCCCCCATTCTTGCACCGCCCACGTATACTTGCCCTTAACGCTAACGCGGTCGGACAACCGCCGCCGCAACAAGGAGTGCTCGCGATGGAATCGGTTGGTGCGATATGGGCCGGTCTTTGGACAAATGTCGGGCTTGCCGGGAACGACGGCTACGAGTTGATTTGGATCGCCGTCGGCTTTGGCGGGCAGGCCCTGTTCGGCGGGCGCCTGCTGGTTCAATGGCTGATAAGTGAACGTCGCGGGCAAAGCGTCATTCCGCCGTCGTTTTGGTATCTAAGCCTGATCGGGGGAACCATTCTGGTGATATACGCCGTTCACCGCGAGGACCCGGTATTCTTTCTGGGCCAGCTCGGCGGCGTGTTTATCTACATTCGTAATCTGCACCTGATCTCTCGTCAGCGGCGGACCGCATCGGTAGGTTGACGCTGCACTGCTGCTAATATGACGCGGTAAGGCCCGATCGCGCCGGCCGCCACTGCTGCGCTTTTCGCCGCGCGCGATCGATTTCCGCTGCGGTCATGTCGTGGGCCGCCTCGTCGCGCAACAATACGGCCTGGCGTTGCAGGCTCGAAATGTCCTCCTCGGTAACCAGCGTCAGCCACATGTAGGCTTCGACCAAATCGCGGGGCACGCCCCAACCGCGGGTGTGCAGTGAACCGTAAGCCAGCTGCGCGGCGACATTGCCCTTGCGCGCGGACTTGTGAAACCACGTGGCCGCAAGCGCATTGTCGCGCGGCTTTCCCTTGCCATAGAAGTACATTGCGCCGAGCATGAATTCAGCACCCGCGTGGCCCCCGGCGCTGAGCGCTCTGAACTCCTCGTAGGCAACGCGGTAATTCCCGGATTCATACGCCAAGACGCCATCCTCATATCCAGCCCACGCCGGAGAGGCGACGAGGGCGAGCGCCGCAAAGAGGAGGACAGCGTGCTTCACCAGCATCGACGCACTCTAGCCCATCGGCGGCGCCCATTGAAGCCGCTAGCGCCGCTGGGCGAGCGCCGCGTCCTCGACGGCGATGCGGCGCCATAGCACCGCCGCGTTGAGTACCGAGAAGGTGAGGGCAATCTCCCATGCTCCGAAGACGAGCGGCAGGACCGCGATCTCACCGGCGACCACGGCGTAGTTGGGATGGCGCATGAACCGGTAGGGCCCGCGGCGTATGAGGGGTACGCCCGGGACAGTGATCACCCGCGTCGTCCAGAACCGTCCCAGGCTCGAAACGACCCAGACGCGAGCAACCTGAAGCGCGGCAAAAAGGCCGAGGAACGTCCAGTCGAACGGCGCGCTTGAATCGGCGAAGACGACGAGCGCCGCAAGCCATGCCATGTGGAGGGCCACGATCAGCGGGTAGTGGCGCGCCCCATGCTCAATCCCGCCCTCGGCCACCAGGCGCCGCGTGTTCGCCCGAGCCCATCCAAGCTCGGCCAACCGCAGCGCCGCCACGACGGCGACGATCCAGTACAGCGCACTCAACCGTTTTCGAGCAGCGCCAGCCCGCAGGTGAAGCCCGGTCCCAGCGCGGACATCAGATGGCGGCCGCTCGCTCCCGCTTCCAACGCCTCGTTCAAGACGAACAGGGCGGTCGGTGCCGACATGTTTCCGTAGCGGCGTAAGACCGCCCGCGAATGCGCAAGCCCGCCCGAGCCCAGCTCGAAGACCTCCTCAAGCGCCTCGATCACTTTGGCGCCACCGGGATGGCAGACGAATGTGTCGATGTCCTTGAGCTCGATCCCATGGGCGGACAGGAAATCGACGGTCGCGGCACGCAGCCGCTCGCGCACGATGCGCGGAATGTCGCGCGCGAACATGACGCCGAGCCCATCGTCGAGCACGCGCCAGCCCATGACGTCAAGGGAATCGGGCCAGGTGTGCTCGCCCCAGCCCGTGATCGCCGTGCCCTCACCTCGACAGTCGATCACCGCCCCGGCTGCGCCGTCGCCGAATAGCGCAGCGGCTACGGCATTGCCCTTCGATAGGTCCCCAAGCGAAAGGTCAGCCCGCAGATTTCGACCACTAGGAAGAGGAAATGCCGGCTCGGCTCGGCGCGCGCGAGCGCCGCCGTCCGTGCGAGCCCGATGACGCCTCCGGCGCACCCGAGCCCGAATATCGGCAGGCGCATCGTCGTTCGCCGCATGCCCAGCCGTTCCATCAACAGTGCATCGAGGCTCGGCGTCGCAATGCCGGTCGAGGAAGCGACCACCAGCCCTTCGATGTCGGCGATGCCGAGACCGGTCTTGGCCGTCGCCTCGAGGGCCACCCTTTCCAACAGATCGAGCGCGCCCTCGACGTAGAGCCGATTGCGCTCCGCGAAGCCGTGCGGCTCGGCGTACCACTCGAGCGGTACGCACGAGTACCGGCTCTCGATCTCGGCGTTGGCGTAGACCGCGGCGAGCCGGGCTCGCCCGTCGAGCGAGGCACCAAAATGGTCCGCGGCCAGGGCGACTACGTCAGCCTGGTCCATGCGGTGATGCGGTACCGCTTTGGCAAGCGCGTGGATTCGGGGTACCGATTGCATGTGCGGTGGGCGGGGTCGAAGCGGAATGGCGGCGTCGGCCGCACGGCCGCGTATATGTAGCTGGCCGCCGGCCCACCGGCAACGTCAAACGACGCGATAGTGCAGGCGAAATCAATGGCTTGTGACTAGACACCGCGTTCCTTCGCACCTATATCCGTGGTCGGGCGTGAGGCGGATGACCGAACAACATTCCAAAGTACGGGCGGGGCGACGGCGACGACGGGGTCGTGCGCGCCTTCTTAGGCGGCTTCGCAACTACTTTCTTACCGGGATCATCGTCACCGCACCCGTCGGGATCACCGCCTACGTTGCGTGGCTCGTCGTCGATATCGCCGACAGCCGGATCACCCCCCTGATCCCCGAGAAGTATAGCCCCGAGACCTATCTGCCGTTCGGCATTCCCGGCCTCGGGCTGGTGATCTTGTTCCTGCTCCTGACGCTGGTCGGCTTTCTCTCGGTCAATTTCTTCGGGCGCACCATCGTCCGTTACGGCGAGCGCATGGTCAGCCGCATGCCGGTGATCCGTTCGGTGTACGGCGCGCTCAAGCAAATCTTCGAGACCGTGCTCGCGCAATCGTCGACCTCGTTCCGGGAGGTCGTGCTGGTCGAGTACCCGCGTCGGGGGATCTGGGCGATCGGGCTAGTGACCAGCGTCACCAAGGGCCAGGTCCAGAACATGACCGAGGACGACGTCGTCAATATCTTCCTGCCGACGACTCCCAATCCGACTTCGGGTTTCCTTCTTTTCGTGCCGCGAAGGGACCTGATCACCCTCGATATGACCGTTGAGGAGGGGCTGAAAATGGTGGTATCGGGCGGATTGGTCACGCCCGAAGACCGTCGGCCGAAGGAGATTCAGGCGCAGCCGCAGATCCCGTCGCGGCCGCCCGAGCCGGTGACGGCGGGGCGACCCGAGCGCCTTCAGCCGGTGCCGGAGGTGGCAGAGACCGATGAGGACCTCGCAACCGAATCACCTGAGCCGACCCGCGCCCGCTCATCCTGATCTGAGGTAGCGGGCGGCGGCGTCGCGCTCGAAGAGATAGAGCAGCACCCGAAGCGCGCGGCCCCGTTCGCTTTCGAGCTTGGGATCGCGCGCCAGCACTAGGCGGGCATCGTCGCGCGCCGTGGCCAAAAGCTCCGCGTGCTCGGTCAGGTCGGCGATGCGGAAGTCGGGGAGTCCGCTCTGGCGGGTACCCAAGACCTCACCCGCACCCCTGAGCCGCAAATCCTCTTCGGCGATGCGGAAGCCGTCGTCGGTCTCGCGCATGATATTGAGGCGCGCACGTGCCGCCTCGCCCAGCGGCGGCGCGTATAGCATCAAGCAGCTCGATTCCTCGCTCCCCCGACCGACGCGGCCACGCAGCTGGTGGAGTTGGGCAAGCCCGAAGCGCTCGGCGTGTTCGATCACCATGACCGTGGCCTCGGGTACATCGACCCCGACCTCGATCACGGTCGTCGCCACCAAGACCGCGATCTCGCCCGCGGCGAACGCCGCCATCGGCGCATCCTTCGCCTTTCCTTTGAGGCGTCCGTGGACCAGGCCGACGCGGCCACCGAAGACTTTCGTGAGCGCCGTGTGTCGCGCCTCGGCGGCGGCCAAATCCACGGTCTCGGACTCGGCGACCATCGGGCATACCCAGTAAACCCGGGCCCCCTTGGCAACGGCGCGCTCGGCCGCGGCCACCACCTCGTCCAGGCGTGCAAGCGGCACCGCGCTGGTGGCCACCGGCGGGCGCCCCGCCGGCTTCTCCGTCAGGCGCGAGATGTCCATGTCCCCGTACGCCGTCAATTCCAACGTGCGTGGAATCGGCGTCGCGGTCATCACCAACATGTCGGCGCCGCCCAGGCCGGCCTTGGAGCCGAGTGCCAGCCGCTGGTGGACGCCGAAACGATGCTGTTCGTCGACCACTGCCAGACCCAGGTCCTTGAACGCGACCTCGTCTTGAAAGAGCGCATGGGTGCCGACCAGAACGTCGATGGCGCCGGCTTCGAGATCGTCTAGGACCGCGGCCCGCGCCTTGCCCTTTTCGCGGCCGCTGAGGAAGCCGATACGGATGCCCGCGGCTCGGCAGAGCGGCCCCACGACGGCATCGTGCTGGCGGGCGAGGATTTCGGTCGGCGCCATCAGGCACGCCTGGGCGCCGGCCTCCACCGCGGTCAGCATAGCGAACAGCGCAACGATGGTCTTGCCGCTGCCGACATCGCCCTGCAGCAGGCGCAGCATGCGGAGCGGCGCGGCGATGTCCGCCTCGATTTCCGCGATCGCGCTTTCCTGTGCGGGTGTCAGTGCCCAAGGGAGCACCTCCCGCACCTTGGCGCCAAGCCGGCCTGTCCCACGAAGCGAGCGGCCCGCCCGCCCGCCCAGGCGGGCGCGCATTAAGGCCAGGGCGAGCTGGTTGGCCAGAAGCTCGTCGTAGGCGAGCCGCTCGCGCGCCGGTGCGGTGGGCGCGAGGTCGGCCTCACGCTCTGGCGCGTGCGCCCGATGGAGCGCTTCGCGCCATGGTAACCACCCCCGTGCCGAGCGCCAATCAGGCTCGAGCCATTCGTCGAGGTCGGGCGCGCGCTCGATCGCCTCGTGCATAGCGCGCGCCAACGGTTTGGCCGTCAGGCCGGCGGTCAGGGGGTATAGGGGCTCTATGGCTGGCAGCTTCGCAGCCTCTTCCGGTGCTGCGATGTGGTCGGGGTGGGTCATCTGAAGCACCCCGCGGTAGCTCTCGGCCTTGCCACTGACGACGCGGCGCTCGCCTGGTGGTAGCACCTTGCGCAGGTAATCTTCGCGAGCGTGGAAAAACACCAGTTCCAACGAGCCGGTTTCGTCGGAGCACTCGACCCGGTATGGCCTGGGCCCGCGCCCCGGGCGATGCTGGTCCACGGCCACGCTCAGGGTGACGATGGCGCCCGAGGGCGCATCGGCGATCTTGGGCGCGAAGCGGCGGTCGATGATGCCGCTCGGCAGGTGCCACAGCAGGTCGACGACCTGGGCTCCGGCGAGCCCCTCGATCGCCTTGCCGACGCGCGGCCCGACGCCACCGAGCGCGGTGACCGGCGCGAAGAGTGGAAACAGAACTTCGGGTCGCATTGCTCGGCCCGAGCCTATCCGCTGAGCCCACCCCGAGGCCACGGAAAAGCGCTGACGGTCGCCGGCGTCGGACCATCGGGGTACGGTAGCTGCAGGGAGCCGTTCAGCACGTGGATGGTCGGGCCGACAGGATTGACCAGCCCGTCGGGTTTGACGCCGGCGTTCGCCGAGCGGGCACATCCCGTACCGGGCGGCGCATAAGTCAGGAACATGCTAGGAAAGTGCCTCCGTGAGCTGCCCAAATGGGGTGCTGACAGTCGGCGTCCAGGGAACTATAAGCCCGGGAGGTGGGCGCATGGACGACGGTAGTGCATCGAGCGGCGGGGACGATTTGGCGGCGCATGGCGAGCAGCTCGCGCTTCGGCGCAAGCGTGTGCGCTTTCGTAGCTGCCACCGCGGGATGAAGGAACTCGACGTGTTGCTGGGCCGATTCGTCGATCGCCACCTCGACCAACTGACACCCGTGCAACTCGATCGCTATGAGTCCTTGATCGAGAGCCCCGACCCCGACCTCTACCGCTGGATACTCGGCCGCGGCGCGCCGCCGGCGATCCACGACACCGACGTCATGGCGCTCTTGCGAGACGTCAGGTATTCACCGCAATAGATTGAAAATAAACGAGAAAATTGTTGCCGAGCCGGGTCGCGCAATGATCGGTGGCGCGGTAGAGGGGCTCGATGCCCTGGTTGTGGACGCCCTGGCGCGGGCCGCTCCCAGCGGAGTGATCTACTTCGCCACCAGCGATGCGCGCATGGCGGCAATGGCCCAGGCGCTGGCCTTCTTCGCGCCGGGGAACGAGGTGCTCGAATTGCCCGCGTGGGACTGTCTGCCCTACGACCGCGTCTCGCCGCGCGCCGATATCGCCAGCCGCCGCATGCTGGGCCTCAGCCGCCTCACCGCCGCCGACACCCGGCCCGACATCGTACTTACCACGATCAACGCTGCCCTGCAGCGCGTGCCGGCAATCGATGCCGTCCGCGGCGCGGCATTTGCGGCCGAGGTTGGTGATGCCATCGATCTTGCGGCGCTCACCGATTATCTTTCGCGCAACGGGTACGTTCGAAGCGGGACCGTCCGCGAGTCGGGCGAGTACGCTGTCCGTGGCGGCCTCATCGATGTCTTCCCGCCCGGCGAAGCGCAACCGGCCCGTCTCGACCTCTTTGGCGACATCCTCGAATCGGTGCGCCGATTCGACCCGCTGACCCAGCGTACAAGCGGCGAGGCCGCCCGGTTCGCGCTGGTGCCGGCCAGCGAGGCGCCGCTCGACGCTGCCTCGATCGCCCGCTTCCGGGCCGGATACTCCGAGCGCTTCGGCGTATCTACCGACGATCCCCTCTATGCCTCGATCACCGAGGGCCATCACTACATCGGTATGGAGCACTGGCTACCGCTCTTCTACGAGCGTCTGGAGACGGTGTTCGACTACCTTCCCGACGCCGCGCTCGTGCTCGACCATGCGGTCGACGAGGCGTGCGAAGCCCGACTCGAAGCGATCGCCGAGACCTTCGCCGCACGATTGGCCCGGGCGAGCGAGGGCAGGTCGAAAGGCGAGGCTCGTTACAAGCCGCTGCCGTCCGACAATCTCTACCTCGCCGGACCCGAGTGGAGGGAACGACTCGATGCGCGGGCGGTTGTTGAGCTGTCGCCGTTCGCGGCGCCGGTGTCGACAGGAACCGTCGACGCCGGTGGGCGCGGAAGCCGCGACTTCGCACCCGAACGCAATCAGCCCGACGTCGATCTGTTCGACGCCGTCAGGGCGCACATTGCCGGGCACCTAGATGCTGGGCGGCGGGTGCTTGTCGTCGGCTTCAGCCTTGGCGCCCGCGAACGTTTAGCGGGAATGCTCCAGGCCCATGGCGTCGAGGATCTGACCCCAGTTGATGACTGGCCGCAGGCGCAGGCGCTGCCCGAGCGCGCGGTGGCGCTGGGCATCCTAGGTATCGAGCACGGCTTCGAAACCGCCGAGTGCGCGGTCATCGCCGAGCAGGACATCCTGGGCGAACGCATCGCGCGGCCACCGCGGCGTACCCGGCGCGCCGAGAACTTCATGGTGGAGGCCTCGAGCCTCTCGCCGGGCGACTTCGTGGTCCACGTCGATCACGGGATCGGCCGCTACGAGGGGCTGCGGACCCTCGACATCGGCGGCGCCCCTCACGACTGCCTTCACGTGACCTATGAAGGGGGCGACCGGTTGTTCGTGCCGGTCGAGAATATCGAGGTCTTGGCGCGGTTCGGTTCCTCCGACGCCACGCCCAGCCTCGACCGGCTTGGCGGCACCGCATGGCAGGCGCGCAAGGGGCGGGCCAAGAAGCGCGTTCTTGAGATCGCCCGCGACTTGATCCAGGTGACTGCGGAACGGCGCCTACGCTCGTGCCAGCCGATGGCGCCGCCGGTGGGTGCCTACGACGAGTTTTGCGCCCGTTTCGCATACGACGAGACCGAGGACCAGGCCGGGGCCATCGACGACGTGGTGGCCGACCTCAACTCGGGCCAGCCCCTCGACCGCCTGATCTGTGGCGATGTGGGATTCGGCAAGACCGAAGTCGCCATGCGCACCGCCTTCATCGTTGCCAGCGCTGGCGGGCAGGTAGCGCTCATCGCGCCGACCACTCTTTTGTGCCGCCAGCACAATGAGACCTTCCGCGAGCGCTTCGCCGGCACCCCGTTCCAGGTCGCTCAGCTTTCGCGGCTGGTTAGTTCCAGCGAGGCCAGCGAGGCGCGCCGCCAGATTACCAGCGGCGAGGCGCGGATCGTCATCGGCACCCACGCCCTTCTCGGCAAGAGCGTCACCTTCGACGACCTCGCGCTGGTCATCGTCGATGAGGAGCAGCACTTCGGGGTCGTACACAAAGAGCGCCTCAAGCAGCTTCGCTCCGACATTCACGTTCTGACCCTGAGCGCGACGCCGATCCCGCGGACCCTGCAAATGGCGCTCGGGGGCCTGCGCGAGATGAGCCTGATCGCCACCCCGCCCGTGGACCGCCTGGCGATCCGCACTTATATCACCCCCTTCGATCCCGTGATCGTCCGCGAGGCGATCTTGCGTGAGCACCAGCGTGGCGGCCAGACCTTCTACGTTTGCCCGCGTATCGCCGATCTTCCCTTCGCCCAGCGTTTTCTGGCCGATGAGGTGCCCGAGGTCAGCGTCGCCACGGCCCACGGGCAAATGCCGGCGCGCGAGCTCGACGCGGTGATGGGAGGCTTCTACGAGCGGACCTCCGACGTGCTGATATCCACCAACATCATCGAATCTGGCCTCGACATCCCGACCGCGAATACGCTGATCGTGCACCGCGCGGACAACTTCGGCCTGGCCCAGCTCTATCAGCTGCGGGGCCGCATCGGCCGCTCCAAGGTGCGGGCGTACGCCTACCTCACGGTGCCCGCGCAGCGCCGCCTGACGGCCGATGCTGAGAAGCGACTCCGGGTGATGCAGGCCCTCGATGATCTCGGCGCTGGGTTCAGCTTGGCGAGCTACGACCTCGACATCCGGGGCCCCGGAAACATCCTCGGCACCGAACAGTCGGGCCGTATCCGCGAGGTCGGTTTCGAGCTCTACCAGGAGATGCTCGAAGAGGCGATCGCCGCGCTACAGGGGGCCGAACGGGCCGCCGAGGCGGCGGAACGCAAGTACTCGCCGCAAATCAGTATCGGCACCGCGGTCCTGATCCCGGAAACCTACGTCAGCGACCTGACGGTACGGCTCGGTCTGTATCGGCGCCTCGCTCGTCTCGAGACCGGGGCCGAGATCGACGCCATCGCGGCCGAGCTGATCGACCGCTTCGGGCCCATACCGGACGAGGTTTCCCACCTTCTCGACATCCTTGCCATCAAGCGCCTGTGCCGCGCCGCCGGCGTCGAGCGGGTCGAGGCCGGTCCGGCGGGAGCGACGCTGACGTTTCGCCACAACACCTTCGCCAACCCTTCGGGCCTGGTCGAGTTCGTCAGCCAGAATCCGCAAGCCACCAAGTTCCGGCCTGACCATAGGTTGGTCTACAAGCGCGCGTGGGAGGCGCCCGAGGCACGGCTCACCGGCGTCCGGCGCCTTTTGGAACGGTTGGCCGAAATCGCGGCAGTGGCCCCCGACGAAGCATCGGAAGTGCCTGCCTCGACGGCGTAGCGTGCCTTCACCGAGTGCTTTACATCGCCGGACAAGGTTGGGAAGATCGACCGGCACGTGGGCCTCGGTCCAGGTCCATGCCACCCACGACCGACAAGGAGACATACAGGGCCATGTCTGAAACCGAAAACGGGCAAGTCGAGCGCTATCAGCGCGATGGCTACATCGTCGTGCGGGATCTCTTGACGATGGACGAGGTCGACGGGCTCAGGTCCGAGATCGCCGCGGTGTGCCGGGGCGAGCGCGGCGAGGTCGACGGGCTGACGCCGCTTCCCAAAGACACTCCCGACGATGAAGCGGTCGAGCAGGTCCTGTGCATCAATCATCCGCACAAGGTCTCCCCGTTCATCGCCGAACGGTTGGCGCACCCGCGGATCGTCGAGGTCCTACAGCAGATCATCGGACCCAACGTCAAATGTGTGAACTGCGTCGTGTTCAACCGCCACCCTGACAACCGCGGCCTGTCGTGGCACCAGGACGAGTTCTA
>PVBE010142113.1_pt1 | contig 29410 bp, 28 predicted proteins | sample 1631181 | NCBI WGS metagenome assembly PVBE01 (sample SAMN08397723, study PRJNA350692) | Marine metagenome, whole genome shotgun sequencing project. | isolation source: water | place: Pacific Ocean | collected 2012-04
GATCAACTTCGCACGCGGTGACTGGCAGATCGCTCGGGTGTACGCCGTGCTCGGCCGCGGTGATCCGGCGATGCACTATGCGAGCCGGTATTTGGAAGCGTGCGAATCAAAGGACTTTGGCCCGTTCGACCTTGCGTTTGCTTGTGAGGGCATGGCCCGCTCACTTGTTGCGAACGGCGACATCGCCGCCGCGACGGAACATCTCGGACTGGCTGTGCAGGCAGGTGCGAAGATTCCCGAAGACGACGACCGAGCATGGCTTATCAAGAACCTTGAACAGATCCGGAGCCTGATCGGTGCATCCTGAATTTGTGGTGGTCTGCCGCAAGTGTGGGTATGACCTGCGCGGTCACCATGAGGATGCGCCTTGTCCCGAATGTGGAACGGTGGCAAGGGAACACACTTCTCCAATGGGTGACGCGCCACGCTCCTGGCTGGATCGGCGTGTCGCCGAGTTCCTCGTACCATCATCGCTTGGTTCGATGCCCGATGTTCGGGGCCGCATCCGCATCTTTGGGTTGCTCGGGGGCGCCTGTCTGCTGGCGTTTGCTGTCGTGCAGGCCATGGTCATGCTGTCCGCACTGGGACTCGAACCCCGCGGGCTCGCCAATCTGGTGATTGCAGGAACATGGATGGCGGTGACATTCGGTCTGACGACGCCGAAACTCGAAGCGGCCATGTTGCCGGCCCATCGCGTGCTGCGGCAGGCAAGCCGGTGGCTGCAATGGTGTTGGCTGGCCGCCGCGGCCATTCCGCTCGTGGTTGAGGGTGGTTCCGCCGCGTCGTTCTTCCTGCAGGTCGTCGGTGGACTTGGTACGGCAGCGATGGCATTCTGGCTCTGCGGTCTGGCTATTCGTCTGGACAGATATGCCTTGGCCGGTCCGTTCAACATCGTCGGCTGGGCAATGCCGACACTTGGTTTCCTTGTGTTGGTTGCGCCGTGGACGCGGGATGAAGCCATGGACTTCACGGGGCCCTTTGCTACCTACTTGTACGGGTGCTTCATGTTCCTTGCGCTCATTGCATGGCTTATCGTGCTCTTGATGTTCGCAAGATATCTGTTTCTGCTTGGAGTCAGCGAACACCTCTCACTGCATGGCGAGGAGGCCGGCGGTGCGCGGCTTGACCGCATCCGCGAAAAACGAGATCGGCTTGATCGCAAAGCATCGATTCGGAAGCCGGGCGAATGACTCCCTGGCAAGGACAACCAACCCTTGAGCAGGGAAGCACCTGTCGGGAGTGCGGCTATGACTTGCGCGGATTGCCGTGGGGCGCCTTGTGCCCCGAGTGTGGGGCATCAAGCCGTATCACCTATGCGCCGGATGCGCCGCTGTCCCAGATGCCCGAGCCGCTGGTTCGGCGGCTGGCGACATGTTGCGCCGCAACCAGCCTCGTCATTCCGGCGGTACTTGCCAAGGCGGCTTTGGGTGGGAACTTCGAACTCGACACGAATCAACAGTTGGTAATTGATGCCGTCATAGCCATGGTGTGGATAGGTGGTTCGATGCTTCTGACGCGGCCCGTGCTTGATCGCGAAGCGGTGCGGTACGGGTTTGGCCCAAAGGGCGTGCTGCGACTCATTGCGCGGTGGGCGTCGCTCGGCGCGATCTTGATCGCTGCAACCAATCAATGGCCCGCGGGCGGCAGTGGCGCGGCGATGGTGCAGCTCATGTGGTTTTCCGGATGGATCATGGCGGTTGCTGGTGGCTTCTGCCTCCTGCTGCTTCTTTCCGAACTCGCCGACTGGGTTCGGGACCAGACGGCTCGGCGGTATCTGGAAGCGGCTGCGTGGGGACCACCTGCGTTATTTCTCCTGGCGCTGGGCGTGTCGGCGACGCCGCTGCCTAACATCGTGGTGCTTGGCATCCAAATCGTGGCGGCAATACTGCTGCTTGGAGCGCCGCTGGGGATGCTCATGCTGACATCATCCGTGACGAAGGCCATTGCCCATGCTCGGGAGTGGCAGGAATATGTCGACCGCCGCGTCCGGAGTCGCGAGTAGAATCCGGGCATGGCAGCGGCGACAGAGCCAATCCGATGTGGTGTTGTGGGCGTGGGTCGCATGGGCCGGCACCACGCGAGGATTTATTCCCAGATGGATGGCGCTGACCTCGTGGGCGTTGTCGATCAGGATGAAGATCGCCGTAACACCATCGTCGAGGAGTGGGGTGGCTCGTCGTGGGCGACTGTCGAGGAACTTCTTACGGCGGGCGTGGACGCGGTGACCATTGCCACGCCGACGGTCCATCACCTCGAAACCGCTGCACCTCTCCTGAGAAGCGGCGTTTCCTGCCTGATCGAGAAGCCGTTGGCGCCTGATCGAGAAACAGCCGGAGAAATTGCACGAGCCGCAAAGGGCGGAGGCGCCGTGCTGCAGGTCGGGCATGTTGTGCGGTACGACCCCGTCATGCGGGCGATTGCGTCGGTGGAGGGGCTACGGCCACGGTTCATCGAGATGACCCGAATCAGTCCGATGACATTCCGCAGCGTGGATATCGGCGTCGTGCTTGACATGATGATTCACGATCTCGACCTGCTGACAATGCTGCTGGGCGCCGAACCGGAAGAGATTTACGCCAACGCGGTGAGTGTGCTCGGGGAAGCGGAAGATGTCTGCAACGCTCGCCTTGTGTTTCCGCCCGACACCAATGGTCTTCGCTGTACCGTCAATGTGACGGCAAGCCGCCTGGCGATGAAGACGGAGCGGAAGATGCGGATCATCAGCGAGGATGCCTATTTGTCGGCGGACTTCGTCAAGCGCGATGTCACCTTGATTCGCAAGACAGCGAACGAGATGCAACTCGCTGATGTCCGTCAGCGGCTCGCCGAGGGCGAGGACTTGTCTTCGATCGACTATCTCGGTCTGGTCGATGTGGAAGAAATGGAGATCGGCGACGAGGACGCGCTGACGCTGCAGGCTGTCGATTTTCTCGACGCAGTTCGCAGCGGTCGAACTCCAGATGTCAATGCGGAGGCGGGGTCCATGGCCATCAGAACCGCCGAGCGCATCATCGAAGCCGCCGACGCTGCTGGGGCGCGGATGGTGTAAGGAGAAGTGCTTCGCACTTCTCCTTACCAGCCGCTCGCTGGCGGCGGCGGCGCAGTCTGCGGCGGCGGCATGAGCGACTCGAGCCGCCGGTGACACACGATGTACATCTCCGTCGATGCGTTTCGCGATGCCTTGGGCTTGAAGCCCTTGGCGGACTCGAAACATTCGCCGCACCGATCGAGCAGGTCGCGGTAGGACTCACCTTCCAGGACCTTGATGACAAGATTGCCGCTTGGTCGGAGTACCGTGCGGCAGAGGTTCAGTGCGGTGTTGCAGAGGCGTACTGACTGGTGGTGATCGATCGTTCGGTTGCCGGTCGTCGAGGGCGCCATGTCGCTCAAGACAACGTCGAAGGGTGCTTCGGGCAGTGCGTGAGCGTCGTTGACATCTCCAGCAATTGTTCGAACATGGCTCGGCAACCCGGGGTCAATGTCCTGAAGGTCGATGCCGACGACACACCCGCGATCGCCCACGCGGCCGCTGGCGACCTGCAGCCAACTGCCGGGGGCAGCTCCGAGGTCCAGCACCTTGTCACCGGCGGCAATCAAGTCTCGGCGGTCATCGATCTCGATCAATTTGTATGCAGCGCGGGACCGGTATCCTTCCCGCTTGGCTTCTCGGAAGTAATGGTCGTGTATGTCACGCTGCCCGGCCATCCTCAGGCGATCACCATTGCAGCCAGTCGCCACCGGTCCAGGGAAGCCCGATCGTCGGCGATTTCGTGACGGACACGCGAACATCTCCGTCGGTTGTTCGAAGGCGAATGGGGTTGTCGCCATTGTTGAGGAGGGCAAACAGGCGATCTCTCGACGTCCCGGGGAGCACTTCCACGCGACCATGCTCGGCATCGATGACTGTTTCGCCATCACTCGTCGTGCATTCGAAGTTTCCCGTGGACTCCCCCCGAACGCGATAGAACACATCGCCGCGGCGGTTCTGCACGGAGACCGCATCCAGAAGCGGGTGGTTTGATGCGATGCGAACGATGCCGTCGCTGGTGATGACGGAAACGCCGCCGGTGATATCGACGGCCTCGACACTTCCTCGTTGGGTCTTGATGTACAGCCCCTCGATGTTCTGGGCGACGATTTCAATGTCGGCATACAGAAGGTTGAGCGGGTTCTGCTAGCACCACGCTCGGACGCGGAGCACCTGTCCCAGATCACCCGGCTCGATGCGGGCCGACCACTGGATTTCTTCCATGGCTTCCAGCCCTTCGCCTCGTCGACCGACTCCGTAATCGCCCCGGCGATGCACGCGGATGGTTGTCCCTGTTGCCATGGGATTGGCGGCCACACGAACATTGCCGGCGAACGATTCGACATCAACGACCAGCGGTCCGGCTGTGTCAAGGTGAATAGTCTTGCCTGCGAGACCCTGTGAAGAGAGGCATCCCGACAGGATCGTGGCCGCGGCGATCAGAACGGGTGCCAGGATCAAGCGACGCATCAGTGGCGGCGATTGTAGCGGGGGTACACTGCGGCGATGCAAGAACACGACAGCCGAATCGGCGCCGCCTCACACTCGCTTCCATTGCAGGGTGCAGCAAACCCGTCGAGTGATCTCTCCGGTACGACGCCCGGGTCGTTTGCGACAGCAGGGGATGTGGGCGGACCGTTGACATTTTCCTCACCCGATACACCGGGCATGCCGTCGCCCTCGCAGAAGACTGCGTGGGACTTCGCTCGCGGCAATGGCGGTGCCTTCGTGACCCAGCTTGAACATGCGCGGGCGGGCACGATTACGCCGCAGATGCACCGTGTTGCGGAGCGGGAGCCGCACCTGAGCGGAGAGCAGGTACGGGACGAGGTTGCAGCGGGCCGGATGATCATTCCAGCGAACACTGTTCATGTGTCACACAATCTTGATCCCACAGCGATCGGCCGAGCGTCGCTGACAAAGGTCAACGCGAACATGGGTGCTTCGCCAGTGTCATCAGACATTGAGGAGGAACTCGAAAAACTTCGGTGGGCCGTTCGCTGGGGAGCTGACACCGTGATGGATCTGTCCACCGGCGGTGATCTCAATGCATGCCGCGAGGCGATCATTCGCGCATCGACGGTACCAATTGGAACTGTGCCCATCTACTCGATGATCATCGGGCGTCGCATCGAGGATCTGACCACCTCGATGATTCTTGATGAATTGGAGAACCAGGCGAGGCAGGGTGTCGACTACTTCACCATCCATGCGGGTGTCTTGCAAGAGCACATTCCGTACATCAAGGATCGTCTGATCGGCATCGTTTCTCGCGGCGGTTCGCTGTTGGCCAAATGGATGATCCATCACGGTCGGCAGAATCCGATGTACGACTGCTTTGATGACATTTGCGACATCATGCGGGAATACGACGTGTCGTTTTCGCTCGGCGACGGGTTGCGGCCCGGCGGGCTTGCTGATGCGACCGACGAGGCCCAGATTCGCGAGCTGGAAGTGCTTGGCCAGTTGACCGAACGTGCATGGAGCAAGGGTGTGCAGGTCATGGTGGAGGGACCGGGGCATGTCCCGTTCGATCAGATTGAATACAACATGAAACTACAGCGGTCGCTCTGTCATGGAGCGCCGTTCTATGTGCTTGGTCCGCTTGTCACGGACATCTTTCCCGGCTACGACCACATTACGAGTTGCATTGGCGCGACGGCAGCCGCCTGGCATGGCGCTTCAATGTTGTGCTATGTCACACCGAAGGAACACCTTGGCTTGCCGAAGAAGGATGATGTCAAGCAGGGTTGTGTTGCATATCGCATCGCGGCGCACGCCGCCGATGTTGCACTTGGCATTCCGGGCACGCGAAATGCGGACGATGAGTTGACCAAGGCACGAGCAGCCTTGAACTGGCAGAAGCATTTCGACCTCAGTTTCGATCCAGATCTGGCCCGGGCGATGCATGATGAGGATTTGGATGTTGACACCGATTTCTGCGCGATGTGCGGGCACGACTGGTGTTCCGTGCGAATCAGCAAGGAGATTCAGGAGTTCGCGTCTGGTAAGGATGCGGAATACGCATGGGACAAACCGAAGGTGACGGCTGCGCTGACGATTGAACAGAAGGAAATCCTCGATCAGCGGGGCGTGTTGAGCCCGGAGGAAGTACACCGGCTGACCTCGAAGATGGGGGCGGGGGAGGGCCTGCCGACCTGTCACAGCGATGTGTCGGATGCTGACAGCGGGAAGGCGCTTCAAAGCAGTGGCGCATGAGTCACTCGGTTCGGAGTAACGAAGCAATGACCGGATTCCGAAAAAAGAGGATACCTACCTCTTGATTGATATCGCGTTCTGCCCGATGCTGTGTCCAGCACCATGCAGGACAAGCAGGCCACCAGAATCGACGCCGTAGGTGAGTGGCGATCGTCACTGACCGGGCTCGCCAGCGGTCTGCTGCTCTATGAGACTGTCACAGGCCTGGCGATTCTTCTGCTTCCTTTCTCCCCGTTCAACCAATTCAACGTCCTGTTGCACACCGCGTTGGGGATTGCCATGCTCCTTCCAGTGGTCTGGTACTGCTGGCGACACTGGGTGGCTCGTCGCAAGGGCAACCTCAGCCACTATCAACTGCTTGGTTATGTTTCGGTGGGGCTTCTGGCCGTATGCATTGCAAGCGGACTGGTTCTTACCTGGCAGGGAATTGTCGGTCCTGTCATTGGGCGGGCTTGGGATCTTGTGCACTTGATCACGGGCGTTGCCATGGCGATCTTTGTGGTCATTCACCTCGTCTCGATCGTCATTCGAAAGGTAAACAACCCAGACATGATCACTGCTCTTCGTCGGGGTCGGCGCGTGTATTACACATGGTGCATCGCCATGACAGCCGTCTTCCTTGGCGGGGCGGCACTTTGGGCGGTGGGCTACAGCGATCCTCCCATGCGCACCAGCTTCGCCCGCGAATATGACTGGCAGTATGGAGAAGACCGCCCGTTTGCGCCGAGCCTTGCCAGAACCGACACAACTGCGTGGGAGGACCGCGTACGAAAGTCGGCCATTGATATCGTGGGAAGTGATAAGAAGGCGGCGTTCCTGGCGTCCTATGAAGAAGCGAGAGTGGAACCAGTTGGTCTGTTTTCGCACATCAGGACCGCCGCAGGCGCTGTTGATGCCGACGAGAACGCTTTGGCCAAACTGGACACGGTTTTCGAGGAAGCCGCCGGCTGGATGCAGGAGCACGGTGCCGTGGACCCACGCCTCCTGACAGATTCGGCTGGGTGCGGCAGCAGCGGATGTCACAGTGATATCTATGCCGAATGGCTGCCCAGCGCGCACAGGTATTCGTCGCTTGACGACATGTTTCAGCGTGTGCAAACGCTCATGGCAGAGGAGACATCGCCCGCCCACACGCGATACTGCGGTGGATGTCACGATCCCATTTCGCTCTTTGCTGGTGCCAAGAACAGTGCGAACCATACGCTGGGAGTTGCCGGCGGAATAGACGAGGGGAGTTCGTGCCTTGTGTGCCACAGCATTGTGCAGACAGACGTGCAGGGCAATGCCGATTACACCCTGCAGCCACAGCAGAGGTACGCCTATGAACTACATGATGGTCCGGCTGCGAAGTTTGTCAGCGACTTCCTGATTCGCAGCTATCCACAACACCACATCAGCGCATATTCCAGACCGCTCTACAAGACCCCGGAGTTCTGCGCTGCATGCCACAAACAGTACCTCGACAAGGAAGTGAACACCGACATAGGCAAGGTGCAGGGGCAGAATCAGTACGACAGTTGGAAGAACAGCCGCTGGTATCACGGCGAGGAAAACCCCAAGACACTCTCATGCCGCGAGTGTCACATGCCGCTGGTGGCTTCGAGCGACCCAGCCTCCGGCGACATGACCGATACCAATCGGTCTCTCGATGATGGGAAGCATCGAAGCCATCGAACCCTTGGTGCCAATCAATACATTCCAATCCTGCAGAATCTGGAGTACGGTCGGGAGCATGTCGCACTGGTCGAACAGTGGATGAGGGGAGACATGGACATTCCGGAGATTGCTGCAAAGTGGACCGCGGGTCCCGTCATTCGCATGGAGATTGTCGCACCAGAGCAGGTGCAAGCTGGCGAGGATGTCAACATTCGCGTTCTGCTCACGAACAACAAGACGGGACACGATTACCCGACGGGGCCGCTTGACATGATCGAGAGTTGGGTGGAGTTGGAGGTTACTGACGACAGCGGCAATGTTGTCTATGCGGCCGGTGGGGTTGATGCGGAGAGTGACGAATTGTTGGAACCACCGGTCGTGTTCAAGGCCGATGGGTTCGATCGCAAGGGGGAGTACATCGATCGTCACAACCTGTGGGATCTCGTAGGTGCAAGCTACAAGCGGTCGCTCTTTCCGGGTGTGACCGATACATTCGAGGCCACGCTGCAGTGTCCATCCATGGCGCGTGGTCGTGTAGCACCGGAGCCACGAGAATCCTTGCCCGGAACGCGAACTGACGATTTCACCTTCTCTGCTGATACCCCTGGCGGGCTGAATGTCCGGGCCACACTCTGGTACCGGAAAGCGAACCCGGAGTTTCTCGACACCGTCTATGGGACGGAGAGTGATGTCCGCTCACCCGTGACAAGGGTGTCGGAAGCCATAAAGAAGATTGACGTGCTACCGCATGAGCAAGCAGCGGCTGAATAAGCGCCATCAACTCATGCTGCGATGGGGGCTGTCGACGATCCTCATCGCCGTCGCACTTGTTGTGGTCGCGACGCTGATGACAACCCGCAAAGACCCAATGGCAAGGAACGAGGATGGATCCATCAGGGGGTTGACCAGCATCCTTGAACGGACAGTTGATCCTTCGATGGTGACAATTGCTCTTGAGAATACCGCGAAGACGCGTGGGTTGATCTTCAAGCACTTTCCGTCATCTCGTTCCTCTCTGTTGCCCGAGGACATGGGAAGCGGCATTGCGTGGGGAGACTGGAACAATGACGGGTTGCTCGATCTGCTGGCGGTGGACTTCGGGGGTGGACTGTTGGATGGTGAACCCAGCGGCACCTGTCGCTTGTTTCAGAATGAGGGCGATCGGTTTCGCGACATTACCTCGGAGGTTGGGCTGGACATCCCCGTTCTTGGAATGGCGGCGGCGTGGGCGGACTATGACGACGATGGGGATCTCGACTGTTATGTCACCGCCTACGGACACAACCTGCTGATGCGCAATGACGGCGATTCGTTTTCCGAGGTAGGAGAGGCCGCAGGTGTCGCAGATGGGCGTTTCGGTGCAGGATGCAGCTGGGCGGACTACGACCTGGATGGAGATCTTGATTTGTATGTCTGCAACTACGTGGACTTCAAGTACCGATCTGAGGACATGGATAGATTGGAGCGGCAGTACGGGGCCGAAGTGCCCTACACATTGAATCCGTCTTCATACTCGCCGGTTTCGAACCTGTTGTATCGCAACAACGGCGACGGCACATTTACCGACATGGCGGCGGCGGCGGGTGTGGAAGATCCTGACGGACGCTCGCTCGGGGTAGTTTGGTTTGACTTCGAGGGCGACGGTGACATGGATCTGTACATCGCCAACGACGTGTCAACCAACGGTGTCTATTGCAACAATGGTGACGGTACCTTCTCCGACATTGGTGCTACATCGCTGGCAGCGGACTACCGTGGCGCCATGGGAATGGCTGTCGGCGACTTGGATCGCGATGGCGACGACGATCTCTTTGTGACACATTGGATCGCTCAGGAGAACGCCCTCTTTGAGAACATGGTGAGCGAGGGTTGGAAGGACGACGACGGCTCGCCGCACGTAGCGTTTACCGATCAGGCGGAAGTCCTTGGGCTTGGCCAGGTATCGCTGCAGATGGTCGGGTGGTCTGCCGGGCTTGTGGATCTGGACAATGACGGGCTGCTGGATCTGTGGCTCGTCAATGGACACACATTTGAGGACCCGCAGGACCCGGGGAAACTGCAACGACAGCGGATGCAGGTCTTTCGTCAAGTTACAGGAGAGGGATTCTTTGAAATGGGATTGGAAGCCTGCGGGGATCTCTCCGAACCGATTGTCGGCAGGGGTGGTGCGCACGCTGATTTTGATGGTGATGGAGACATGGACATTGCGGTGCTGGAAAGCGGTGGCGACCTGATGCTTCTTGAGAATATGGCAGAGACGGGCAATTGGTTGACGGTCCTATTGGAACAGCCGCCGCCCAATCGCCGTGCGGTTGGTGCGGTTGTCACAGTTCGCAGTGGCGACCACGTACAGTCGCGGCAGGTCGGTGCCGATGGAAGTTACCTCTCGCAACACCAGTTGGATGCGCACTTCGGATTTGGCGACTTGGCGACATTGAGCGAGGTGATTGTGACATGGCCCGGGGGCGAACAGACCGTCTTGGAAGGTGTTGCCTGCAACCAAATCCTGAGAGTGAGCCGTTAGCCCGCCAGAAGCAGCCCGACGGCGACCCAGACGGCTGCGGCAACCATGACAATGGCGGTGTAGCCGACGATATCACGTGCGCGGACTCCGGTGATCGCAAGGAGTGGAAGCGCCCAGAAGGGTTGCAGCATGTTGGTCAGTTCATCGCCATAGGCGACCGACATCACCATCGTGCCCGGCGATACGCCTGCCTGCATGCCGCTCTCGAGGGCTATGGGTGCTTGTATGGCCCATTGCCCACCGCCGCTGGGGACAAAGAGGTTGACGATGCCCGCCGAAACCATGGTGAGCAGGGGCATTGTGTCTTCGTTGCCGACGCGAACGAAGAACTCGGTCAGATCAGCCATGAGTCCGGAGGCGATCATCATGGCCATGATCCCGGCGTAGAGTGGGAATTGGATGATGATGCCGGCGCATCCCTTTGCACCTTCGGCGATGGCACGCATGTACCCGATTGGCGAGCCGTGCAGCAGCAGGCCGGCAGCGAGCATGGCGACAGTGATTTCATTGAGGCCAATGCGATCGACACCGCTGACTGCGATGTACCGCAGGAGAGCGAGCAGGAGTGGAACGCCAAGCAGCCAGGCGATGATCGGTGAGTTGTTCAGCCGGTCGGGGAGGTGTTGGGTGTCTGGTCGATCGTGCGTGGGATCACCCGGGTCGACGCCGAATTCATCGATGGTGCGTATGTGGTTCTTGGGAGCCAGGAGCGCAAGCAGGACGGGTACGAGGATGAGCAGTCCGCCGCTCACCAGTAGATTCATGGATGAGCCGATCGTGTCCGAAAGTGCGACGGCTTCGATCTGTTGCAGGTACTCCGCGGGGACGACCTTGGCTGCGCCTTCGGCGGTGGTCATGGAGAGTGGTGCCGAGCCGCTGAGTCCTCCGTGCCACACGATCAATCCGGTGTAGCCAGCGGCGACGATCAAGGGGTAGTGGCAGGGAATGTTGCGTCTTTGCATGGAAAAGCCGACCTCCCGGGCCAGCAGTGCGCCGACGATGAGGCCGAGTCCCCAGTTGAGGAGGCCGGCGCAGCATGCGACGAATCCGACGAGTGCCGCGGCGGATGCGGTTCCTTGTGGGATCCGGGCGAGGGTGTCGATGAGTCCGCGGATAGGTCGGGTGGATGCCAGTGCATGTCCGGTGACAAGGATCAGGCACATCTGCATGGCGAAGGCCAGCAGTGACCAGAGCCCGGGGCTGCCTCCCCGCCACGAATCGAGCAGTGCGGTTGCGCGGTTTTCGTCGCCAAAGTCGCCGAAGAGGAGTGCGGCGACTGCTGTCACCAGTGTCAGCAGGATGGCGATGACGAACGGATCCGGAACGACCCGTTCTACATGCCGGCTGATTGCCAATCCCAATCGCCCAATCATCCCCGAAGCATACCGGGGGCCACACCCGGGGTCACACCCCGGGTGTGACCCCAAGTTCCGCCCGTTGCTGAATCAGTCGGTGTGCCAGGATCGGGCGAGGGTGTCGTATATCACGGAGTGGTCGGCCGGGCCGCTCCCGCCGGGATTGAGGCAGATCCCAATGTCAATGAAGGTTGAGTACACCGATGTTTCAATCGGGCGAATCGACATGTGATGGCTTCGCGAAATAAGGGAATCGACCAGACCGAGTTCGGGGGACCCAACATCTCCCCCCGTCAGGGATATCTCCGCGGCGTACTGCCGCAGCGCCTCGCCGACGATGGCAAGCGCATCGTCCTCGCGTCGCAGCCACGCCCGCATCGCTGTGCCATCATGCGATGTGATGACCGAATCGAGCCGCACATCCGACGCCAGCGGGTCGTTGCCGGCCCGGATCCCCGCGGCGATGGCATCAGCGTCCCGTGCTTCAACCGGACCTTCCATGCACGCCACCCACTGCGGCGATCCTGCCCCACAGAGAATGGTCTGCTGGAACCCCAATCCGCCGCTGGTGAGCGCCATCATGGCATCGCCCGGCCTCAGCGTGGATACATCCACAACGTAGCCGCCCTTTCGTTCCTGCATTGCGATGCGAAGGGGCCGCACCAACTGAGTAAGGCTGGTCGCCGAAGCATCCGCATCGGGCGGGTCAAGATAGGCATCGGATTGGTCGGGCCAAGCATTCATATGATCTCTCCATCAAAGAAAAAACCCCGTCCTGAGCGGGCGGGGCGGTTCGGAGTTCGATGTGGCGTTGTTGCCAGTCTCAGGTCCGATTCGCCCCTTTTCGGGAGCAATTGAGGGTGGTAATAACCGTCGTAAATGCTGCGAGGGCATCGGCGACCTGCCCATGCCAAAGGCAGCGACAGCCATGCATCCACAGACTCCTCGGCGACAGCGGCACAGTTCGCACCCTCGCATCGCTGCGTCTCGGCAATTTCGATCGTCTCTCAGAGGTGACAGGTCCGGGGGTCATGGTGTCCAACTATGCCTCGATCTCCGGTGGCGGTCAACGAAACCGGAGTCTTTTTTTCCGCCTCGTACTGTGGAGATACGGGAACAATGCTGCTCCCATTCAATGTCTTTCACTACCATTGCCGCAGAAGGTCCCCTCACGTGCAATCCATGAAGACAATCCGGAATCTCCCCCGCCTTCGAGCCATTGTGACCGCGGCCGCCAAATTCGGCTTCGGCGAGGCCATTCGCGACACCAAACTTGGAAAGTTTCTCGACCACATCCACCCCGACAAGGCCATGGAGCAGCGGTCGCCACAGGAGCGATTCCGGCTTGCTCTGGAGAGCCTCGGGCCCACCTTCATGAAACTTGGGCAGGTCCTCAGCATGCGGCCCGACATCATTCCCCCCGCCTGGTCGGAGGAACTGAAGAAATTGCAGGACGACTGCCCGCCCGTCCCCTGGCCAAAGATCGCCGCTGAACTGCAACACGAATACGGCTGCGACCTCGATGAGGTGGTTGCTTCCATCGATGAAAAGCCGCTCGCGGCCGGCTCCATCGGTCAGGTGCACGAGGCGCGAACCAAGGAGGGCCGCGACATTGTGTTGAAGGTCCTGCGACCCGGCATCGACAAGGTCGTCCATGCTGACCTGCAGGTCATGTCAACCATTGTTTCGCTGATCGAGAGTCGCAAGAAGAACATGGGTGTTAACCCCCGCGAGGTACTCGACACATTTGCTGAGGCACTCGACCACGAACTCGACCTGAGCCGGGAGGCGGAGAACACGCGGCGTATGGCGGCGGCGTTCAAGGATGACGATGTCATCAGCTTCCCGGAAGTCATCGGCGACCTTTCCACGAAACGCGTGCTTGCGATTGAGAAGGTGCCCGGCACCTAACTCACAAAGTGGAGGTCGGCTGGATGGTCCGACGACGAGCGACTTCGCATCGTCGAGAACGGCGCGCACGCCGTCATCAAACAGACGCTTGAACTTGGTTTCTTCCACGCCGATCCACATCCCGGCAACATTTTCGTGCTTGAGGAGCAGCGTCTGTGCTTCATCGACTGCGGCATGGTGGGGCGTGTCGATGACCTGACCCGGCGTGACCTCGCCATGCTCCTCTACGGCATCTCCAAGCATGATCTCGACAGTGTCATGACGGCATTCCTGCGGCTCGGCGATGTTGACGCGGACGAGATGGATGACCGCGATCTGCGGGAAGACATGCAGGATTTCATCGGGCGATTCGCGATGGAGTCGCTTGGCGACATCAACATGGGGAACATGCTGAACGCTTTTCTCGAGGGGCTTCGAAAGCACAACATGCGATGCCCGGGCGACCTCGTACTACTCATCAAGGCGCTGGTCACAATTGAAGGCGTGGGCAAGGAACTCGCTCCCCAGTTCGATCTGGTGGCGTTCGCCAAACCGACAATAGAACGACTGGTCAAGAAGGAAATCGGCCCGGCCGCTCTGAAGAAGCGATCGGTTGCGGCGATGGCTGGATGGGCGGAACTGGTCGAACGACTTCCGCGAGATTCGCAACTCTTCCTGGACCGGCTCCGCCACAATCGGCTTCGACTCAACATGAATGTCGAGTCCGTCGAAGATCTCTCAGACACGATCGATCGCTCGGCGCGGAATATGAGTTGGGCGATGGTTATTTCGGCCATCGTGGTCGGATCATCCATACTCGTGCTTGCCAATCGCGGCGATACCTTCGACGGCTTGTCGATCGTCGGACTGGCGGGATACCTTGCGGCGGCGACACTCGGCCTCTGGCGGCTCTGGCGGGATCATGCGTCCCGCAAATAGGATCAATCCATGACTGACGCACCATCCGAGCATCCTTCGACGCCCCTCTCTCCCTCCGGCCGCGGTGGGCCGTGGCTCGCCGTCGTCATCGCGGCGATCGGTGTCGGCATCGTTCTCTCGGGCATCATCGCTGGTTCGCCAGGGCTCTTTGAAGGCGATGGGACCTTGACGCTTGGAGACCGGCTGACCGAAATCAGTCGCGTCTCGGTACGACTACTGCTGTTCGCCGCGCTCGTTCTCGCGGCAATGACGGTGGATGCGATGCGTCTTCGTCGCCCGCTTGGCGATTGGCTGCTGGCGGCGGTTCGTTGCCTCGCCATTGTCGCCATTATCGAGGCGATTCGCGTCGTGAACATGCCGCACGGGGCGGAGCGTATCGTCGTCCTCGGTGCAGCGCAGTATCTCGCGTTCGCAATCGCGTGCATGGGATTCTTCCGGCTCGGGCTGCGTGAGTCAGTCGTTTTCACTACCGCGTGCACGATCGGTGCCGTCATCCTGTGGCTCGGTGCGCAGCTCGGCACTTGGCTCGCCTGACGACCGGCGTTCAACCGCCCCTGCCAAATCCGGATCCCATCGCTGGTGGTAATGCGCAATGGCCAAGCCGCTGTACCTGCTGCTGCAGGTATAGCACTCGAGGCGTGGTCGCATGGCGAGAAGAACAGCGATGTCCAGCATCAGCACGACCGCCATGGCCGCGAGCATCCAAGTTGCATTGACGAACCCGGCGATCCCCGCCACACCGCCAGCGAACGCGAGCACGACGATGACGCCGGTGAGGCGAGGAAAGTGTCGTTGGCGAAAGAGATCTCCGCCGCAGGCGATGCATCGCCGCAGATTCTGCGAGTCATCCAGAGCGGAGTTCCAATCAAGGACCACTTCACGGCCCTCCGGCTCCAACAGCACTTTGGTCGGGCGAGCCTCAAGATCGATCTCCAGGCGCCCGAGCCGGCGGCCTGATTCTCTGAGGTCCACCTGCATCTGCGTGGCATGGTACGCAGCACCCCTTGCAAGGGCGGGGCGGCCCGGCGATAGTGCACGGGTCTTGGATGCACTCGCACACCAACTCGCCGGGCGGTTTCTTGCCTTTGACGGGCCGGACGGGTCCGGCAAGTCCACGCAGATAGCAAAGTTCGTTGATTGGTGCCGTGGGGAAGGCCTCGCAGTGCAATGCGTGCGGGAGCCTGGGGGGACATCTATTGGCGAGGAGATTCGAACGATTCTGCTGGACCCGGCGAACGCCGACATGGATGTGGTGTGCGAGATGCTGCTTTACATGGCCAGCCGCGCCCAATTGGTTGCGCAGGTGGTTCGGCCTGCTCGGGAGCGAGGCGAACTGGTCGTTGCGGATCGTTTCGTCAGTGCCACGCTCGCCTACCAGGGCACGGCGGGGGGGCTCTCCATGGAGTGTATTCAGGCGGTGGCAGAGGTTGCCGTGGGGGACTGCTGGCCGGATCTGACGTTGATTCTCGATGTGGATGACGATGTCGCAGCCGGCCGGGTGGGTGCCGATCCTGATCGCATGGAGCAGAAGGGTCCGGAATTTCAACGCAGGGTTCGGGCCGGCTTTCTGGAACAGGCAATCCTGTGGCCGCAGCGATACCGGGTCGTGGACGCTTCGGGAGCCGCGCAGACCGTCTTTGGCCGGGTCTTGGAGGCTGTTTCCGACTTCGTGCAGGGGGCTGCATCTGGCCAGTTGAGAGGCCGAAAAGGCAAAAAATGCCAATAAGCCTAACTCTTTGCCATACAGTATGTTGCAGCCGATTTGCGAGGTGGAGCGGCCTCGATTCAGCGTGATCGCTGGGGGTATTTGGCTGCGGTGGCCGATAAGGGGTGAATCCTGCGGGGCACGCGCGTGCCTCGATGTGTCACGGACGACCAGAAAGAGCCACTTGGCTGGGTAGGAAACAAGGAGTCAGACATGAAGAACGCACTCGACACTATCAAGACATGGGCTTGGGGCTTTATTGACCTCATGCTCATCTTCATCGCAGTTGGCGTGTTGGTCCAAGTTATCTTTGGCGGCGACACGACAACATTCTTTGACGGCATGGTTGCCAATCTCATGGGCCTCGTCGCACAACTCGGCAACGGCGGATTTGTCGGCCTGATCGCCCTGGTGATCATCATCGCTCTGTTCAATCGCCGCACGGCGTAAGACTGAGGTGAATTTTCCCCGCGGATCGAGGGATAGCCGCAATCGTGGCTGCGGGATCCTCCCCTAGGCTTCGCTCTTTCTGATCTTCGAAGCCCCAAGTCCCGTTCTCTCTATCGAGGAATCATTCCCCCTCGCTCCGCACCGCTCGCCGCCCACCCCATGGATGAGGGTAGGAGACGGCGAACCACAACAGTCCCTTGCGGGACACACATGACTCAGCCGCGACGGCCCCCGTGGAGACGGGGGCCGTCGTTTCTTTCTACCGAGGGAAGAGCAGGGAGACGCCGAGTCGAAACCCGAAGTCATCAGCGCCGCTCTGGGGACTTGCGGCCCAATACTTGATTCCGCCGAAGATGTTGATCCGTTGTTCGCCGACCGTCAGTACCTTTGAGATGACGCCAATGATTGGAACGGACCAATCGCTCGTCTCCCAGTCGTAGGTGGACTCCAGTTCCAAGGTGTATGTCCACGCATCAGAAGTCGTGTAACTCACAAACGGCTGGAGAAAGGTGGCGTTCGTGTCTGCGCGGTCGCTGGCTCCTGCGAACGACCAGACGTGATTCATCAACGCTCCGTAGGTCCATGGACCTGTCTGCCGAAGGGCAACGAATGTCGGGCCTGCCCCCCACTTTTCGCCGCCCAGCAGATCATCCGTCGCTGAAGGCAACAGAAAGACGGGGCCGCCGCCCCAGATCCAATCATCCTTTGTCGGTTTCACCGGTGAGAAGAACAGGCTTTGCAGAATGTCGCCCATCCCGCTTTGGTCGCCCATGCCAGGCAGTACATCGCTCTGATGCACCAGCGGTACAATCGTGCGACTGATGAGGTTCCAGTCTTCGTTCAAAGAGATGGGGATGACCGGCTGGACGTTGATGAGGAAGCGATCGCCAGCACCATCGGGCCCGATGTGCTGGTCATAGTTCGACTGAATTGGAACGCTGATGAGTGAGGCAACCGGGTTTGCAAGTTTCTTCGCAATCTCTTCACTCGACAGGGACGCATTCTGCGCAACCTCATCCCCGAGTCGCATCCGCATGGACTCTTTGTCCGCCGCTGACACGACAGTGTGGACGAGCGCCTGGGTTTCCGTTGCGCGCTGGCGATCGATCCAGGCATCAGCATCGGTTGAGGTACCGGCAGTGGCAGTGATCAGGGTACAGACGATTGCAAGCATCAGTTGGTAGCATATTCTATACCCGATTATCCACAAATGGTCTGAAAGGAGTGATGCGATGTCCCGCCAACTTATGATTCTGTCCTGCCTGTTCATCGCGGTTCTTGCGGCCTGCCGGCTGAGCGTGGCCTGCACGCAGGTGCAAGTAACGGCAAGAGACGCTTCGGTGGTTGTCGGCCGCACAATGGAGTTCGCGGTCGATCTTGACTCCCACATCATGACGTCGCCAATCGGAAGAACATTCCAATCACCGTCGCCAACGAAATCCAAGGGCTTGGCGTGGACGGCCAAGTACGGATACCTCCTAGTCGATTTCTTCGGCACAGGCCGCGCCGTCGACGGGATGAACATGCAGGGACTGTCCGTTGGACTGCTCTACCTTCCGGGATATACGCAATATCAGGAGGTGCCGGCGGGCAGGGAGAAGGATGGGCTGAACTACTTGTTCGTTGCCGACTGGGTGCTTGGCAACTTTGCGACCGTTGGCGAGGTGAAGGCGGCCATCAACGATGTCTTTGTCTATGGCTCGGCGGAGTCGCTTGGCGGCATGAAGAATCAGATATTTCCCATCCACATGGTTGTGGCCGACGCTGCCGGCAAGAACATCATTGTGGAGTGGGTTGGTGGTAAGACAAACGTGTACGACAACCCGCTCGGTGTGCTTACCAATTCGCCCGAGTTTTCGTGGCATTTGGACAACCTCAAGAACTACGTGAACCTGACGCCCTACGCGCCGGATCCGGTGAAGGTTGGCGGTGTGGAGTACGCGGCAACCGGCCAGGGGGCCGGTGCTCTGGGTCTGCCCGGCGATTTCACTCCGCCGTCACGTTTCGTGAAGATGGCATACCTCGTTGGCACTGCGTTGGAGGTAGACACAGCAGTGGAGGCGGTCGTACTCGTGGAGCACATTCTCAACAACGCCGATATCCCTGACGGGGCGGTTCGATCGACTGAGGGCGGGAAGGGCACGCTGACGGACACCACCCGGTGGTCGGTCTTCAAGGATCTGAAGGATCTCAAGTTCTACTACAAGTCGTACACCAATACGACGCTGCAGGAGATCGACATGAAGGAGTTGGACTTCTCCAAGGGTGCGAAGCAACTCTCAATGCGGCTTGATTCGAAGCAGATCATGGTTGATGCAACAGACCGCTTCCAGCACAGCGGTTCCTCGAAGTAGACCGCGGTTCAGGTGTCGAGCACGCTACGCCCACGTCACCACGATCTTGCCAAATTGCTCACCGCTTTCAAGGCGTTCGAACGCGGCAGGGGCGTCGGTGGCGTTGAAGGTCGAGTCGATGACAGGCTGAACGCCGCCGCGCAGCAGCGCAGTCACCGCCGCAAACTCCTCCATGTCGCCCATCGTTGAACCCAGCACCGACAACTGGTTCCAGAAGATGCGGGCAAGATCGGTCTTCGCGCCCGGGCCGCTCGTACAACCGCAGATCACCAAGCGACCGAACCGTGCAAGTGACTTGATGCACGCAAGGTGCACCGCCGCGCCAATCGAATCAACACAGATATCTACGCCTCGTTTCCCGGTCAAACCGCGAATCTCCCGCGACCAGTCCTCACCATCGTCGAGGACCGCGTGATCTGCGCCCATGGCAATTGCGCGGTCGAGTTTCCACTGGTGGCGGGATGTCACGATGGTCGTACATTCAAAGTGCCTGGCAATGTTGAGGGCGGCCAGCGCCACCCCGCCGCCGATGCCGGTGATCAGCACCGTGTCGCCTGAGGCAATCCCTGCGCGACTCACCAGCATGCGCCACGCCGTGAGATGCGTCAATCCGAATGCTGCAGCCTGCGCAGCGTCAACATCGCCAACATCAAGAACATTGGAGACTGGCGCAACAAACATCGCTGCGTTCGTGCCGTTGACATGCTCGCCGATCATCTGGATGTCGGGCGGTGTTGAGCGAGGTATCTCGACAGCTGCATTCAGAAGCACGCGGCGGCCGATCCAGGAGTCTTCAACGCCCGGCCCGACTTCCTCGACGATCCCGCACCCGTCCGACCCGCTGATGCGAGGGTAGGTCAAGTCGATTCCCGGCAGCCCGTGCCCGACCCAGAGATCGAGATGGTTGAGCGCCGACGCCTCCGTTCGCACAACAACCTCGCCAGGTGCCGGTTGCGGCCGGGGCCAGTCATCGACCACAACGATGTTCTCGGCGACAGGCGATCCCTGTTTGGCAATGGTGGCTGCGAGCATGTCAGACGACTTCTGCCATGCGCAATCGCCGCAGCAGATCACGCGTGCGAATGATGCCCTCGAACTCGCCGGTGAACTCACCTTCGTACTCGATGCCGATCCACCCACGGTATCCCGCGTCAAGGACAATCTTCAGCATCCTCGTGTAGTCGGTGTGCGTCTCGTTCCCGTCCTTGTCGAAGTCGTGCGACTTGGCGCTGACCGCCTTTGCAAACGGCATGAGTTCTTCGACACCGATGTATCGGTCGTACTGCTCCTGCGTCGTCCAGTCGAGGATGAAGTTGCCGAAGTCCGGCAGGGTGCCGCAGCGAGACATGTTGACTTCTCGCATGACGGACGCGAGCCACGCACCGTTGGAACTGATCCCGCCGTGGTTTTCGACAAGTACATTCAACTTGGACTGCGATGCACGTTCCGTGAGCCGACTGAGACCGTCGGCTGCAAGGCCGCGCTGTTGGTCAGGCGTGCCGGAGGATTGAGCGTTGACGCGGATCGAGTGACATCCCAGTTCGCTTGCGGCATCGAGCCACTTGTAGTGATTCTCTATCGCCTTCGTCCGCGCCGATGCATCCGGGTCGCCGATGTGCCCCTCACCATCGCACATGATGAGCAAACTGGTGACCCCGTGATCCTCACACCTCTTCTTGAGGTCAGCGACGAAATCCTGCTTTGGAAGTTTGTCCGGGAAGAAGGAGTTCACATACTCCACGGCCTCGAGGCCGAATTGATCCCGGGTGATCTGTGGAAAGTCAATGGCTTTGATGTACCCGTCAAACAAGGCGCGGTGCAGCGACCACTGCGCAAGCGAGATCCTGAATAGGGGCGTGTCTGGTGTCATGTTGTGGCCTCCAATGCATACTGTTGCGCTGCTTCCATGGCCTGCGGCATCTTGGCGGGATCCTTACCGCCAGCCTGCGCGGTGTCGGGCCGCCCACCGCCGCCGCCGCCACACGCCTTCGCGGCTTCCTTGACCCAGTCGCCGGCCTTCAGTCCCTTTTCGATCAGGGGAGGATCAACGCCGGCGACAATGATCACCTTGCCGGCGTCCTGATCAGCGCTCAGGAGCATGACTGCGCCCCCGGGCCGCTTGGCGCGGACGGTGTCGAGTGCGGTAAGGAGCGTTTCCTTGTCGCCACCCTCGATCGCGGCCACGACGATCTGTTCGTCGCCTTCGATGAGCGACCTTGCCTGCTCCAACACATCGCCCCGGCGATCGGACGCCGCCGCTTTTCTGGCCTTCTTCACACGGGCCCGAAGCGAATCGAGTGCCGCGCGTGCACGGTGTCTCACTGGCTGGGAGATATGCATTTCATCAACAAGCCGATTGAGTTCATCAAAGGCGCCGGGCAATTCTGCATCGCCGAGTTCACCGGCAGCAGCGATTCTCGTCAGAAGATCTTCGCCGGCCTCGCGAGCAGTTGCTGCGGCCACACCCGTCAAGGCGGTGATTCGACGAGTACCCGCAGCAAGCGCCTGTTCGTGGATCAGCACGAAGTGATTCGCTGAATCACAGTTCTTCAGATGGGTGCCGCCACAGAACTCGATCGAGTGATCCATCCACCTGGCGTTTCCGGGATCGGCGATCAGATCTTCAACAGACGCGCCGACACTGACGACGCGCACCGGGTCCGGGTACCGCTCGCCGAAGACTGCACGCACGCCAGTGATCGACTGGGCCAGCGCAAGGGGTACATCGGCCGCGTGAACGATCAAATCCGCATCGATTGCGGCGTTGACAAGCCGCTCAACTTCTTCGATCTCCCCATCCGTCATAGGGTGGGCATGGGCGTAGTCGAATCGCAGGCGGTCGTCCGCGACCAGCGAGCCCTTCTGCTGTACTTCGTCACCGAGAATGGCACGGAGCGCATGGTTCATCAGGTGAGTTGAGGTGTGATTGGCGCGGATGGCCGATCGCCTTGGCGCATCGACATGCAGCGATACCTTGTCGCTGCAGTTGATCGGCTCATCGACAACATGTCCAACGTGCATCACAAAGTCGCCGTGACGATGAGTCTCTGCGACCTTGAACTCCGCATCGCCCGTGTCGCGTCGGCCAGGCATGCCGAGTTTCGGCTCGTATCCGAGATGCCTGGTGCTGAGCATGTGTCCCGTATCGCCTATCTGCCCCCCCGCCTCTGCGTAGAAACAAGTGGCATCCAGAATGATGCCGTATGGGCCGGTAGCGTCAGCGGTGTCCACCAGATCGCGTCCGTTCCAGATTGCAACAACATTGCCCGCGCCGATGCCATCACCGTACTTGGCATCGTCCTCGGTCGGTCGCACATGAAGGTTCAGGAGTTGGGAGAGAACTGTTGCGGGCAGGTGCATACGGGCATCACCATCCGATGTCGCTCGCGAACGGGTTCTTGCCTGTTCCATGAGTCGCTCGTACCCAGCGCGGTCGACGGTGATGCCTTGCTCATCTGCCATGACTTCGGTGAGGTCGATAGGAAATCCGAATGTGTCATGCAATGCAAACGCTGCCTCCGCGTCGATGCAGTTCGAGCCCTCGGCAGCCTGCTCAAAGAGCGCAATGCCGCGGTCGAGCGTCCTGAGGAAACTCTCCTCCTCGTCTCGGATGATCTCCGCAACATGGTCTGGGTTCTTCGCCAGTTCGGGGAATGCGCCGCCAAGTGAGTCAACGACCGCAGGTACGAGCTTCCAAAGGACGGTTCCTTCCACACCAAGCGTCTGATGTGCGTGGCGAACTGCGCGCCGAAGGATCCGCCGCAGAACATATTCGCGGCCCGCAGCGCCCGGCCGTGCGCCATCAGTCAGCGCGATGCACAGGCACCGAATGTGATCGGCAAGTACGCGGTATGCGATGTCCACCTGATCATCATCGATGCCACTGTATGGTCTGGCACCGGTATGTATCTCTATCGAAGCGAACAGTGGTGTCCAGAGGTCGGTGTCGTAGTTGCTGGACTTTGACTGCATGACGCGAACCAGCCGCTCGAAGCCCATGCCGGTATCGACATGTTTCGCTGGCAGCGGGTGTAGCGAACCGCTCTCGTCGCGGTTGAACTGGATGAACACCAGATTCCAGATTTCGATGACATCCGGGTGATCGCGGTTGACCAGGTGGCCGCCGTCGCCCTCCGGCGTACAGTCATAATGAATCTCGCTGCATGGGCCGCATGGGCCGGTGTCGCCCATCTCCCAGAAGTTGTCCTTGCGGCCCCACCGGGTGACATGGGAGGGATCAATGTCGGTCTTTTCAAGCCAGAGGCGCACAGTCTCCTCGTCAGCATCCAGACTGTCGGCCTGATCGCCTTCGAACACGGTGACATGCAGCCGCGACTTGTCCAGCCCACAGACTTCCGTCAGGAATTCCCATGCCCACTCAATCGCTTCGGCCTTGAAGTAATCGCCGAATGACCAGTTGCCGAGCATCTCGAAGAACGTGTGGTGATAGGTGTCGGTGCCAACATCTTCCAGATCGTTGTGCTTGCCACCGGCGCGGATGCACTTCTGGCTGTTGACGGCACGGACGAAGGCCCTGTTGCCGCGGCCGAGAAAAACATCCTTGAACTGGTTCATTCCCGCGTTGGTGAACAGCAGCGTCGGGTCGTCATGGGGCACGACTGAACTCGAGGGTGCGAATGTGTGGCCACAGCGGTCCTCGAAGAAACTGATGAACTGCTGTCGGATATCGGAGGCGGATGACGACATGGCGTGCTGTGTGGCAGGAGCGAGAGGGGGATTGTACTGCTGGTCTGATATAGTGGGGGGTTCCCCGGCTGGGAACCAACCATGACTATGCGAAGGCCGATCATCGGCGGCAATTGGAAGATGAACACGGACCTCACCAGCGGTCGCTCGCTGGCCGCCGAAATTGCATCAGCAGCGGCGACGCCCGCGTGTGACATTGTTCTCTATCCGCCATTCCCCTATCTCCAGCAGATCGGCGAAGTCATTGCTGAAGGCGGTGTGGTACTCGGTGCCCAGAACATGTGGCACGAGGAGAGTGGCGCGTTCACCGGGGAGGTCAGCGGAGCGATGCTGAGAGATCTCGGCGTTCGCAGCGTACTTGTTGGTCATAGTGAACGGCGACATGTCGTCGGCGAATCACACGAACTGATCGCCGCCAAGGCGGCGGCCGTGATCGCCGCGGAACTGCAACTGGTCCTCTGTGTCGGCGAGACGCTGGACCAGCGAGAGGATGATCGCACACTCGACATCGTTCTGGGGCAGGTCGACTCGGGACTGTCCAGTGTCGGGTGTGAGGCCATGGGGAGTGTTGTGATCGCCTACGAACCCGTATGGGCAATCGGCACCGGTCGAACGGCCAGCCCCGGCGATGCGCAGGCAGTACACGCCGCGATACGAAGCCATTTGCAGGAGAGGTATGATGCTGGCGTGGCGGCCGCAACACGCATCCAGTACGGCGGGTCCGTCAATGATGAGAACGCCGGGGATCTCCTTGCTTGCCCGGATATCGACGGCGCGCTGGTTGGCGGCGCTTCCCTGAATGCAGACTCATTTTCGGCGATCATTGCCGCAGCAGTAACCAAGAAGAACCAATCGATCGGAACCCAATCCCGATGAATACGACCTTTCTCATCATGACGATTGTCCTCATCGTCATCGCCGTGTCGATGATTCTGATCATCCTCGTGCAGCGACCGCAAGGTGGCGGCCTGGCGTCGGCCTTCGGCGGTGCTGGCGGCGGCGGAACCGACACGGTCTTCGGTGGCCGCGTCGGCGATGCACTGACGACCATGACGGTCATTGCCTTCGTGCTGTTTCTTGGAACAGCGATCGCCCTGAACCTGGTCGAAAGCAAGCCGATACCTGCTTCGGCTGCACAAGTTCCGCTACCGGCGGCAGTGCAGCCTGCGTCCGGCGATGCGCCGGTTGTACCGGCACCTGCGCCCAGCGGCGACCAGCCCACCGGGAGTTCACAGACGAACGATCATCCCACCGGGAGTTCACAGACGAACGACCATCCCACTGGCGACGGGAGCAACTAGCGGCATGCTGCGGTCCATGACCGGGTTCGGCACGGCGTCCCGGCGGGACGATGGCATGAGTTGCCTTGTTGAGATTCGGTCTGTCAACAATCGATACTTGAAGCCTCATGTACGCCTGCCCGATCAGTTGCAGGGACTGGAGGCCGATATCGATGCCGCGCTATCCCGCCGGTTGACCCGCGGAAGCGTCACCGTGACGGTGAAGTACTCCGACACTTCCGCTACGGCGGCGGCGTCGATCAACACGGAGGCCCTGGCGGCATATATCGAACAACTTCGCTCGATTGACGCATCGCCCGTCGATCCCAGCAATCTCCTTTCGCTGCCGGGCATCGTCGTTTCCGATACGGGAATCGATCTGATGGAACGGATTGGATCGGTGGTGATGGAACTGGTCGCAGAAGCGTGTGACGGCGTGCTGGCAATGCGCACCCGCGAGGGCGCCGCAGTGCAGGAGGACATCGAGCAACACCTCAATCGCATCGAAGAACATCTTGGCAATGTGGAGACTCGGGCTCCGCACATTGTCGAGGAGTATCAGAAGAGACTCCACCAACGCATGTCGGCACTACTTTCGGATGTCGGCAAGAGCGTCCGCGACGATGATCTGCTGCGGGAAGTCGCCGTGTTCGCCGAGCGGGCTGATATTGCCGAGGAGATTGCGAGGCTCAAGGGGCATCTGCAGCAGTTCCGCGACCTGCTTGGCGACGCCGATGGCGAGCCGATGGGTCGCACACTCGATTTCCTTTCGCAGGAAATGCTTCGCGAAGCCAACACCATTGCCAGCAAGTGCCTCGACGGCGAAGTCAGCCGCCGCGTCGTTGAGATCAAGGGATCAATCGACCGCGTCAAGGAACAGGTTCAGAACGTGGAGTAGCTCCTCCCTCACCGTGCCCGACGAACAGGACAGCATGGATTGCGCGCCGCACCTCGGGCCACTGCACGAGGAGGCAAGCGACACCGAACAGATCGACGGCAGCGATCTGGCGATCGTGTTGAGCCGATTCGACATTGGACCAGTGGAACGGATTTCCGATTTCAAGAAGGGGTCGCGTCGAGCGCCCAAGGTTGTCATCCGTACCCGAGAGGGTGAGTTCATTCTCAAGCGGCGCGCAGCGGGGCGAGACGATCTTGATCGTGTTGAGTTCGCGCATGCAGTCCAGCGGCGGCTCGCCGAGCACCGCTTTCCGGTGGCAGGGCTGGTGACTTCGACCGGGGGCGAGACGCTGGTGCGGCACGAGGGTCGAATCTACGAGTTATTCCGATTCATTCACGGCACGCGCTTCGACAAGTCGAATCGGTCTGCGGCAGAGGCAGGCCGTGTGTTGGCCCACATGCACGATCTTCTCACTGACTTCCCCCGAGAGATGGCACCGCGGACCGGTGGCTTTCACGACCCGGAGAAGGTGGCGGGTGCGATGAACATGCTCGGCACTGCGCTTACCAAGAACGAGACTGCAGATGACCTGATCGGCATGGACGATACGCTTGGGTATCTGCAGGAGCAGTATGCCGATGCGGCGAAGCGGATCGATGGGCTGGAGTACGCGTCGCTGCCGATGTGGATCGTGCACGGGGATTGGCACCCCGGAAATCTGCTGTATCAGGACATGGACATCATTGCCGTGTTGGACTTTGATTCGCTTCATCTTGCGAGGCGGATTACCGATGTGGCCAACGGCGCACTGCAGTTGTCGATGCGGATGGGGGATCCGGACCGCGTCGACGAGTGGCCCGACACCCTTCGAGGGCAGACCATTCGGTCACTCGTGCAGGCCTACGACCAGTTTGCAACTGAACCACTCATGGCTTCGGAGCGAACGATGATCCCCGATCTCATGGTTGAGGCGATGATTGTCGAAAGCGTCATCCCCATTGCCCGCACCGGCATGTTCGGCACTGTGAAGGGTTCGACGTTTCTTCGGATGATCGAGCGAAAACTGAGGTGGCTCATGACACGCCGGGAGCGGGTGATCGAAGTGATTCAACCGCCGTCGAGTGACGAGGACAGTTTCAACTGATGCAGGACGGCAAGGATCTAGTCACGCTCTGCGCACCGCCGAGCGAATTCGAGGCAAACCTGCTGGCGATCGTGCTTCGGGACCACGACATTGAGGCATTCGTCTTTGCGTCACCCGCGGCAGGCATCGGCGTATCGTTTTCTGGTGGGAAACTGGGCGTGCCGTTGCAGGTGAGTGCCGAGGATCTGGAGAAGGCGCGGCACACACTGGCCGCCAATCGGCGGGACTCAATCGACATCGACTGGGACGAACTTGGTCTTGAGGGTGGGGACGGACCACCCTGTCTGCGCCGAGGCATGCCACCTGCGGCCAAGTTGGCGGCGGTTGCAGTTGCGCTTGCCGCACTCACGGGTCTCGTTCTGGTCGTGCTGCAACTGTCCGGATGAGAGCAGTGATTCTACCCGCCCAGTTGATCCACAAAGTCGTGGACGGCATCGATGTCGTCAGTGCCGAGGGGACCGATGGGTGTCATCACCAGCCAGTCGGTTATGTCATCGCGGACGATTGTCTCGCGGTGCCCGGGGGTCAACCCCTGCGCAACACGCGGCGCATGCGCCAACTCTGCGATGACGCCATCGCCTTCCTGCTCCACGATTCGAAACCAGAGATGCTCTCGTCGCCCGTCGTCACCAGCCTCGGCGGCATAGGGCACTTGAACCAGGCAGGCTGCGTCATCCCGTTGCCCGATCAACCGTGCCACGGTGAGTACAAGATCCCAGGTGTCGCGGGCGGACACCGCACGCCGCCTCGTTGATCGCATGGTTCTGGCAATGGTTGCGTCACCCTGTCGCATCCGTTGCACCACATCTGCAGGGAAACCGCCGTCCACGGCGGTAATGATCCCACACGGACCGTGCATTGGAATGTCGGGGGTCGGCAGTTGTTCCCAGTCACGGAGAGAAACCGTGACTTCGTGACCCAGTTCCATCGCGACGCCCACCTCGGGCAAGGACGACTCAAGCGACAACGCTGCGACGCCATCGATCAAATTCACCGCTGAGGCGGCATCTTCATCTGGAACATCAATCATCGCGAGTTCTGCACGGCCACAGCGTGCGAGTCCGTTGGTACAGACGACACCGTGGTCATGCAGGTGGTGCGTGACCCACAGTACATCCTCGGCCGGTTCTGTTTCATCCGAGAGGTAGTAGTTATCGATGACCTCCCGCGGATGCCACCGGCCAGTCACCAGATCGCCTATGCCGCACACCTCGGGGAGGCTTCCCGCAATCAGGCGAAACAGGTTGACGAAGTGTGTGAGCGGATCATCTGCGTTCAGCATGGTTTGCACGCCGAGCACAATGCCCCCATCAACCTCCGCGATGCCCAGAAGATCGTCACTCGGGTGTTCGATCCAGATCGCCAAGTCTGAGGGCAAACCTCTTATGCTCATGCGCATGAACCACGCCATGAACTCCTGTGGAGCATCCATTGGCACAGCGTCGATCGTCTCGCCGGCGAATGTGGCGATGGCCTGCCCGATCTGTTCCCTGTCGGGAACGCCCTCGATCGTGAGGAGCGCATGCAGATCGGTGGGTTCTGGAATATCCAGCCGCCACGGTAATGCTTTGTCTTGATCCAGAGTCGTCATGGTTGACTCGTCACGATGTTGATGATCTTGCCAGGTACGACGATGACCTTGCGAACGGAAGCGCCGCCGAGCGACTCAATAATCTTCGGATCTGCCAGCGCTGTTGCTTCGCAGGCGGCCGCATCTGCGCCTGCCGGTACGCAGACTTTCCCGCGGACCTTGCCCATGATCTGCACCGGCACTTCAACCTCGTCGGATTGCAACATGGCGGGATCGTGGTCGGGCCACGGACATAGCGACACTGAGGTGTCGTTGCCAAGCATGGCGTGAAGTTCCTCGGCGATATGGGGCGCGAAAGGCCCGAGGATTCTGCAGAAGCGTTCCAGTTGGTCGCCGGTTACGCCACCTTCCGCGGTGGCGACATTCACGAATTCGATCATGGCGGCGATAGCGGTGTTGTACGCCAGCCGCTCGATGTCGTCCCCGACCTTCGCGATCGCTGCGTGCAAAGATCGCTCGACCGATTCGACCGGAGTCTCCCGCACGGCGAGGTCGCCGGTGTTCTCATCAACGGCGAGTCGCCACAGACGCTGCAGAAATCGGTGTACACCCACGATGTCCCGCGTGTTCCAGGGTGCCGATGCGTCGAGCGGTCCCATGTACATCTCGTAGAGCCGCATTGTGTCGGCACCGTATTCTTCGATCACCGTGTCCGGGTTGACGACATTGC
>PVBE011912107.1_pt1 | contig 29407 bp, 22 predicted proteins | sample 1631181 | NCBI WGS metagenome assembly PVBE01 (sample SAMN08397723, study PRJNA350692) | Marine metagenome, whole genome shotgun sequencing project. | isolation source: water | place: Pacific Ocean | collected 2012-04
ATGCCTTGTTCTTCTCTTACTAGCAAATCTCTTGTCGTTTCTTTTTGTCTTTTTATTTTGTTCAAACTGCTTTTTTCATTTTAATTTTTAATTATTTTTTCCAGTAATCGTAGATACCTTTATCTATCTCATATTTGCTCCAAACAAATCTTTCTCTTTTAGGCTGTTTTTGAGCCCACTCCCACATTCTGGCCAGTCCTTCTTTCAGGGGGGTTTTAAATTCAAAGTCAAGGAGGTCTATTGATTTTTGCCAAGTAGCAAAAGCGCTATGCACTTCGTGCCTCTTTTCAAGGTGGACTACTTCTGATCCTCCGACAATTAGTTTTAATTCTTCTGCGCATTCGGCTATGCTAATTGCCTCTATCCCTCCTAAGTTGATGATCTGCTTGGAACACCTAGGGTCAAAGTGAGCTTTAAACAGGGGCTCTAAGGAATCGTCTACATAGCTGAAGGCTCTTCTTTGGCTTCCGTCCCCGAATATAGTGATGGGCTTTTTCTCCATTATATAATACATCCAGATACCTAAGACGTTCCTGTACTTGTCCCAGATATTCTGTTTGATTCCGTAGACATTATGTGGTCTGATAATACAATAATCTAGCCCATGTTGTTCGTTCGCTACCTCAATGTCTCTTTCGCAAGCAGCTTTTGCGATACCGTAAGGGTCAATAGGGTTCCTGCGCATGTCCTCGTGAAATATCCCTCCTTCTCCGTGTCCGTAAACGGCCATAGTGGAAGTAAAAACTAACCTCTTGACATTGTTTTTTATGCATTCATTAACGATAAACGCTGTGGACTTTAGATTATTGTCATAATTAAAAGTGCGGATAAAAGGGGAGAGTCCTTCGGCAGCGTAAGCTGCGAGATGGTATACATAGTCTATTTCATAAGTGGTGAAGATGTGCTCTAGCGTCATCTGGGTATCGCCCGAAAGGATCCTAGTGCTTCTCGACAAATCCTTTTTAAAGAAAGTAACTTCTGGGTGAATGTTTTCTTTGTATCCTCCGCTTAAATCATCTATTCCTATTACGTTATACTCATCGGGCTTATTTTCGATTATCCAGTCGGCAAGCCTACTTCCTAGTAGACCGGCAACCCCGGTGATTAAAATATTCTTTTTCATTAGTCTAATATCTTTTTCAGGTAAGCTCTTCTGTCGTTTTTGACTTCTTCATCAAACAGGGCTTCTATCTCATGAAACCCGAAGCTTTCCTTAAAGTGGGATTGTTTAGTGGCTATGTGCTCGGTAGAGAACAAAGACGCTATTTTGACTGGGGCAAATTTTATACCATTCATTTCAAAAATATGTTTATAGGTGTGACAGAAAAGCAGGTCTTCGTTGTCCACTAAGAATTTTTGCGGATCATGGGGAGTCATGTCTATTTGAGACATTATTTCAGCAAAATGTTTCGACCTTAATGAAAATCCTCCGTTACCCACTAGTCCCCTCAAGAAGACTGCGCCTATATAATCATAATTATAAAAATCGTTTGTCCAAGCAGATGGGTTTTGAATCATCCCATCAGAATGAAAGTTTAACATGAAGTCGGTTTCCCCGAACATATCTTTTAGATTTTCAGCCATCCATCGGGTGTACTGTTCATGTTTTATTCCTTTTATTATCTCTATGTCGAAGTCGTAAGTTTCACAGTCGGGTTTTCTGGCGGTGAATATAACTTTTCTTCCGAACTTGATTCCCTTGGAGGTTTCGTGTCCTATTTTAATAACGTTCTCTACTGTGTTGTCTCCTGTTGCGTCAGCCCTAGTGCAAGGGCTGTAGTAGGTGATTTTGGACAAGTCGATCATACCACAACAATGGGTTAATTATTTCTAGAATCTGTAAACAACTAAAACGTCATCCCATCTGCCTTTTTTTATCCTTAGATCAATGATTTCGCAGTCTTTCTTGATTAGCTCAAAAGCCGTGGCGTATTGGTCTATATTGTCAATATCTTCAATAACGTATACTCCTCCCGGGTTCACTAAATCTTTAAGCATGGCAAATGTAGATATTTGGTCTTGGATTAGGTGGGATCCGTCATCAATAATAATATCAAACGTAAGGTCCCCTATGACTTCTTTAAAGCTAGGTTTTGTGGCGTCTTCTATCCAAATTTTAAACCTTTCGTCATTTTTGTAGCCGCCCGGCTTAAACCTATCGCTATAAATTTGAAACTCGCTTACGTCTACTCCATATATTTTTCCGTTCGAAAAGAATTTCCCCCAAACCTCCAAAGACTGACCAAAAGCTAAGCCGATTTCTAGTAAACTTATACGCTTGTCCCTATAGGGAGAAAATATTTTTTCATACACTGGTATGTAGGAATGCGCGGTACCTTTGTCGCCGTAACCCTCGGGGTCGCTCCAAGGGAGGTAAATGCTTTCTAGCGATTCGTTCATTAGGTGTTATATCATATGTAGCTTTTGTTTAGCTTGGGCTATCATCCATCTGTCTTTCTTATCTAAGTGGGATCTCATGTGATCATCAATTTGTTTAAGCATCTCGGACTTTTCTCCCGTATGCTGGTCTCTAACCTTCTGTATTCCTTGGACGACCTTCAATAATGTAGAGGTTGCTCCTGTAGCTGGCATAGCAAACGGGGCTACGGCTGTTACTATTTTAAATCCAATAACTAATGCGACAACGAAAATAACTATACCTATTATCCAGTAAACTTTTCCCATTAAGCTGGAATATTTTGTGGCTTGTAGGGCGTTGTTTTGATTGACTATAGCCAATTTTTGCTGGGCGTCACCAAGCTGACTTCTCAAGACCCTGTTCTGGTTCTGTAACGCTACTAAATCTTTATCCATCGTAGCTAATATTTGCTGACCTTTTTCTACTTCTTCAGGGTCTGTTGAAAGAAGCCCCGTTACCATTTGGTCAGACTTCATGGCGTTTTCCATTTGTGGAGGGCCTAAAGCGGTGACTCCTCTGGTTGTCATTTTTTTAGCTACCTTGGATTCAGCTGACGGAGTGGGGTCTTTCTGCAGGGCTTGGTCGGCCGCATAAACAAAGGTTCTTCCGCTTTCTATTTGTTGGTTTTTGTTTGTGTCTTCTTGTCTTTGTATGTTGTCAACAACATTTTTTTGTTTGTTGAATTTCCCTAGTGGGGTCTGGCAGCCAACCAAAACTAATAAAATTAATGCTGATACGCAGCAAACGTCTTTAGTTTTCATGTGTCTATTTTTTGTATTGATTCTTGTCGCTCATTTGATCTAGCCAGTTTTGGTCCTTGATTGTGTTTAATACTCGAAGGCCGTTTTCAATCATAGACGGGACATCGTCAATGTCTAGTTCAGAGAATCCTTTTTCTATGTAAGCGGTGTTCGCTTCCACCAAGTCTTCTATTTCATTTGGACTGACTAAGCTCTCGAAATAATCATAAAATAATCCAAGCATAATAAAAATTATCTGAGCCATCCCGGGGTTCGGCATTTTTTTCGGGGAAAAATTAGGAGCGGTTACGTCTCCAGTAACAATTTTGATATAGTTATTGAAGAGTATCTTGGAAATAAAAATCTTATGAGGAGTGGAGAGCTCAACTTCCTTCGAGTACTTGAATACTAAAAGAATTACGAAAAACTTAAAAGATAGGTTTTTGGTTTGGACTTTTGATAGCGGATACCCGCAGATTCTGTCTACAACTAAGTAGAAGTCTGTTTTCTCTTCTATTAGGGAAATAAGTTTGGATCTTTTTAGCTGGGTTTTTCTGGTTAAAAAATAAATGTCATATTTATTTAAACCAAAAGGAAACTTCTTTTGAGTAAGGCCTCCCATATCTCATAGATATTACACTATTAAATTGATATATCAGGGTTTTTGCTTGGGTCGTCTTGGTGTTTCATCCCTTTTCGTTTACTGGAGTAGTTAAGAAAGTGCTTTTGTTTAACGGGGTCTATCCCTCCGTTCTGTGCTGCTCTTTTTTCACTCATCTCTGCGGACCTGTCCCACATTTCCCCCATCGTTCCACCGTTAGAGGTTTTTTCCAAGAACTGTCTCTTTGAGAACGGGTTGATTTGGCTGTCGACGCTCGCTTGGGGGACGGTAAAAACTCTTTCGCATTTTTTGCCATCTACTTCGAAAACGTGTTCGTCGTTAATTTTCTGATGAACCGAAATGATTTCATCGGGACTGTCTGGGTCTATGAATAAATACTCTGGCATGATTTTAACTTTTATATCTAAAAGTGAGTTTACTTAAAGTTCTTTTAATGTATTAATACACTGTTCGGCTGTATTTTTGTAGGTAAATTCGCTCTGAAGCTCCAGTCCTTCCGGGTTTACGGGGTTGTTTTTATACCTTTCTAGGGCTTTTTCACAACCTTCTATTAGGTCTTCGGGAGAAAAAGAATAAAACTCACCTTGGTTAAAAGGAGAACCTTTAACAAAGAATTTTCCGTCTTCGCTGTCTATTTTTCTCGAAGGTTCAATGAGCACACTGTTATCTTTGCTAGCCCAACCCTTGTATCCAGAACAATTTAACACAACTGCGTGAGCCCCGAGCGCAGTAGCTTGAAATTCAGGAAGACCCCATCCTTCTCCTCCAGATGGGCACAACATGATATCAATAGAGTTCAAAAAGTCGTTATACTGTTTGTTAAGAGGGAACCTGTCATTAAGTTGAACATTAAAGTAATTCTTATATTTATCTTTTAACGCGTCATGGTCTTTTTGTGTTAAGAATTGATTAGTAAGAGCGCAGTTCAAAAAGTATTCCTTTTGATTTCCAAATCTATTAACCCAAGAATCGATAGCTAAAATATGATTCTTTCTTTTTTCGAGTTTGCCTGCTAGCCCAAAGGTTATCCTGTCGTCAGAGAAGAACTTTTTATTTACGTTGTTGAAATTAGAAGAATCGAATCCCAGAGGTATGTACTTTGTATCTACGCCCTTGTCAGAAAAAATATCGCAACTCTCTTGACTGCTAAACATTACCGTCTTTTGGTTTTTGCAAATATTTATTTCCTCATCTGTGACAGAGCTTACTTCGTGAAAGCTAAACAAAGATTGATTGTCGCTAACAGAAGTTTGAGATCCGTTGATGTGCCATATCTTTAAGCTGGGGTCTTTCCTAGAATAACGAGAACTAGCTTTAGCAATGCAAGACTTGATCCACTTGGGGAAATCATCGTCAAGGGTTCCTTCCGAGCTTAGGTCAAAATTATTAGAAATCAAAAAAATGTTTGGTTCATGCTGCATTTTATAAAGTTCCTCTAAAATATTCCTAGAGACCTGACCTATGCTCAAAGGGTTTAAGACTATTTCCAAACTGTAATTAAACTTATCCATTAAATACTTAGACTCAGTTACTTAGCTAATAATTAAATAAAAAAAGCGCCACGAGTTACCGTGACGCTTGAGGGTTAGTTATGAGGGACTACTACAAAAGCTCGTCTCCGCCGGTAGTGGCAGAACTATCTGAAGCCGTAGCCTTTTCTTTGGCTGGGGATTCTTCGTCAGACTGAAGATAAATTCTCAGATCTGGAGCTTTTTCATTCTCTGACTTGAACTTGTTGGAGAAGCAGATGACCTTCATCCTTTTCTCCGTACCGAGTTCGTCCTCAACTGAGACATGGCCAGAAAGATACTTCTGACCAGACTTACTTACCCTCTTCCATAGGGCACCAACTTCTCGTTGCTGCCACTCATTTTTTTCTGTTTCACTCATAAGAGGCGTCCATTATAGTTATTTGTTGGTGTTGTGTCAAGTGTTTTTTTTGATTTTTTTAAACAAAATATTTTTTCCTTTTTTGTGGAGCTTTTTTATTGTTGGCTCGCTGATTCCCATTTCTAAGCTTATGTTCTTAAAAGTCATTTTCTTGCCGTTAAAGTATCTCAACAAGTAAATATCTCTTATGCGTGAGTCTTTTAACTCCCTCAAGGCTTCTTGGACGACGGTCATCCTTTCTTTTTTCATCTGAGAATCAAAAAAGTCAAATTGAGCTTTTTTGTCTATTTCAACTTTTGAGTTTTCGTCATTGACGGTATGGCTATCTACTTTTAATCTTCTGCAATTCAAGCATTGGTATTTAACATAGTTCCCCAACCAAGTAGAGAATTTAATATTCTTATTACCGTCATACTGAAGAGCAGCTTTGTATATAAAATAATCTTTTTGGTCTAAAAGATCTTGAAAGTCGCAGTTTCTAGACTGTATATACTTTTTGTATTTTAATACAAGGTTAAAACATATCCCTGAGTGTTCTGATATCAACTTCTTGAGACTATCATTACAGTTGGAGCTCTTAACTCTGATTAAAGCTTCCTCTTCACTAACGTCCATGCTTAATATAAGAATTATCCCAGAAGGGAATCATTCAAATTATTATTGACGTAAGTCTTTGACTATCAGCTTTTTGGGTTAAGGTGAGTGTGAAATTTTCTTTTGAGTTGATTAGGAAATACCAGTCCTCTCTAAACCCGTTTACATTGTAAAACGTTTTAGACAAACACTAACCAAGAAATACCTGCTTCAGTCCGTCGCATTGGCCATGTTTTTCAGCCTAGCTCGCAACCACTCTTGCTATGTAAACTCTAAGTATTTAAGCGGGGGGACTTTTCTAAATGACTATCAGCTTTTCTTTTTGAGAGAAATTGAGGTTCCTACCAAAACATCATCACTAATGTTTCCCAGACTGTGAAGCGGCGCTTTCCCGAAATCGCTCTGGATCTATTAAACCCATTCGTCTGGAGTCTTTTTACGGGCCTGAGGTCTCTAAAGAGTTCGATAGCTGAGGATTGACCCCCAGCGCGCTCTGGCCCCGCTTTTACAAAGAGCAAAACCCCTTCTATTACGTAGTTGAAATTATGTCAACCTTTTTTTTTCAAAAAGCTGCATCGTTCCCATTAAGAGGTCTTGTAAATTCGATTCTGATATGTCGGTGGCATCGAAAGACATGTCGGTATCTAGGTTTTTCGACAAATCCTCCAGTACAGCACATATCATATTAACTGTATCGAATCCTATCGTCAAGGTCTGCTCAATCGATTGCAGTGGCCTAATCAGGAACCAATAAGTTTTGCCTTTCGTTTCGGCCTTCTTCAATAGACCCCCGTGCTTCCTCATAGACTCCAAGGCACAATGGAAACAGGCCTTGTCAATTTCTTCGTCGATAGACACAATCACTGCTTCGCTAAAGTTATCCTCCATGCAAAAGGAATCTTTATTAGCAAACCAAACAAACAGCTTACTAGTTGCATCCAATACAGTCACAAACCTATGACCCAATGAAGATATTGAAAAATTCATAATAAAAAATAGTCTAACTACTTAATGCTAGATTTTTTAACACATTGCTGTCTAGTTTCTATGGCCATGTATATCTGGTTTGATACCAACGCTTTCTATGAATTCTCCAAGAAAATGATATTCTTTGACAAGGACTGCTTCAAACCGTACGAAGATTATTTAAAAGCAACCGGCTTAGACTCTCTCTTCGCCGAGTACCTAGAGATAGAGAACAATTTTTTTTCAAAGGTGTTGAGCTGTCCTATATGCTTGTCTGTCTGGATGTGTTTGGTTTTCGCTATTCCTTTCGGAATAATTAAGATTGGGATGTATTTTATTGTTTCAAATATTTTTTACTTTGGCTTTAGGAAAATAATACTATTACTTAATGAGCGAAAGCCTTAAAGATTATCAATTTAACGGAATATCCGAACTGTCCTTAAGGATTGTAGATAACAAATCCCTGCTAAAAGAAGTCCCGACGCTAGAGGTTTTAGCAAAACTAGGCCAATCTCTCGGAAGAGGCTGTCGATGTAACCTCAAAGAGAGAAGAAGAAGGGCCGACGAAGCATACAAAAATATTTTAAATTATCTCACCGAAGAACAAGTCCTACTAATCAAGCATGCGCTGAATGCGAATAAAATAATCTTTAAATTAAACGGTCTTACTATATTAGAAATATGAACAACTCACAAAAGGAGAAGCTCAAAGTAAACAAAAGAATGATAGGTCAGACAGTGTATGTGATCGAAAAAGATCAACACAGTTGGTATGGAGAAGTTTTAGACACCGTTGACTTCGAAACATTCCTCATTAAAGACTCCAAATCTCAAGAGCAAAAAGAGATCAACATATTTGACGTAAGAGGCTGTAGATAAAAAAACCGCCGGGGTTTCCCGGCGGCTCAGATACTACGTAGCTCTTAGTCTTACTTCTTGGACTTCTTGGCGGCAGCCTTCTTACTTGCGCCAGATCTAGCCTTCTTCACTCCCGAAGTGGAAACGTTAATTTTCCCCTCTTTCGGCCCTACGGTCAAAGTAGGAGTCTTAACTCCAACCTTGCAGAAAGGCAACGTAAAACCAACGCCAGAAGAACTAGCCCTCGCGCCTACAGATGTGCCAGCCGCTGCCCCCAAAACCACACTGGGAACGGGAACAGTTAAAGTCTGACCGAAAACTGTCAGACTCGGCTCCTTGCCAAGCGAAGCTCCAAACCATCCTGCGTTAGAAGCAGAAACGGATAGAAAAAACGCCACGATCATTAATACTTTATTGATTTTCATAATATGTTAACTAATCTTTATACACTTTCGCACAAAGATATTGAATTATAGACCGCTGGAATGTGTTTTATATTTGATGAAAGAAGAAGTAAATGACGAAAACTTTTTGGATATCGTATCGGTCAAGGAGCTTAAAGACGGAAGCGCCAATATAACCATTGACGTTTCGGAAGAGTTTCTAGCCTTTTACCGCAAGAAAACCGGCAAAAAAAGAGCAACAAAAAAAGGCGTTAGCAAATATATTCAAGAACACTTGGGCGACTACTTATCCAAAAAGATAAAAACCGACCCCGAAAAAGTGTAATATATTAAGCTGTGCGCCCTCGACCCAAAAAATATTACATAGTCATCTCAGAAAGTAAAAAATACACCTACGGAGCCTTTGAACATTCCCCAGAAGGCCTCAGAAAAGCCGAACAATACGCCGAAAAGATACTAACCGACAAAGAAGAGAGATTATTAATTTTAGAAAAATAGATATTGACAATTTTCCTTTTGTCTTCATAATTCTACCGTGCTTGCCGACATATATAAACCTCTGAAAGAGCAACAGCTTGTCCAGCTCTGCAAGCAAGACAATTGCGAAGCCTTTGACGAACTTATTTCAAGAGTCAGAGCAAAGCTCTATAACTACATACTTTCCAAAACCAAAAACGAATCTACTGCTGACGAGATTCTACAAATAGCTATCATAAAAGCTTGGAAAAATATAAAAAAATACCAAGGCAAAAACGGAGCCAAGTTTTTGTCTTGGATGACTAAAATAGCTTTCAATTCCTATTACGACTACTTCAGAAAACAAAAAAAGGAAGTCTATATCGAAGAGATGAACTTTAACTACTGGGACAAGGACGGAAAAAAACACCGCACCTCGAACCAATTAGAGATTAACCTTGGGCTGGTCTCGGAAGGCCCAATTAAAGAGGTCTCTCTTAAAGAACTTAGCGCAAAAATCAAAAAGACATTCGGCCTTCTATCCAAAGAACATAAGGAAGTGCTAGAATTAAGGGAAGTTCAAGAGCTCTCTTGCGAAGAAATATCTCAAAAAATAAATTGCCCTTACCCCACTGTCTGCACTAGACTCTTCTACGCGAGAAAAAACGCAAAAAAAATCCTTTCTAGAATTATTAAAAATGATAACTAAAGAAGCCCTCAACCATTTTAACTTCGTAGGAATAAGCGGGCTAGCCAACTCCGGTAAAGATTTGTTCTTTGATTTATGCAGAGAAAGGCTTTCTCAGAAAAAAAAGAGCTCCTGCGGCCTAGCTATAGCCAAAGAGCTAAAAAAAGAATGCAACCCAGCAATAAAAAAAATCTACGGATTCTCTCTTTGTAAGTGTGATAGAAACCAAAAAGATTTAACAAGGGATATTTTGGTATTCTACGGAACCCTAAAGAGGGAAGAAAGTAAAGGACGTTACTGGATAAACAAGGCCGAGAGAAACATTCAGGCTATGTACTTGAACTCTTTAAACTGCGACTATCGAAATCCAGCCCTGTTTATAACGGACGTTAGATACAGCGAGTATAGATGCGATGAAGTTCATTGGATAAAAAAAGAACTAAAAGGTACGCTAGTGCATGTAAGAAGATACGAAACAGAACCAGAGCTAGACAAACACGGTCTACCAACAGGAAACCTTAACAAAACTTACCACCACCCGCCAAACTCGTCCGAACAAAGAAACGACCCCAAGCTACAAAAAGCTGCCGACTATCTCATAGAATGGCCGACTCAACATGGAGGATTAAGAAAGGTCAAGGAAAAACTTTTCCCAGTTGTAGATGAGTTCTTAGAAAACTTTGTTCTCTAAATTCACTTTTAGGCCTAAAAGTTAAAGACCCCTCGCAACAAAGTACGAGGGGCCGTTAAACTATTTTACCTCTATTTCGTCTCGAAAGTAACACCCTTGGTGAACTTCAAGACCCAATTGGTGATCCAAGCGTAAGCCGCTCCACCAACCCAGCCAGCAATAGCGAAACCAAAGACGCTTCCGATATCACTGGAAACCGCCCCACTAACGCTCTTAATAGCTGCGTCAACGTCGCCCAAAGTCCCCGCTCCGACCAAGGCCAAAACAGGGATGACGATCGCTTTAATTGCTCCAGTAACCGCCCCCATAACTCCAAGGAAGTTAGCAAGAGACATTACTCCGATACTATTTATAGTAAGTTTTTTCATTTTTTAAAACACCACTCGCAACAGTGCGAGATCTATTTCTATACACCACAAACACTCACAAGTGTAATTATATCAATATGAATCTGATCATCCAAGCAGGTTTATCTGAGCCTCCGACGGAATGTCTCCCTTTTAGATATTTGACAAGTGTCTCTAAGTGTGATTACAAACTGGATGTATTGATAGAATCAGACCAATTAATGAAAGATTTGTACTATATTTTCTTAATAAAAAGGGGAATGTTCGACTATATTCAAGACATAATAACCCCTGAAGAAAAAGAAAACGGAATTAGGATAGATTATGAGTTAAACTACCCTAAAACCGTTATAGTTAATAAAATAACTTTCGAGAATCAGCTAAATATACTAAAACATATAGCGATTCTAAGTGTTATAAAATAGATTATCACTCCCCCGGCTTGTTGCCATCGATAACCTTGTCTCGATTATTCTTAAATTCCTCGCGGATTTCTTTAATTCTAGCGTAAACCTCTTTGCGGTTAGCCTTAACCTGTTCCATCCAGTCCTTCCTAGAGGCCGTCATTTGCTCTCTAAGAGCTTTCTTCTCGTCATCTGATGCATCCTTCCATGCGTCCCTATTAAAAGCCTCCTTGTGCTTCTTAGCAGCAGTAGAGAAGGCTTCTCTTAGCTCTTTTATCTTGGCGTCATCTCTTACTAGCTTGCCAAAGGTATTATCTTTGCCCTTTTTCCTGTCGCGAACCTTATTTCCGCGCTTCTTTGCGTCTCCGCGATTCTTTTCGCGCTTTTTAAAAGCTACTTTAAGTCTTTCTTTAACCTTCTCAGGGTCCCACTTCTTGCCGCCACGTTCGGGCTTTTCTTTTGTGGGTTTATCTGGTTTAGGAGCAGGCTGAGCCTGAACAGTTGTTAACGCTGTCGCAATAATAGCGATCAGCCCAATCTTAAGCATGTGTTTAACAAACATAGTAATTATCATATGCAAGAATTGTGCCAAGTTGTTTTTGTCGTATTTGTTAGGCAATTATAATATTATAAAATAAATAATATATATAGTGGGTATTATTTACCTTTTTTGTTGGGAATTATTTACCACTTGTCGACAGGGCATCTCTCCGTTGCTACTTTAGTTTTAATATTTAAAAAGCATCCACATAGATTGCATCTGTTCTCTTTTTTTATACAATGCTCACAGCCTACGCAAATTTTCATCCTCTCTGCCGCCTCTCCCTTAGATGATCTTATTTTTTCTCCTTTAGTGAGGGCTTTGGTAGCATTTAATATAGATGAAGATAAATTTTTTGCCATTTGCAGCCCAGAAGGAAAGCTTGGCTCTGTTTTTTGATTCTCTTGTTCCTTTTCCTTCGGAACCCTATCCAAAGAGTATGCCTCTTTCGGGCTTATTGTCATCAAAGGAGACAAAACTATTGGATCGTCTGGGTTAAAATACTTCATAACTTCGGCTTAATGAACCACGAAAGAATAGCTACGTAGCTTTTTCCAGTTGATCCACTGTTGCTGTTAAATGGTTTGCTTCTTATTGTATCAAGAACAGGGACGGTTAGGGTCATATTATTATCCCCAGTACTAGCTCTTGTTGTAAAGCAGTGGGTACTACCCGCCCCCCCAACACTACACGCTAAATTGGTACTAGCTCCATACGACACTCCCCAAGGAGTTATGAAAAGAGCATTATCGGAAATACCTAACGGAGGAGCTATCAACATGGCCATACCGGGAACATACCCACACCGAGAACTATAAGCTTCGTTTATTATTCTCATATATTCAGTTCCTTCGCCCAACGAAGTCGGAGTATATACCCCTTCTCCATACTTACTGAACCCTGTCTCGTCGTTGTTTCTACAGAAAACAAATTGTTCTGCAAGCGCTGCTTCTCCTCTATTGTGCTTTAATTCATGGTAGCCTACGGACGACTCTTCAAATCTTGTGGCTGACTTGTGATACTCGTTAAGCCCAGAAAGCGTTACGAATTTTCCATGAAACATATCTAAAAACATGGGAGGAATAGCCCACCTCATTGCTGTTTGGTCATTAGGCACCGTAATCTTCACTTGCTTGTCCTGAAAAAAGAGAGCCGTCGACGCGCTTCCACCTTGAATCCAAGGCTTTATTGCAAAGCCAAAACCTTTGTACGCGCAAGTGGAAAACCAGCCGTTCTCTACGAACTCGTCCCCCTCTGAAGTTCCAATAAAATAACTTCCATAATTAGAGCCGCGACCTAAAGCTTCGTGATAAAGGTCAGTAGACATACTCGTATAAGTATGGTGGGGTCCGGGAGCGTATTCGTTTCTTGCGTATATACCCCAAGTAGGAGGAGACGGATTCCCGGAGTATGTCATTGGCTCGGTGGGTAATTTTGAATGAGGCGTTACCCATTCTCTCCATATGTCTTTTGTCCTAACCGTGATAGGTAGATCAATCCTAACTTCTTTTAAAAGATTTATAGCGTTTGCGAATTGATTAAATATCGCAGCCCTAAGCTTGACGTTTTGCAGCGGCCCATAACCTTTTGGATCGTTAGGTTTCCCAAATCTATCTTGTCTAAATAATGGTGAAATCCAACGAAGCCCACCCGATCTACTCTTAACATAAGAGACTCTATATGAAACGTTTTGGAAAGAGTAATCAGTTTCGTCTAAGTGAGATATGCGTGATCCCGCTGGATTATCAAATCTTGCCACCGTCTCCCAATCACCTTCCTGTCCTTCGCCATCCGGATAAGAAGAAAGAGTCCTGTACTCTATTCTATAAAACAGCCTCTCTTCTCCTTTCAAGGTCGTCGCTCTCCCATTTCCCAACCATAAAGATGGCTGGTGAATAAGTTTTATTTTGTACGTCCTCATTCCTTCTAGAAAAGTCTCGGTTGCTGTCGCTAAAGACCCTCCTCCAAAACGAGATCCATCTTTGTCTATCATTCTCGACTCGGTAGCGTCCAGTTCGGTAATAGACTCAACCGAAATAGGGCTAGAAATATCTGGGTCATCAGTTACCGCTTCTATTATTCTGTTCCCTCGGTCATCGTTGAAAACAGACTCCCTGAAAAACACCTTCACTCTAAATTCTATTTTCTCAAAAGCGGAAGGAGAAATATTTACCTTCCAATTCCGAATAAAATCGTTGGAGTCATTAAACGACTTAGAAGCTTCTATGTCCTTAACGCTAGGAGCAGAATCCCATTCGGAATAATGGGGCATTTCGCTAACTTTCTTTTCCAGAACGTAATACAACCCATCTCTACTAACAGGCCATTCTATAAGTGCTGTATCTTGGAAGTCTTCTACTATCGCCGTATCCAAAGGTCCTACACTATATGTTCCAGTACCAATTTCCTTGTGAAGAACGTTCCTTGTTACCACTTGGTATTTTTGAACAGAAGGAATTCTGTGATTTTTGTTTTTTCCAAATTCATCCCTAAGGGTAACGTAATAAGAGTCCGTAAAAAATTCCGTATCTTTCGTTGGCACAAACGTCGCAATAGGAGAAGCCCACTTACTACCTACCCCAAAGAATTTTTCGATGTGCTGGTCAGCTATGGCGTTATCTGTTCCTATATATATGTGATAGTAATCAAAATCTCCCTCAAGTTTGTTTAATTTTATTTTCCTCTCTATCTTCGCTCTCCTTTCTCTTTTTATTAAAAGCTTCGAGTTGTCATGCCAGAGCTCTACTGTCTTATAATTCTCTTCTCCGTATTCCGTTTCATTTAAAGACTGATACGCTAGGTTTTCAAACAAATAATCGTAATCTTTTGACATTACGCAGACAGGAATCGCACTCGGCAATAATCCGAGCTCAATATTACCATAGTCTAGCGGCTTAGGGTCTGACTCCTGATCAATAAACCCGCTACACATAGCCCTTAGATAAAACTCCATTTGTTGGAAAGTTTTTATTTCAATAGGGGTTTTAGTAGACGCCTCTTTTTCGTCGTTATTATCATGGGCATACGGTATCTGCTTGGTGAAATAAAATCTACTATCACAAGCACCCCAAGGATCATCCGGATCATACCAAACATTAATGTCCGGAGCAGCGTCTCCTATTCTTGCTTTATGGCATTGAAAAGAAGTATAGTAAGGTTCATCTTCGGTAGAGAGCTGTTCGTGTTTCCATTTTCTTTGCTTTATTAAATATTCTATAACAGCATTCTCGTCTGTCCTAAAAGCTTCGGGAGCCCAAGGACCCGGGGCCAACTGATTATGCAATGATTTTAAATAGCGCGTCGAATAAGCAGATAAATTTTTACTTACTATTCTCGTGTTTACTCTGTGATCCAGTCTTCTGTTTAGAGTTATCTCTACCCTGTCTTTTAGGGGGATCCAAGTCCCTCCAATGTCAGCGCAAGAGTCTTCATCCAAAGGGGCATGGAAGAGTCTAAATTTTGCTTTGTCGTCCAAACAGACACCACTGGCCATAGAATTGCCATCTGGGGAAGCCAACTTGACACCGCTAGATGTGGTCTGCCCCAAATCAACACACTTTACGGTATCGATTAGGTAATCTGGCCTATATATTTGGCAAGACCTATAATAAAGCATATTTAAATGATCTTGAAACTCATCCGTCTCGACATCTTTCGCTTTTCCTGAGGCGTAATCATAAACAAAAGGAGACAACCACTGGACAGCAAACCAATTTTGCTGGGCGTTCGTTCCTTCGAGGTAAGTATACCCCGGAGGAGCCTCTGATCTAATCACAGGCTTTATTCCGTACGCAAACGTCTGAAGCAAATGAGAATATTTATTTGAGTTCAAATCCAAAGAATGAAGATGACACCTATTATTCAAAAACCCCAGAACATCACCGTAAGTATCATGATGCCATATAGAGGTCTTTGATGGGCTACTAACTGTCTGTGTCATAAACATAGACCACTGGTTGCTCCAACCTTCTTCTGGGGCATTGCCGTAAGTACCGGACTCCTCCCTGATAAAAACTCCTAAGTTTGACTTTTTGAGGGATTTTTTACCCGAAAGACCAACGAATGTTTTTCCCACCATAAAACTATCTTCAGTTATACTTCCGTCTTCGAGCTTTCTATAATAACCGACATTGTCCCTATCTCCATTGGGCACATCTTTGTCTCCTTCTTCTCCTCTTATATTAAACAACCCCTCCAGTTGTTTAGGGGCATCATCAAAATTTTTACCAAACTCACTTAGCCTATCGGGGGCTTCGTACTTCAAAACCCTATAGCTTATCCCAGCCTTTATCTCTCCGTCCGGTGTGCCGTGTCTGTCAGGAGCCATACCAGCAAACCTATCCAGACCCTTCCAATAATTTGGTACCTCCTCTGGGGCTGCTATCATGTATACTGTTTCGTTTCCGGTAGACTTAAGAAAATATTGCAAACCTATTCCTATAAAATTATTATGATCCTCTATTGGAGTGAAAGATTCTCCCGCAGGTATGATTCTAGTTAAATTAACGTTTTGGCTAGTTATGTAATCACCCCCAGATGAAGTTACTGGGTATTTTATAGAACCCCCTCCGCGAACTACATAGGTAAAACCTTTTGGCTTTCCTACTTGATACGGCTTAAGATCCGTGGAGTCTGTTACCACAGCTTCCCCAGTTGTTACAAAATCATGACTTGAACCATACCTGTCACTATAGAAATCAGACCTGCTTCTTATCATGTTCGTAGAAGCCCCTATATACCATTGGATTGTACTTACGCTGCACCCAGAACACTTTTCAGCTCTTATAGCGCGAAACAAACCTTTCCTCTTCATTTTCGAAAGCCTCCTTCTAGAGACAATGAATTTAGGGGACTTAGAAAAGGTTTTCGTGCCTACGTTATCCGATGTACTGGTTGCGCTTACCGTTACTTCTCCGTTGTTCACCACTCTTGCCGACGATACTTGCTCTCCCTGCGGGGAAACTGTTATAGGCAAACCTTGATTATCGCTATTGTAAGCTATAGAGTTGAGAGGGGAAGCTGAAGTTCCCCCTTCTAACCTCGTCCCATTTTTTCCTTCGCCTCTTATAGAGGAAATAACTTTATATTTTTTATTAATTTCTATTCCTTCTAAAGCATGAACCTTCCTATGAACAACTATATCATTTTCTCTATCTATATCAGCTTCTGCGCCATCTTCGGAGTAGTTAACCTCAACATTTCCCATTGTATACTTATTTTCAACAAAGAAATTGTTTTTATAAACGGGGTTTATTATTCCGTCTTTAGTATATTCATACTCGAATCCTGCTGTTTGCTTTATTCTACCAGCATAAACAAAACTAGAAGGCTTTATTGTATTGTTTACTTTATCAGGGTCAGCCGCTATGTCTTCGTAGTTTTGTCCACCAACAGCCACGTATTTGTTTGTGGCGTATATAGCTTTTGATCCATAGGTTATACCGCCTTCTCCATATACATAATATATAGTGCCTTTGTTATCGGCTGCCGTACCGGGCAACGTAAGTGGATTACCCGAAGTTGCTCCGTCTTCGTAATGACTAAAATAAACTAATTCAAAAACACGAGGAACAGAAACCCTTCTCACTTTATGTTTGACAGGAATGGAACTGTCTTCCTCTCCTTGGTCCTCAATACCTTCTAACCCGTTTACACTCATAGGGTTCCCATCCGAAACGTCCATGTCCCATTTATTCCAGAAGGTTTCTTGGTACCCTTCCACTTGGAAATCAGAAACGTCTTCGCCTTTAAAACAATTAAAAGCTAAAATCTCTTCTTGACCCAAGTCATGCAAGAAAGGAATGAACTCGTTATTTGCTGTTGTCTTTAGTTCTTTATATGTCACCGACCCGGTACCATATATTAAATATGTTTTTCCTGATACTATTTCTCCCGAAATTACTTCTTTGTATATGTATATTTTGCTAGGTAAATTTTCCCCAATGGAGTCTTTTACTAAAGTAGTTTTTGGCGTAAAGGAATTTGTTGTGCCGTTATGAATGAAGAAATTATTTTTTGCTGTTTTTTCTGAACCGTTTATGGTAACAGTCGCCTTGTCTTCGTTCCCATAATTTAAATCGTACAGATGATGCCTGAAAACAATTTTGCCATTCGCATCTTTAGGTGGACTTGCTGATTCTCGGTTTTGGTAATCGTAAAAAGTGGAATCTAACGCGTCTTCATTAGCGTCGTTACTAGTGGCGCTTAGCCCCCCAAGGATGAATAAGAATTTTGGTTCACCCTTTAGGTACTCGACTCTTGGGTGTGTTATGTATTCGTAATTGACCGCTGGAGACACCGCATCTTCAAAGAAAGCCTTGGGGACAACATTGGAATACGACACACCTGTTATTCCACTCGGAAAATAAGAATCCATTATAGCGGTAAACCTAGTTCCGACCGAGCCTCCTATTTCGTCTGAAAAATTAACACCTCCAGCTAAGCTGGTAGATACTTGCCCATTTGTTAAAGAGGCAGGACAGTCTAAACCCTTCCCTAACGGAGATTTTCCTTCATCTGTATCCTCTTTATTAAGAGCTTCAAATGTCCCATCTATTCTTTCTTCACTTGTTTTTGACCCGGCAACATTTGTTATTGTTAATTTTATTCTTCTTGTAAGCGAGCCGCTTAAGGTTGCTCCTGTTACTGAACCCTTTACTGTAACACTACCCTTTAACGCTCTTTCTGAAAGAGTTAAAGTTGCGTCCCCTTTCTTTAGTATTTCTCCCGCCTCAAGGTTAACTGGCAAAGGGGACACGGTTATAAATTGCTGACTATCGTCGCTGTAATCTCCAATTATGTACGACTCACTTCCAAAAGATACGGTAGAATCAAATAGCGCAAATGTCACTTTGTCGTCATTGTTTGGATAAATATCTGTCGTACCAATGGTTTTGAATCTTATACCGGATATCACTTCGTTATTGAAAAAATCAAGAGGATCAGAACCGAAAGAACAAAATGATCCATCTGGTTTTTGATTGTGGTATCCGTTTGTATTGAATATTTGTATTGCGGATTTTTTAATATTCCCATCTCCAGCAGTGACTATATATCTGTAATTTTTCTTTAGTCCTTTCGAAGGGAGGACCGCCTCCCCTTCTATATTCCCAGAAGAAACCTCCAAATTAGAGTAAGCCTTTACAAGGGTCGTACTCTTCAAGCTCACACTATATTCTTTGTCTGACGCTTGATCATAATCATACAAAGCAATCTCACCTCTCCCAAATAGTACGGCGTCTCTCCCTATTATCACTCTACCCGCGAAAAGATTTAAAAGCCTAGAGCTTCTAACATCGGAAAAGTTTCTCGACTCATCATAACTTTGGTTTTCGGATCTGCTTTCTAACGCATAAGGAGTAATGTCCGGAAACGAATGAACTTTTTTTGCGCAATAAGCTAACCTAAACCCTTCAAATACTAAAACGCTTTGAGGAGTTTTTGCCCAACTCTGGTTACTTTCTTCATCTACCAATATGTCTATGTAATCTTCGGCCTCAGTTATTCCAGTATTCGGAAAAGAGGAAGCCTCGCTGTTGTTCCACATGAACGTTTCGTCACTTATGCTGTTTATAGTTACCCCCCACTGAGAGCTTGACCTTAGCTTCGCCGATCTAATTCCATCGTCATCGTGGTAGACTGAAACGCCAGAGTCCCAATTCTTGCTTCTTAATTGATAGGTTGTTTCTCCTAAGGCTCCAACGAATTTTCCACTACGATATCCACTTGTAACGTCCGTGGGGTCTATAACTCCTCTAGGGGCTATAGACTCAACCAAGTCCTCTCCGGTTCCGTTTTTTGCGAATAAATCGGTTTCGTTGCTTGTACTATTTGAGTATTTAATATTAGATAAATTAGATATTTTATCATTACTCAATATTTTAATATCATCGCTACCTTCGATAACATAAGTTTCATCTACGTTCTCTTCTGGCACCATGAAGGACTCTGACTTAGTAAAGATTTGCGGGTTACCCTCTACTACTTCTAATTCTTCGTAATTAGGTATTCCTGTAAATTCTGTTTCTGATCCTTCTGACGTTAAGTATTCAGTTCCGTCAGAATTTCTAGTGTATTTCCACTCAGACAAATCTTTGGAGCATTTACTTTCTGAGCTATCCCAAGCTCCGCCGAGATTAACACAATTATCTTCATCATTTATGCTGGCGAAAGAAGGGTCAGCTACCCCGTCAAACGTTCCACCCCTCTTAACTGTGGCTCCGTTGTAGCTTATCTCTGTTCCGCCAGTTAAAGTATATGTGATTCCTGTTTTTATTTCTCCGTTTTTGGATTTCTTTATAGTTGTAATTGAGCCAGATGTATAGGAGCCTCCATCTGTCGTAAAGTAAGCTGTCTTAGCTTCTTCTACCCAAGAAAACAAAGGGGCTTCTTCATTATGTTTTATGGAGATAGGTTCTTGTATTTGTCCTTTGATGGTTACAGCTATCCACTTCCCTTTGTTTACCCTAGTGTATTGCTTGTTGTTAGCGTCATAATCCTCCTCCTTGTTAGTGACTTGGAGTCCGCTTATGGTACATTGCTGATATATTGGGTTTGGGCTTTCTTCTGTATCGGGGTCTTCATTCCAAACTCCTCCGTAAGCCTCGCAAGTATCTTTGTCGTACTCGTAGAAATGTTTCCTTCCGTTTTCAAACGGATCATTCGCGGGTTTTATATATTTTCCCTCCACCCAAACATCTTCCGATGGGACAACAACTCCGCCATTAAAAAACAAAACAGTGGAGTTTGCTTTTATGATTCTATATTTTTTTATTTTGTGGGTTGTGTAAGTCGTTTTTTGCGACGCTTCGTCTACTTCAAAGTCACCCACGTCTACTTCTTCAGAATAATATTTAGTGAAGTCATTGACAAAAACTTCGAACTCTCGCCCTAATGGGTAATTTCCTGCGCTATATCCCTGTACTCCTGTTTTTGCATCTGTGGTTGTATTCCATCCTCCGTAGACGGTATTGTTTTCTTTTATTTTGTCGCTTACATTTGCTCGTACTGTATCTTCTAGAAGGCAGTCTTGGGCAATTGTAATCGAAGAGATTGCGTCGCCTTGTGGATTTTTGCATGTCCCAGATTTTTCTACATACTTAACTACGCCTCTTGGCTCGCTGTCAGAAAGGGCTTGTAGTTTATATGTTTGTCCGCCGCTTACTATATCTAAAGTCTTTGTGTATACAATTGGCTCAGCCGGGCTTTGGACACCGGTTTTTGAGTTGTATTTTATAAAAGTATGCCAATCAGAGTTCCATTCGGTACCCCCTCCATCTATATCGTTTCTTTTGACTACGCTACCATTAGTCAAATTATAATAAAGAGGGAGAAAACCGTTACCCGCTGCAATATCTTCTTTCGTTGGCGACTCTTTTATTGAAATCAAAGGTCTACTATCATCAGAGTTTCCATAAACATGGTAATCTTCATCTATTCCTGCGTTATAGTTTTCTGTAGCTTCCTCCAATTCAACAACTTCTATGACTTCGGGAGAACCGGTCTCCACAGTAAAGCCAGTCGGTGAACTTTTTCCATAAAAAACATTCGAAGGGGAAACGCTATTACTACCGTGTGTTACAGCGCTCGTTCCAAACACGTAATACCTTTCCCCGATCGTTGTAGTTAGATCCTGATCCGTGTATACTTCAGGATTACCTTCTGTTATTTCAAAATAATCGTAACCCCTTAAGCCGACAAAAAAACTAGAAGCTGAAAATTCTCCGTCAGCTGTATACTCTTTGTATACATGTTCTCTTGCATATACAATATTAGCCTTGTCCCCCGCGGTTAATCCTGCGTTTTCCAACAACCCTTTGATTTCTTTTTCTCCCGCAGTAGCGTTTTCACTAACAGTAAGTTTCCCCTTTGCAACATTTGCTTCGCTATAAAAATATAAAACTTCTCCTCTTGGGATGTTAAAAGGAAGTGCGACGGTTTCTATTGTGGCTTCCACATTTCCTTCTTCGTTATCCGCAACTGCAGCGCTCTCTAAACTGCCCGATATATATGTGTCCCCTATATTTGCGTTTTGGGTTAAAGTAAACACTCCGCCTCCAGTAAAATGAACCTTAGAGCCGGACTTTATCGGCCCAGTAAGTGCGTCAACAGTAAACCGAGTATCTTCATCGTAATCCCCGATACCGTACCCAGACGCATTGTTTACTACTGCTTGATGAGTATAGTCGTTAGATACTTCTACTTGTTTGTTGTATTTGTCTTTTGTTATCGGAGCGACATCTCCATTTTTTAGATCCGCGGAAATAGTTCCGTATAAACTTGTTCCCGATTCATATTTTTGTGACAATATCAAAGTCGAGCCATTCGAAAATTTCAAAACAGAATAAATATCTAATTTTTCTCCTATTCCTGAAGATATATTTATAGCGTTTGCCGTATAGTCCCCGTCGTTTCTTCCTGATATTATATAGTCGTAATCTAGAGTGATTTTAACTTGGTTAATGTATTTTACTTTGCCTGCGCCGTATACATAATATTTTACTCCTGTTTTTATTTTTTCGTTTTGCCTTATCTTTCTTCTAACGTTTGTAGTGTAAGCAGTGGCCGAAGTTGCATCAAAATGGTTATCTGGGTAGGCTATCGAGTTGCTGGCTTTATAATCTATGTTGTTATATTTTATTGTACCAGAGCCTTTAACTATATATTTTTTATTTTCTTTTATGTTTCCGTTTCCGGTACTTATTGTTTTATAGACCAACGGCGTTAGAGGTATATACCCCCTCTCCCTTGGCCTAAAATAGGAATCGTCCATCCAAGGTTTCAGTCCTCTTGCTGCCGCCTCCTTATAATCTGTCGTGGAAAGCATATCAGTAAACATGTCTTGGTCCCCGGAGAAAGGTTGATTGAAATCCAAATCCTTAATCTTAAACGATTCTCCCGGCTTATAGACTTTCCCTCCGTATTCGACTCTATCGACATCCGTGTCTCCTGCTATATAGTAGGTTTTGTTTACTTCTACCTCCCACTGCTCTATTATGGGATAAACTAAAGGAGCGCCAAAAGAGTGATTCCAAAACTCAAGAGTTCCTAATCTGTTTTCTATGACGTTGTCTTCGTGGTTCACCCCTATCACGGGGTTTCTCTCGTACCAACGCTTAAATTCACTGGCTGTAACATATCTATGCTGGTCAAAGGTTCCTCTCTCTTTATCGTTGACCGAACTTACAGTTAACTCCCCATAGAGGGACGTAGAAGGCCCAACGTTACCAATAGAACTAAGAACAAACACCCCTCCCCCAGAGAAAGTTATCTTACTCCCCTGAGCCATGTATGCGGGAATTTTCTCGACCTCAATAGACGTTGCTCCTACCGAGTAACCCAAAGAGTGATTAATAACTACCTCATAAGTGTTTGAATTGCCGTAATAAACCCTGTTATCGTTGTTGTCGAAATAATCAGCTTTTCCGGTAAAAACTTGCCCATTGGTTATTGTCTGCGTATGACTAACAAGAATATCATTTCCGTCTAAATTTTTCTTTAAAGCCCCATCAATGTTGTAACCTAAATATTTTATTGACCCTCCGGTGAGATAATATCTGCTGTTTGCCTTGAGCCTATTTTCGGGTCTTGGCTGAAGTGTCCTTACGGCCTGTATGTCTGACCCAGTTGGAGAAGAAAAATAAGACTCCTTTGAAGACTCAACTCTATATCTTATATCCGATACATTATACGGAAGTATTTCAGAATCAACTAATCTTATGACAGGTAAACTTTTAATATCTGACAGACCAGACTCGTTGCTAGAGAAATCCTTTGCATACAGCGTGTGACCTTCGACTCCTTCTATCCCGAAACACAAAGGGTATTCGTAATCTATTCTATCGCCGCCAACCACGTTAACGAAAGTTCTTACCCCTTCGATGTCCTGCTCTGCTAACTTTAATTTATTCCATTGTTCATAATACTTTTCTTGCCTTAAGATATTGAACGTTTCAAAGCTGTTGTCTAGTATATCAAAGTATCTATTAAAGGACTGCAGCCCATACTCCCACAGTTTTGTTCCGCTATACTCTTGAGCGCCGTTTATTCTCTTGTAAGTTTCGTGGATTTTTTGAAAGTTTGGTTTTCCTAAATTTTCATTAAAGTTCCTGACGTTCTCCACAAACTGTTGCTCTGGTCTACCAAACAAATAAGAATTAAGCATCGGGTAACGCATGATACTAGGGTCGTCAGGAAAAGCTGGATACTCAATCTTAACGGACTCATCCATATCTATAAAATCATAATTGTGAGAGAAATATTTTTTGTTGTTGTATTCCAACGTCGACAGTCTTTGAATTGTTTCTGTGCTGAAAACTTCTGGATACTCCAATATGTAAAACTTACTAGGCTCTAAAGAAGTCGGGGTCTTGTCGTATACGGAAGGCGAAGAAGGATAGAAAGTTTTTTCCCCAGACAGAGAAAACTCTTCTCCTACCGTGTTCGATGTAGCGTGTATGTACCCATCTCCAGTTCCTCCAACTTTGTATGTAATTGATGAATTGAATGTATAACTGTTTTCTGCCGAATCGGTAGAAGAGTTATCTTTGTCTATGTATTTGTAATTTACTTTATAAATCTTAGCGGAAGAGTTAGAGAGTCTTAAAGTCGGAGACTCAGGTAAATAATAAAAGTGCTTTCTTCTGTTTTCGAGCTGATACCATCCGTTAAAATGAAATTTTGATTCACTTCCGGTTATGCTCCCTTGAGTAAGGTTTCTATAATCTAATTCATCTGGATCCACAACTAAATCCATATCTATGTTAAATTCAACTCCCGAAAATATATCTTTCTCCAAAAAGTAATCTACAAACGCATTATAAGCATAGACTTTTTCGTTTTTTGTTGAATTTAGGAAGTCGTTTGAGTATTGAGTATATATGTTAGGGAAAGGTATGGATGGATCGGTGTTTTTGGCTCCTGTAAAAGTTTCTCCTGTTCTAAATGTTTTGTTATTGTAGACTATGGCTCTTCCAACTTCCGCCACGCACCCGACGACAAGCTTTGATCCCTTAATGGTTTCCTCCATGTCGCCTGTTCCCCACGCTTGATCCAAACCTTTTCCTTCGGCTGTGCCCTTAATTGATGTTGCACCTATGCCTGCGGCCTCACTTAAAGTAAACTTTACCCCTCCTGTTTTTGCCGGAATAGAATCTTTCGTTAACCCGTCTATTTGACTGGGCTCCAAATCGTAAGAGGTTCTCCCTTCATACCCCCTATGAACAGCGACGTAAGAATCAAAATCAAAAGCAGCAGAAGCTGTAGACCCAGTCATAAGTCTTACGTGGTCTGCTGGGTAAAAAGTTAAAACAGTACCGACAGGCAAGTCTTCTTTCAGTTCGTCAACGATTTCTAAAGTTTGTATTGGGTCGAAGCTAGCATTGTCGACAGCGTCCGAATCATAAGAAGTTTTAAGCTCTATTGTTTCTCCGGTTCCTTTTACAACGTATTCTAAATTTTCTTCAATTTCATTTAACCCCGGATCAATTTCATCCGGCGTAACTTTTATATAATATTCTTGGTTAGCAGCTACTACAGAAAACTTTTCGTTAGAGGCTTCTGACCCTCTTGAATCATTACCCGTAGCATCAGCATGTTTTTCCTCTTCGGAAGTTTTGTATACAAAAGATTTCGAATCGGTTGAAACCGATTGAGTTCCACCAGTGAAAGTCTCGGCTTCTATAAAAATAAAATTACATTCGTCTTGATGATATATTCTCCTAGGGGAACGAGTCATCGACGGAGCCTGAAGGAAAAATCTTCCAACCATCGAGGTAGATCCTTCGGCTAAATTTTGAGTAAGCTCAAACACCGCATTAGGGAAGTATAATTTTGTCCCTGACGGAGCATGAGTTACAGCAGGAAAAATATCAATAGTCTGAATTATTCCATCCTCTCTTGCTGTTAAATATTTATCTTCGTACCAAGGGAACTTTGATTTGTTATACTTGTCCAGACTTGTCCCTCCTAACGGATGGTTAATCATTATTCGCCCTGAAACCTCTCCGTGATAAACGTCTTCGCCTTTGGAGACAAACCCTTTCCCCCCTACTGTATAGCTAACAGATTCGTCTAGCGTCGCAGAAGTGTTTTCTTTTATTTCAATTTTATGAATCGAAGCGTTAGCGGAAGCAGACGCTTCTATATTTCCTTCATCATTTCCCAGAAAAACTGCTGGCGCACCTTCAGCCTGTTCTCCGGGGGAAGTAATTCTTCTTCTATCTTTAAATCTAACTATAGGTTTACCCTCTATACCCGTGAATCTCTGATTATTTCTAAACTTGGTATTGGTGCAATATGTTGCTATCTTTTTTCCACTAACTTTAGCCTTGGCTCCTAAGTTTGCCTCATCTGTCTCTGGGCATATCATTATGCCGACCGCTGTAGTGCTTCCGCTGGCAGCTTTTTGGGTTATTTTAAATTGACTTAGTTTTTCGTTGCTATCCTTAAATACCAAAAACTCATCAACATCCAAGTCGAAGGGCAAGGGCGCAGTAAAGGTTATGGTTTGAGCGCCCTCAGGAACATTATTGTTGCCGCCAAGCTCCAGCTCGTAAGGTTCTGCATAATACAAATTAAACGGATTAGTAGAGCTGGCTCCATTAGTTGTTTTGTCTACGGTCAAAGAAGCTGTAGCGGTTCTATTCGCAAGATCCGTTGAGTCATCGGTGTAAACAGGGATTTTGTCATAAAGCAGCCAACCTTCAATTTCGGTTTCAAGAATATCATAATCTTCTGCTACCACAAAAGTAGGTTCTGACCCCACTAATTCTCCGTTCACTTCTCTCTGTCTCGGAAAACGTAACACTTGATACTGAGACAACTTTTGCTTTAAAGGCGCTACCGTATAAGCCCTTGGGTCGTTGGGAGTCTTAGTGTCGTCAGGTAAAACGTCCTGAGTTTCTTCGTCCTTGAATACCACCTCATGAATTAAAGATTGATCGTGGGCACTTTCCGTTACCCCATAAGCCAGCAAAGTGTCTTTCTTCTCCTTAAACGTGGTATATGGAGTCCACTCTAACGCTATGCTCGGTTCGTCAAAAGATTTGTTTTCGCCACCCGCGGTTAAATCTTTACATGAATCCTTAAATTCTCTATCCCACAGCCTTTCCCCGTCTTTTTCACACTTGCCATGTATTGCGCTAAAAGAGTCTCTGTTATAAAGTTTTTTTGTAGACTTAGAGAGGGTGTCCGCTTCCGGAACCCAACTACCTCCAGCAGCTATACATACATCGTAAATGTCGGTTTGGTCGTCTAATTCTGTTTTGGTTAATTTCGTCCCCATTGCCTCAGAAGGAACCTTATCAGGTCTTAAGCAAGAGTATGTTAAATCTTCCGGTGGGTACTGAATGAACCCGTCTCCTTCAGAGGCTATGTAATATTTTTTATTCTCTTCTAAAGTCTCTACGGATTTGTATATGTATCCCTTGCCTACGTTTAAGTCATTAGGCTTTGTCCAATAAAGTATTGGGCTACTATCCGCAACGACAGCATCATCGGAAGCTGTAAATTCTACTTTTCTATTTTTAATTGTAGTCTCTAGAGTAATCGACGCGCCGTTATTTTCCAACGTATTAACTGTTACTTTGTTTGTAACTAAAGTTATTTCTTCCGTTCCGTCTGAATAAACAATGCTTGACGGATTTTTTGGAATTGTTTCCCAGCCAGTTTCGTCAGCGCCCTTGAACACTTGTCCAGTAGATATTGTAACGTTGTTGTACTTTAAGTTTCTCCCTTTGGACAGGACGTAATACTTACCCGTCTTTATGCTTGTGACAGGCTCCGCAACAAATACATATTTTTGACCAGCTTTTAAGCCCACCGGTTCTTTTTTTATAACCATTGGGTTTCCGGATAGAATATCTATATTTTTTGCATTAGAAACTTCACCTTCCCAATCTGGATCTTTGTGCCCGTCTGTTTTGTCTATGCTCTTGTACCCTGTGGAGTAAGAGTTTTTTGAATAAACGCCCCCAAAAACCGGCTGTTTACCCCCGCCCCCCGTTATTACTGTATTGTATTGAACGTTATTATACGTAATTGTGTTCGACCTTCCGAACCCAGTAAATTGATCATGGAATAAATAATATTCTTCTCCCGGCTTTACTGCTGAGGATTTTATTATTTCTCTTATTATTGGTTTTTTTCTATTTGAACTTGTATTAAGCCATTCTATCTTCCCCGGCTGATCATATATAGAATCCAAAGTAGTTTTAAATACATTATTTAGTAATGGATTTGGCTTGATTAGAGAGCTATTATAAAGACAAGAAATATTATCATATATTAAGTATGTTTTTCCTGCCGTTAATGTGTTACTGCTGTAAGCACTAGAAAACCATTTCTTTAAATTGTCGGCATCTATTTTTATTAAGCATATTTCATCTACACTATCATTATCAACTTTTATTTGATGCGTCCCCGTGCTGGCAAAAACATCACCGGGATAAAACCTATCGGTATTACTTCCGAAAGTAACATATCTTCCATTTGAGATGGCATCTTGAGTTCCATAAACGTAATAACTTTTTCCATTTTCTAAAGAATTTTCATCTTTCAAAACCTCCACAAAAAGCGGCGCACCGGTTTTAGTAAAAGACGTTCCCGAGCTTGCTGTAAAAATATCTCCATATTTATATTCTGTTCCATTATATGTTACGGTGCAATTACTAGAGAGAACATACATTGTGTCGCTCTCGACCCCAGAAAGCGTTTCGTTATATTTTATGTTTGAGAATGTTGTTTGATCTGCGCCGAAAAAAGAAACTCCGTCATGCCCAGCTTTTAAAAAAGACACATCACCCGATAGCTCCTTTAGGGTTTCAAAATTAAAAGCAAGACCAGAACTAAAAAGGACATCGGGTTCAAACATTAAAACGCTATCCTCCGCCTTTAAGATGTAATCTATTTGTTTCGAGGAGACACCTTTATGCTCTATCTGTGGCACATTAACCAAACCTTTGTCTTTTTCGAAGGCGTAATTCGTTCTCCTAAGGCGAGCGCTTCCCGCTGCTACAATGTTGTACCTTACTCCTTGCTCTAGGCTCATAATTAATCCTTTGCGTTTCTAGGTTTAACCGACATAGGGTTATACACTATTACGTCTGTCGTCTCTTTGTTTAATCCCCCCATTTTGGGGTTCCCGGCGTCTGAAAATCCGTTTGCGAATCTCTCGAATGTTAAAACACTTTTGTCTCTTACGTAAGAAGCTCCCCATTCATAACCTGCCACTTTACACGATTCTTTTGTTGTATAGTATTCGTTAGAGCAATAAGGGCAATTTTTTTCAACTCGATAGTCTATCAAAGAAGTCCTAGGAGCCATTCTCAAGTTGTCATGGATCATTTCCCTTCCTGCTTCGTAAACTGGATTGAAATTTATTGGTATATTTTTACCCGAGAAAGGATCCCCTCCGCTTAAAACGTTTGCGGTCAAGTTCGCTAAAGTAAAGTCTGAACCCTTGTTAAATCCTTGTGCCATTTTATCTGGTAACTCTAAAGCTCCCATAATATTAGGTATGTACCCATGTATATTGTATTCCTGCCATATGTCAAAAGGTTCGCTTAGTTTTGATCTCAAAGTAGAGTCCGAATCTTTACCCTTGTCGGCAACATAATCCATGTCTTTGCCTCTGGTGTCCATCCCGATTGCCCTCTCTTTCAGGGCCCTCTCTACGTCTTGGCCAGCCAATGGGCCGAAAAATACGTCCTCGGTGTTTTCTGCCGTTTCTTTTTTGCTTCCTTTTCCGGTTGATGCAATCCTTAACAACGCTAAAGCATCCGGGAGGTC